>SL_8KL_010_SEDDRAFT_10000956_pt1 | contig 25023 bp, 15 predicted proteins | sample SodLakKL_010_SED_4_FD_11160 | JGI IMG/M metagenome (IMG submission 11160) | reverse complement strand
AGTAGCTCACCTAAAAGCTCCATAATTTCCGCAACTCTCATTTCTTCTTCATGCCCCAGGGCCTTAACGGCATCATCAAGGGTGAGAACGCAAAACGGGCAAGCCACCGCCACAACTGTAGCGTCGAGCTCTTTGGCATTTTTGATTCTTGTCTCCGCCAGGCGCTCTGCTTTAGATTCCGTTTCCGCCCACATTTTACCTCCTCCGCCTTCACAGCAAAGGCTGCGCTCCCGGCTGCGATTAAATTCTTGGAATTCTACACCCGGAACACTTTTTAAAATAGCACGGGGCTCATCAAAAATATCGTTTTGCTTGCCCAGGAAACAAGGATCGTGATAGACTATCTTCTCATTCAACTCTGTGGAAAGGTCAATAGTGCCATCCTCCACAAGCTCTGCTAAAAGCTGGGTATAGTGAATTACTTCCGCATTCAGCCCTTCATACTTTTTGAAAGCAGTCAGACAATGCGGTGAAAGGGTAACTATCCTTTTAGTTTTAAACTCGTTAAACAGCTCTACATTACCCTCTGCCGCTTCTTCAAATAATTCTTTTTCGCCCAGCGCCAAAATTTCACTGGCGCAGCAAGATTCTTCTTCACCCAGAAAAGCGTAATCCACCTCATATTTATTGAGTAATTTAACCATATTCTGGGCTACCATCTGCACCCTTGGATCGTAAGCAATGGTACAGCATACGAAAAAGAGGTTTTCCACTTCCTGCTCGGGATCGGCTATTTTTACATCCAACCCCTCCATCCAGTCATAACGGGTTGCCCGGGCCTTGCCCCAGGGGTTCCCTTCCAGGAAGGTACTTTCCAGCGCGTCCCTAACCGTAGGCTCTACTTTTCCACTTTCCACCAACAGATTGCGCAGGCCAAACAAAACCTCTACCGGTTTTAAGCCTTTGGGGCACCTTACGGCGCAGGTATGACACGCGCTGCAATCCCAAACTTCCGGCAGGCGGGAAAGCTCATCCAGCAATTCCTCGTTATAACAATCATTAACTATCCGGCGGGGATTAAGATTAGTCCTCACCGTCACCGGGCATCCGGCAGTACACCTTCCGCACTGAATACAACCTAATAAATCAAATTGTTCTGTAAATGTCATGTTTTCAACGCTCATCTTCATACCCCACATAAAGAGATATTTTGTTACCTTACTTGTTCTTGCATTATTTTCTTCTTTCTCAAAACCCTCATGAAACGCTCATGTTTAACTTCTTAATTCGTGAACAACACAAATTAATTCGCGAACCAAACAAACCAAACCGTTCGAATTTAAAACTTCTGCATGCCGCATCCACAACTTAAACCTGAAAAATTATTGGCTGTTCTCCTCCACCCCTCCTTTCTTCAAAACTATCATTCGATTAAATTGCTAAAACTATAAGTGGCTTGCATATAAGATTAATCAAACCGGCGTTAATAAATCATTAACCTATTTAACTTTTTTAAGATTCGACATCATTCTAATTAAATCCTGCCTATAATTTAATTTATACCCGCCAAATAAAGTAATTTGAAAGATATGAATTTTTTGTCATTCTTTGCAAGCTCTGCCATTCTATTGTTTTTTCCCTTCAACCTCATCTAAAATCCCATCATCTCCGCAGATGCTTAGCTCTGCAGTTGTTCAATGGGCAATGTAACCTCCCCCATGTCAATTATTTTTATTTAGAAGCTTTGCGCGTCATCTATACCGGTTAGCTGTGCCGGTTTGTTTTTTATTCCTTCATTCTTCCCTTCATCCTTCCCCTCATTCTTTTCATTCTTCCACAATCACCTGCAAATCCTGCTGCCCTTCAAGCGGAACGGTTACTTCTCCGATGACGTAACCGTTAATCCCGTATCTGTCCAAAGCCGCCGTCAAATCTGCCAATTTTTGCGGCGGAACTGACATGAGGAGCCCCCCCGAAGTTTGCGGATCAGATGCCAAACTAAGCTCTGTTTCCTTTTCCTTTACGTCTACATTTATTTTCATAACCCGCCCATAATACTCCTTGTTATGATAAGCCCCGGCAGGTATAATGCCCATGTCGGCGAGTTCCCATGCCCCTTCGTAGTAGGGAAGGGCATGCAAATTCAGGCGCAGGCAAACTCTACTGTCCGCAGCCATTTCCACCGCATGGCCCAGCAAACCGAAGCCGGTAATATCGGTACATGCATGCACCCCCACCTCTTTCATGGCCAGGGAAGCATCGCGGTTAAGGGCAGTCATCCCTTTCAAAGCCTGCCGGGCTTCATTTACGCTAACCGCCTGCCCTTTTAATGCCGTAGTAATCACTCCTGCGCCCAGGGGCTTGGTTAGCACCAGCAGATCTTTTGGCCGTGCCGTTGCATGCGACACAATTTCGGCGGTATGAACCTTACCGGTAACGGAAAGCCCGTATTTAGGTTCTTCGTCTTCCACACTATGCCCACCTACTACAACGGCTCCGGCTTCTGTGGTTTTGGCATGCCCGCCGGCAAGTATCTCTTTAAGGATATCATGCCCCAAGCTTTTGCAGGGAAAGCACACCAGGTTTAGAACTGTAAGGGGCGTGCCTCCCACCGCATAAATATCACTAAACGCGTTTGCAGCGGCAATTTCTCCAAAGATATAAGGATCATCAACCACCGGCGTAAAGAAATCCACCGATTGCACCAGGGCTATATCTTCGCTTACCCGGTATATACCGGCATCGGCATTTTTTTCTTCCCGGTTAATAAAACAGGGATCCTCTGATACAGGCAAAGAGCACAAAACTTGTGCCAGGGTCTCCGGCCCTATTTTGGCTGCTCACCCCGCACTGCGTGAAAGGGCGGTAAGCCTAACCTTTTCTTCACTCACTGCAATGCACCTCCCCTTCTTGTTCTAATTTCCGGGGCACGCGGTAATCACCTTTGCGCCTGGTAATTTTCTGCTGGTCAAAAAACTCCAGCAGAGACTGCATATATTTGCGTGAGCTCTGCAAATAGTCCCGGTATTCAGCCATGGTAAGAGTCTCATGGCGGGCAAAATGATCTTTTAGCACCTGCACCGCCTGTCGGTAAAGCTCAACCAGCAAATACATATCATCGTGAATTTTCACCAGCATGCCTCGATTAATCATATATTCCAGCAGCGACTCCAGGTAATTAACATCCTTACCCAGGGTAGAAGACATTTCCTTCAAAGTAGGGGGCTGAAACCCGGCATTTTTATATATACTTATTATTTGCTCCAGCAATTTCTTTTCACTATCAGTGGGTTCCGGGTAAAAACCTGCGCGGCATACCTTATCGCCGGAGAGCTCTATTTCCCCCTTGTGGTAAATGTAATCCAGAAAAGCATCATACTCCCGCAAAGAAAGCTCGGCCGGTATGGCGCTCTTCAGCTGTGCCCTGGGCATCCCCGTAGAAAGAGGATACTTCCGGTGATAATCCTCCAAAAAGGATAAAAGACTATTTTCCCATTCCTGCAAATTGTCCGCGGTAATAAAGCTGCCGCCTAACGCCATCACCATCTGCTCATCTTCCAATTCCGCAAGTATGGACTTAAGTTTATCCGGGCCTAGGCGGGTGGAAGTTTCCAGGCGGGAAATATCCGCCATTTTTAACTGCCTGATTTTCTGCTCCACAAACGACTTATCCGAATCAGTTTCCTTGACCTCCTGCTCAAGTTCGCGAAGATATTTTAACGAGCCGTCTCGAAAGCGACGGGGACGGCGGCGGCGCTCTGAGCCGGGATCTAAAATCACTCCTCCCCCGATAGTCGTCACCGGTGAATAAGAGCGAATTATAAAGCGATCCTTCCTCTCCGCTACCAGAGGGGAATCCAGCCTTAGTTGAACCAGGCTGCTTTCTCCGGGGTATAAAACCTCTTTTTCCAGCAAAGCGATCCTCGCAACCACCCGGGTAGTACCCAGATACAGGTGCACGGGATCCAGATGCTTGAGTCCCCGCGGAGCCCGCTCCAGAAGTTCTAACGAAGCATCCATCAAAGAATTAAGTTCAAAATATCCCGGCATACATACCACGCTGCCCCGCTCCACATCATCTTTCTGCAGGCCGGAAAGATTAATGGCCACCCTTTGGCCACCCCGGGCTTCTTCAACATTAAGCCCGTGCACCTGCAGAGAGCGCACCCGCGCCTCCACTTCGGAAGGCAAAATTTCTACGGTGTCTCCTGTTTTTATTCTTCCCTGCAGCAGGGTGCCGGTAACAATGGTGCCGAAACCGGCAATACTAAAAGCCCGGTCCACGGGCAGGCGCGCAGGGGCATGGAGGTCCCGGGGAGAAACATCTTCGGTAAGATTCTCCAGCTTTTTCTTCAACTCTTCTATGCCTTCACCGCTCACTGCAGATATCCGGCATAGAGGTTTATCTTCCAGGAATGTCCCCTTTAACTGCTCGCGCACTTCTTCCTCCACCATATCGCACCATTCTTCGCCGGCCAAATCTATCTTGGTGAGCACCACCATTCCTTTTTGCAAACCCAGCAGTTCTAAAATTTCCAGGTGCTCCCAGGTTTGCTCCATCATCCCCTCGTTAACATCTATCACCAGTAAAACAAGGTCTACCCCGGAAGCTCCCACCAGCATATTGTTAATAAACCTCTCATGTCCCGGAACATCTACGATACCGGCTTTGCGACCATCCGGAAGGGGGAAAGAGGCAAACCCCAGATCTATAGAAATCCCTCTTTCTTTTTCTTCCTTCAAGCGATCGGTATCTGTGCCGGTGAGAGCGTTGATCATAGCAGATTTGCCGTGATCCACGTGGCCTGCCGTGCCAATAATTACCGCTTCCAATATTATCACTCCGCCTTATAATTTAAGTCGGCTTACGTCAGTTTATCTAAAGCATTTCGCATCGCCGAAACTATCTGTTCTTCCTGTCCGCTTAAAATCGTCCGCACGTCCATCAGCAGGCAATCATGCTGTAACCTTACAACTACGGGGGGATCTGCAAAACGCAGCTCGCGAGCCAACTTTCCCGGGGAAATGCCTTCCGCCTTAAAAGAGACTAAATAGGTGGGAAGTTCGGCCAGGGGAAACGCCCCGCCTCCCACGGTAGAAGTTCCTTCCGTTACTTCCCATTCTCCCTGCTGATGCTGCAGTTCATTTTGCAAAAGGCGCTGTAATTCAGTGGCCTGGCGCTTTAAATCTTCTTTTTCCCGCTTCAGCATTCTCAGCACGGGAACTTCTGCCAGGGCGGTGTGAGGATCAAAATAGAGGCGCAGAGTATTTTCCAGGGCGGCAATAGTTAGTTTGTCCACCCGTAAAGCCCTTAAAATTTGGTTACGGTGCAGCTCATCGATGATTTTCTTCTTTCCCAAAATAATTCCCGCCTGGGGGCCACCCAGCAGTTTGTCTCCGCTAAAAGTAACTACAGATACGCCGGCATCCAGGCACTCCGGCACCGTTGGCTCCGAAGGCAATTCGGGGGAAGCAAGATCAAGCAGGGTTCCACTTCCCAAATCTTCCATAACTGAAATTCCGGCGCGGCGGCCCAGTTCCACCATATCCCCCCGTTCTACTTCACGGGTAAATCCCATAATACGGTAGTTGCTGGTGTGCACCTTAAGCAGTAAAGCCGTATGCTCATTTATGGCCGCTTCATAATCACCGGGATAACACTTGTTAGTTGTGCCCACTTCAACCAGACGGGCGCCACTGGCACTCATAACATCAGGGATGCGAAAAGAACCGCCTATCTCCACCAGCTGCCCGCGAGACACAATCACCTCACCGCCGGAAGCCAGAGTATTTAGCACCAGGAACACGGCCGCAGCGTTATTATTTACCACCAGGGCATCTTCCGCCCCGGTGAGTTCACACAACAACTCTTCCAGATGCGCCATGCGCGAATCCCTTTCGCCTGTTTCCAGCGAATATTCCAGGTTGCAGTAAGTTCCGGCCGTGTCGGCCAGGGCATCAACGGCACACTGGGGAAGCGGGGCCCGCCCGAGGTTGGTATGCAGTATTGTCCCGGTGGCATTAATGACCGCGCGCAAGCTGGTTCCNGCATGAGATTCGGCCTTNAATGCTGCTTCCGCCGCCAACTCCGCAGGCACAATTTTTAAACTTTCCAGGTCGGCTGCAGTTTCAGCATCCATGATGCAGCGGCGATAAGAATCAATAACCTCCTGTGCAGATTGAAGGATTAATTTCCGCGGCAGCCTTTCCGCAAGCTCTTTCAGCGGTTCCTCCTGTAATAGCACATCCACCGCCGGCAGAGAACGTAAATAATCTTGCCGAAAACTCACATTTACACCCCGTTATCGTATATATATGTTATGTTAACTATATCCTGTTTCTAAATATTATATCATACCCCAAGATACTTCTGTTATTTGATTGTTCAATAACTAACTGCTTTATAATTATCAATGCTTGTGAGCGGTAATTATTGGCAATAATTACAGCCCCTATCAGCAACATGTAATCGTCGCAAATTACTTCCACGGCATATTTTTAGGATTGCTGTTTAATCATCGGAAATTAATTTAAGGGCATTTATTTCAGAATTCAAGATCCTTTATTTAAGGTGCCCTCACCAGAGAAGCAACACCCTGTCCGCCTCCGATGCAAAGTGAAGCCACCCCCGTTTTGCTCTTCCTTTTGGACATTTCATGGATGAGGGTGATAAAGATGCGGGCGCCGCTGGCGCCTATGGGGTGTCCCAGCGCAATAGCCCCCCCGTTAACGTTGGTTATTTCGGGATTAACATTTAAATCACGCATTACGCTGATAGCCTGGGAAGCAAAGGCTTCGTTCAGCTCGAAGAGATCCACATCATCGGCAGTTATGCCTGCCTTTTCAAACAGGCGGCGGCAGGCAGAAATCGGCCCCGTTCCCATTATCCGGGGCTCCACTCCCGCGGAAGCATAGTTAGCTATCTCTACTATGGGAGTCAACCCAAGCTTTTCTACCCCGGAAGCCGAAGCCAGCACTACAACTGCGGCGCCGTCGTTAATGCCCGATGCATTTCCGGCAGTAACGGTCCCTCCCTCCTTTTTAAAAGCAGGGGGCAGCGCGGCCATCTTCTCCAGCGTGGTTCCCCGGCGGGGATGCTCATCGGTATCTACGGTGATATCTTCACCTTTTTTGCGGGGTACCGTCACCGGCACAATTTCTTCTTGAAACCTTCCCGCATCAATGGCGGCAATTGCTTTTTCCTGGCTGTTTACGGCAAAACTATCCTGTTCTTCCCGGGTGATTCCATAATCCTCGGCAACATTTTCCGCCGTTATCCCCATATGATAATTGCCAAAAGCGCACCAGAGCCCGTCTTTAATCATGGAATCCACCATCTTTAAATCTCCCATGCGTCCGCCCCAGCGCGCTGCCGGCACCAGGTAGGGGGCCTGGCTCATACTTTCTGTGCCGCCGGCTACTATTAAATCAGCATCCCCCAGCATAATGGACTGTGCTCCCATGGCAATAGCCTTTAAACCGGACCCACAAACCTTATTGATGGTGGTTTCCGGCACTTCTACGGGAATACCGGCATTTATTGCCGCCTGGCGTGCCGGGTTTTGACCCAGCCCTGCCTGCAAAACATTTCCCAGAATGACTTCCTCCACCTCAGACGCCTCAACCCCTGCCCTTTGCAATGATTCGGCAATAGCTATACGCCCAAGCTCTACTGCATTCACATCTTTGAGGGCCCCGCCGAAACTGCCCACCGGAGTTCTGGCCGCGCCTACTACGTAAACTTTTTCCATCATTTTTCCTCCTTGCTTCGAAATAATTAAATAATTAAGCAATCAATCAGACTTTATGCGCTTGCGAGAAGGCTTAATCACCCGATTAATTATGTTGACATACTCCCACAGCTAAAACACTGGGCTTTCTGCTTTGCTTTATCGTAACTACTCACTTCAGGATAATACCTGATTAAGGAAAAACCTGATTAAAAAAATGAGTAAATGTATAATTGTACCACTGAACAATTCTACTGAGCAATTCTACGAATTTAATAATATTCCCTTTTTTTTAGAAGATCCGGTTAATAATTCAGTTAAGAGTCCCCTTTTAGTATATAAAAACAGGCGAAAAGATAAAGAAGGGGTAGCACTCTCCCATGCTACCCCCACCTATTATATTTACCCTATATTACTTATTGCCACACTTAATTTGCCCCAAAAACACTGTTTGCCTTGTGGCACCTTACCTTCTCTCCAGGAAGTAACCTCTTTCGTTATAAGCTTCCTCAGCAATTTCCCTCTTCAGGCCGTAAATGTTGACCGGATGAGTCCGGCAAAGTAAATCAATGTTGGCTTCTGTTTTAGCCGCTTTTTCTGTATCAAAAGTAGCCGCAATAATTTCTTTTGCCCAGGCCTGAAGCTTGGGTACCATTTCACTAACCAAAATCTGGGTCATCATCATGGGTAGCTTCGCCGCATCTTCGCCGCTGTTAGCCTTAATTTTTTGAGCCCGCAGCAGCGCGCTTTCAGCAGCAAAAATTTCTATGCACATATCAGCCAGAGCGGCCAATATTTCCTGTTCTTTTTCGATTTCCTGCTCAAATTTACGCCCCGCATTACCCATAGCTAAAAGGACGAGTTTTTTCATGCAGTCAATAATAAACTCTTCTTTGTCCGGGGATTCGGGAGGAACGGACTGCTCTTTGATCTTTTCTATCTCATCCTTCAAGCCAAATACGGCATCCATAAAGGGAAGTTCGCCCTGCATGCCTTTGGGAAGGAGTGTTCCCGGAACCAGCATCCGGTTAACTTCGTTGGTTCCTTCAAATATGCGGTTGATACGGCTGTCGCGGTACATCCTCTCTACCGGATACTCCTCGTCATAACCATATCCGCCGTGGATTTGCACGGCTTCATCAACAACAAAGTCCATGCCTTCCGAGCCATAAACTTTGTTCATGGAACATTCAATGGAATATTCCCTGATAGCATCCCTTACCTTTTGGTTAGCGCCTTCTTCATTCATATCCACTTCGCTCATCTTTTCTTCTAAAAGCCCGGCAGTGCGATAGAGCATGCTTTCTATAGCATATGCCTTGATAACCATATCTGCTACTTTTCCTTTAATCAGGTTAAACTGGGCAATAGGCTGTTTAAACTGCTCCCGCTGCAGCGCGTAATCGATGGAAACGGCGAGAGCTTTCTTTGAGCCGCCGAGAGCGCCGGCAGCCAATTTATAGCGTCCGATATTTAAAATATTGAAAGCAATGTGGTGGCCCTTGCCTACTTCGCCCAGGACATTTTCTACCGGAACATGGCAATCTTCCAGAATCACGCTGCAGGTGGATGAACCTTTAATGCCCATCTTTTTCTCTTCCGGGTCAATGGAGACCCCGTCGCCTTTTTCCACAATAAAAGCAGTAAATTTTTCGCCGTCTACTTTGGCATATACAATGATAATATCTGCCCAGGCAGCATTGGTGATATACTGCTTGGCGCCGTTGAGGATGTAATATTTGCCGTCGTCGGAAAGAACTGCCGTGGTTTTAGAATTCATTGCGTCAGATCCGGCTTCCGGCTCAGTGAGGGCATAAGCCGCAATTTTTTCTACCGTAGCCAGTTGAGGCAGGTAACGTTCTTTTTGATCTTTGTTACCGAAGTAAATAATAGGCATAGAGCCAATCCCGGTATGGGCTCCGAAAGCAGTGGAGAAAGAGCCGGAATAGGTAAGCGCTTCCGTAACCAGGACCGAAGTCATTTTATCGGCTTCGTCTCCTCCATATTCTTCCGGAATGTCAACTCCGGTAAGGCCAAGCTCTCCTGCTTCGCGCAATAAACCCAAAATAACTTCATCATTTTTCGCTTCAATTTCCTCAGTTTGGGGATAAATTTTGTTTAACCCAAAATCCTCACACGTTTTCTTCACCATAAGATGCATCTCATCAAGATCTTCGGGGGTAAAAATATCTTCCGGTTCTACTTTGGTGAAAAGAAAACCTCCGCCTTTCTTTGCCAATTCCTTGTCACTCATGATAACTTAATCTCCTCCTTAATTTAATTTTGTATTTATATGTAAGTAGTACATACATTCAGTAAGTACTTAACCTAGTAATGTATTCGCTAATGAAAATATTAATCCCTGCATAAGCTCTAAAAAAAACTGTTTTTTAAATAGTTTGGCAAGTTTGTCTTATCAGAAAAATTTCACCTGCCGGCACTACTTCTACCCCTATTTTTACATCTATTTCTACATCCTATGAATCCGGTTCTGCCGCTGCTTCTATTACTGCTTTCTCTTCTATCTCCACCTCTTCTACTTCTACCCTACCGTTATTTCAATTTCTAAAACCTCTATTTCCTCCTCTATCCTTAATTCTACATCCTATGAATCCGGTTTCGCCGCCGCTTCAATTACTGCTTTATCTTCTATCTCCACCTCCTCTAATTCTACCCTACCGCTATTTCAATTTCTGAAACCTCTATTTCCTCCTCTATCCTTAATTCTACATCCTATGAATCCGGTTTTGCCGCCGCTTCAATTACTGCTTTATCTTCTATCTCCACCTCTTCTAATTCTACCGGTTTTTCTACTTCTTTTTCTACTTCCATCGAAAATAAACAAAAACCCTCCCCGAATTTTTAGGATCCTTTTTTAGGCGGTGGTACTTTTCCCGGACATCTTCCCGATCCAGAAAGCGCAAAACCCGCTTTTTAAGCTGTCCGCTTCCCTTGCCGCAAATAATCTCCACTTCTTTAAGCTTCTTCTCCTCTGCTTCCTGCATGGCACTTTCCAGCTCTGCGTCAATTTCCCCTCCCTGGTTGTATATAGGGTGCAAATCCACGGTCAGGCTTCGCTTAGACAACACCACACCCCCTGTGTCAATGTCAAGGACCGACACCTTTTTTCTGATTATTCAGAATTGCTCCGGTATGTCAATATTTTGGTGTCAGGCGCCTTTCTTGACATAAAAAAACAATTTAGGCCTGAAATTTTCTGAATTCTTTTTTTGTGTCAATGTCAAGGCCTGACACCTTTTTTTTACTTTTTTTATTCGTTTAGTTGTTTAAAGTTTTTTTGGTTGTTTGGGTAAAGGTTTTTGAAGACCCGGTAGTTGCGGTCGTAGGTTTCCTTGTGCTGTGGGTCGGGAGAAAATTTCTTTTTTACGGATACAAATTCTTTGGCTGTTTCAAAAGAATCCAAAATACCGAGGCCGACGCCCACCACAATGGCTGCTCCTACCGCGCCTACATTTTGGCTGTTATCTACCGTCTCCACCGGTCTACCCGTTATATCAGCTAACACCTGGGAGGTTACATCCGACAAGGCGCCTCCCCCCACAAAACGCAAAACTTCGGAAGCTTTAACCTTTTTTTCATGCGCCTCCAGCATCCAGCGAAGGTGGAAACAAACTCCTTCCAAAACTGCCCGCATCATTTCCAGCTTGCCGGTCTCCAGGCTGATATTGAAAAACATCCCTCTGGCGTAAGAATCCTCAAAGGGGCAACGGTTGCCGTGCAGCCAGGGAGTAAAGATAACGCCGCCCGCGCCTGCAGGCACACTAGCCACCATCTCCATTATAAAATCATAAAGGCTGGCATACAATGATTCCCTGGATTCGTTAACCAGCGTCTTTTGCATGTAAATACCGATTTCATCTAGGGCCAGGTTATCTTTCACCCACTCCAGGCATTTTCCCGCTGTTTCCATCTCGGCGAAATAGTTGAACTTCCCGGGTTGGGCGCCGACTATACCCGCAATCATGGCCGTGGGGTCCAAGACAGGCTTTTCCACCACCGTAGAAACCCAACCGGAAGTTCCCGCATAAATATGGGTATCCCCGGGTTCCACCGCCCCGGCGCCCACTCCTATCAGGGATGAATCCCCACCTCCCCCAAAAACAGGCGTTCCCACGGGCAAGCCCAGTTCCGGTGCAGCTGAAGTCGTTATTTCACCGGCTTTATCCACCGATTTAATGATGGGGGGAAGGTGTTCCATATTAACACCGATCATATCACATACTGCGCGGCTCCAACCCTTTTGGCCTTCCCGGATATTGTAGAGGAGGGAGGCAAAAGCAGAATCTTCCGTCCTTATAAACTCGCCGGTGCTGCGGAGAATCAGGAACTCCTTCACATCAAGCCATTTATGGGTGCGTCGGAAGTTCTCCGGTTCATGCTTTTCCACCCACTTATACTTCCAAACCGGATCCTTGGCGCTGGCTGAAACCGCCCCCGTCTCCCGGATTGATTTTAATAATTTAAAAACATTTACCCCGGAGAATTGTAAACCGTGGGACATATGCTCATGCATCACCTGCCTGGCCCGCTGATCCATGTAGCTCATCATGCGCCGCACCGGCCGACCTTCCTCGTCCACCAGCACCAAACCCTGCAGCTGGGAACAGAAGGAAATGCCGGCAATTGAGCGGGGATCAGTTCCCGTTTTCCCTAAAAGCCGGCGGGTAGACTCACACATTGCCTGCCACCACTCTTCCGGGTCCTGTTCCGCTCCGCCTCCTTCCAGGATATAAAGCCCGTATTCGGCCATCTCCGAATCCAGCAGTTTTATTTCCTTCCCAATTTCAAACAGGCAAGTTTTCATCCCGGTGGTTCCCACATCATAAGTTATAATCAGCAATGCTTCCCCGGCCATATTAGCCCTCCTCTCGTGAAAGGCAAGGGGACGGTTCCTCTGTCTTTTCAAAGGCAAGGGGACGGTTCTTTTGCCTTTTTTAAAACAAAGGCAAGGGGACGGTTCTTTTGCCTTTTTTAAAATAAATAAGCGTCCCCGGCCATCAATCTCCACAAAGGCAAGGGGACGGTTCTTTTGCCTTTTTTAAAATAAATAAGCGTCCCCGGCCATCAATCTCCATACTTCAAAGCGCCGGCAATAAACTTTAAAACTTGATCTAGCACCTCATCATCTTTTTCCAAAATATCCTCACCGGCATAAATCTTAAACCTCTCCCGATAGTACTCGCAGGCATAGGAAAATTGCAGCACCATAAAAAGATTATCCATGAAAAAAGCCGCCAGCCGGGGCGAAATATCCTCTCTTATTTTTTCCTCCCTCTGTGCCTGCTCTATGAGGGAAGAATAAACCCGAGAAGAAATAGTCTCCATTTCCGCAGCCAGCTCCCAGGTCAGTTCCGAGTTACTCTCCGAGGTCATTTCATTGTAAAGCAGAATAAGATCTTTTTGGGCGCGGGAATGAAACTGGATTTTCCGCACTATCTGCTCTACTTTGGTTAAAAATTCATCTTCAGAGTGTAGAACCTCGTTAAGGACCTCTTCTAAAGTTTCCAATCCGTGGTATACGCACGTTAAAAATAAATCTTTTTTGGTTTGAAAATAATTGTAAATAGAACCCACGCTAATGCCGGCCTCGGCAGCAATGTCGTTGATGTTGGCATTATCAAACCCCTTGTAGGCAAATTCCTTCACCGCAACTTCCATCAACAAATTGCGTTTCTCCGCCGGTATCTTTTCAAATGTGCTTTTATGATAACTCTTTTTCATCTTAATTTTAGGCAAGGATACTCCCACTTTTAAGCAATAGCAAAAATGGGCGTGGTATCGCTTTTCCTCCTCTCTATAAGCAAGGCAACAGGCAAGGGCACAAGGCTTTGAATAAGTTAACAAGTTAACACACAGCGTCAAGTTAAGTTAACACACAGTGTCAAGTTAACAAGGGTACAAGGCACAAGGCTTTGAATAAGTTAACAAGTTAACACACAGTGTCAAGTTAACAAGGGTACAAGGCACAAGGCTTTGAATAAGTTAACAAGTTAACACACAGTGTAAGCAAATATAAGCAAATAGCTGTGAGTGACAATTCACTCATGCTTAAATTTTAACACATACCCACAATATTGCAAGGTATTCTGCTCAATAATACTTTGATTCTATTTGACAATCTGCAGGATGTGAGATAAACTTGTGTTATGAGTGACAATTCACTCACCATAAACGACGATAAACTTAATCTACAGATCTACATATTAATAATGAATGATGAATGATAATACTATAAACTTAATTTTATTATTTATATATAGTAACTCTTTTAGATTAATTTTCATATTATACTTTTTATTATAAGGTTTTTACTATACCTTAATACCTAAAGAGAGGAGTAAGAAATATGAGGCACCAATATGCCATAACCGAATATCACGACGCCTGGGAAGTAATCAGACAGCTGGATGAACTTATTAGCAAGCCCATTTACTCCATTCATCCCGAAGCTCTCCGGAAGTATGAAAATGATTACTTTGACCAAAAATGCCCGCAATCCAAAGCTATGATTGAAGAAGCCAAAGGCAAAATTCCCGGCGGCGTCCAGCACAATCTGGCTTTTAGCCACCCCTTTCCCCTGGTGTTTACTAAAGCCGAAGGCCCATATCTTTATGACCTCGACGGGAATTGGTATTACGATTTTTTGCAGGCCGGCGGGCCTACCGTATTGGGTTCCAACCCGCTGGAGGTCAGGGAAAAAGTTTTTGAGCTCCTAAACGAATGCGGACCTTCCACCGGGCTTTTTCACGAATACGAATATAAATTAGCCCAAAAGATCTCCGAACTCATCCCCTCGGTAGAAATGTTCCGCATGCTAAATACGGGAACGGAAAGCTGCATGGCAGCTATCCGTATTGCCCGACTGACCACCAAAAAGAAAAACATCATCAAGATGGGTGGCGCCTACCATGGGTGGAGCGACCAGCTTGCCTACGGCATACGCGTGCCCGGCAGCAAATGGACTCAGGCCCACGGGGTGCCGCGCTATTTATTTAAACACACCCAGGAGTTTTTCCCCAACAGCATCCGTGACCTGGAAAGAAAATTAAAATTAAATAAACTGCAAGGAGGCACAGCTGCCGTATTCATGGAGCCTGTTGGCCCTGAAAGCGGCACCCGGCCTCTTTATTATGAGTTTAATAAAGAAGTGGAAAGGCTCTGCCGTAAATACGGCGCCCTCCTCGTTTTTGATGAAGTAGTTACTGCCTTCCGCATCGGTTTGCCCGGCGCTCAGGGTTATTTCGGAGTATCCCCGGATCTTACCGTTTTCGGCAAAGTGGTGGCGGGGGGATACCCCAGCGCCGGAGGTATCGGCGGGAAAGAAGAATACATGAAACACCTTGCCGCCGGTATCGAAAGCGGCGAAAAACATAAAAAAGCTCTCGTCGGGGGCACACTGGCCGCAAATCCGCTGAGCTGCGCCGCCGGCTATCACACCATTTGCGAAATGGAAAAGACCAACGCGCCGTATAAAGCCGGTCAAATAGGTGACAGGCTCACCGCGGGCTTGCAGGAATTAATAAAAAAACACAACCTTCCCTTTGTGGCCTTTAACCAGGGCTCTATTGTCCATCTGGAAACGGTGGGAACTATGCATTTCTCCATAGATTGGAGCAAACCGTGGAAAATACCCCACGTACTGAAACAAACTACTGCCCGCAAGAAGGAAATGGAACACATGGGCGCCGCCTACATGGCAGAAGGGCTGGTAACCCTTGCCGGCAGTCGCTTATACACCAGCGCCGCTTATACGAATGAAATGATTGACGACGCCTTAAATCGCTTTGATCGAATCTTTGCTAACGTATCTAAAATAGAAGAAGTTTAGCGAAAGGCAAGGGACCAAGGGACCAGGCAAGGGGACGGTTCCTTCAGGCAAGGGGACGGTTCCTTCAGGCAAGGGGACGGTTCCTTTGCCTCACCAGAAAAAACAAAGGCAAGGGCAGGCAATTAAAAGAAGCGCGGAAGTTTACTTGTATATATCAATAATTTTTTTACACAGACTCCTTGCCTTGTGTGTCAAGCGAATGCTGAAGGGAAGGCAATAAGGCAAAAGAACCGTCCCCTTGCCTTTGAAGAAGTTTAGCGAAAGGCAAAAGAACCGTCCCCTTGCCTTTGAAGAAGTTTAGCGAAAGGCAAAAGAACCGTCCCCTTGCCTTTGTGTCAAGCGAATGCTGAAGGGAAGGCAATAAGGCAAAAGAACCGTCTCCTTGCCTTTGTGTCAAGCGAATGCTGAAGGGAAGGCAATAAGGCAAAAGAACCGTCCCCTTGCCTTTGTAGCGAAAGGCAAAAGAACCGTCCCCTTGCCTTTTGCCTTGCCTTATAAGAAGAAGGAGGAGGAAGAAAATTTTGATGGATACCCTACAAGCAAAAGAGCAGGTTGTTAAAGCCGGCAAACAACTGGTAGAATCGGGATTAATAGTGCGCACCTGGGGCAATGTGAGTTGCCGCATAAGCAGCACCCAATTTGCAATCACCCCTAGTGGACTGCCGTATGAAACCCTCACCCCGGCAGAAATAGTAGTAGTTAACATAGCAGATGCCAGTTATGAAGGCAATATCAAACCTTCTTCCGAAAAAGGTCTGCATGCCGCGGTTTACAAGCAGCGGAACGACGTCAACTTTATTGCGCATACTCACCAGGCCGCCGCTTCCGCATTAAGCCCTCTCCAGATGAACTTTGAAGTAGAAAACACTGAAACCGCCGCCATACTGGGCCAAAAGGTTGCATGTGCTTCATACGGCCTGCCCGCCAGCAAAAAACTCAAGAAAGCCGTCACCGACGCGCTCTCACTCTCTGAAAGCAAAGCCCTTTTGATGGCTTACCACGGGGCTCTTTGCCTGGGAGAAAACTACGAAGAAGCCTTTCGAGTGGCCGCTGCCCTTGAGGATGAGTGTGAAAACATCATTATCCGGCGATTTCTGCAGATAAGCGGCAAAGAAGCCGCGGATCCGGACCATATAAGAGATTATTTTTTAGCTCTACACGCCTCCGCCGGCCGAAGCACCATGGGAGTTAAGAACGACTCATTCGCCGCAAAAAAAGCTGCTCTTACCCCCCTCTACAATAGCGAAAAAGCAGGCGATCACTTTAAATTATACCTGAACGCTCATGAAGAAGATCCTTTTCCCGCCGGCGGGCACGGGCGCAGTGAAAGCAACGGGAAAAATATAATAGAAGTCAGCCTGAGGACCTCTCCCCAAGAAAAAGACATCGCCAATCTGCCCGCGGCAGCATTCATCCACCGGGAAATATACCGCAAAAACAAAAATATCCGGGCAATTGTCCACACCACATCCCCGGATATTTTAGCCGTATCCTGCGCCGGCAAAAAATTGTATCCTCTGCTGGACGATTTTGCCCAGATTATCGGCACCAGCGCCCCCATTGTTGCTAATGACCTCTCCCTTGCAGGGGCGGGAAAAATTGCCCGCAAATTTAAACGCCCTTCCGGATTATTAATTCAGGACAACGGGGCATTATGCTGCGGACCCACCAAAAGCGATGCCGTTGCCGCAAAGCTGGCCATGGGGAAAAATTGCAAAACGCGCATCGCCACCAGCCTCTTTAAAGAGCCCAAACCGCTCAACCCCCTGGAGTCACTGGTGATGCGCATTTACTATCAAGTCAAATACTCCCGGGAAGCTCAAAAAAAGTGAAAACTAAAAATCAAACTCTATATCCGCCTCACCCTGGCTGATATGCCACTTTTCGTGCCCCATAATTTCNTTAATATCAAAATTATCTATNAGAGGTTTGGCTACAATCATACTGTTTAAAGGATTATGCGGCGTTTTTCGAAAGCCCATGGAAAACAATGTATTTTTATAAACTCCCCATCCGCCGGTGCTCAGAACGGTATAAGCCACATCATTGCTGCGAAAATAATCCAATGCTGCATATGCCAGAGAAGCAATGGCCGTTTGGTCATGCGGATCCGTAAACATTTCGGCAATAGAAGCAACCTTAGATTTATTTATGTCGGCAAACCTGAAAATCATAAACCCTTCCACCGTATCGCCGCGTTTAAGGAGCAAACACTCATAACTGGCATCCGGCCTTTGGTTGTAACGATAATCCAGGTATTTGTAATCCCTCACCTTAACCACGCAATATTTCTTTTCATGCTTTTGCCAGCACTCATCCACCTCCGGGGGGACTGTATCCAAAACCTCCGCTTTCAATTCCGGGTCCGTATTCCTTTGGATACCCTTCAACTTTTGATTATCATACACTTGATAACAGCTGTTGAGAAAACGGGCCGGGGCATTCATCTTTATCCGCCGGTATAGAAGGTTTGTGATTTTTAAAGGGCGCACAAAAACCTCCCTCTCAAAAATCGTAGGCCAATTAAACTTTTGATAAGCCGGATAAGAAGCTGCATTGGCATAGCCGATTATTACATCCACCCCGGCCTCCTTGCCCCGCTCTACGGAGTTTTCCGTCATGGTCCTTAAAATTCCCTGCCCCCGGTAATCCGGATGGGTCATAGATTTAACCGAATAGGCTCCCTTCAAAATGCGTCCATTAAGGTAGAGGCCAAAAGGACGAAGCCCATCGGCAGCAATTATCTTGGAGCCGTCCTTTAAAACATAAAGTAAATGCCCTCCCTGGTTGTAGGGATTATCTTCAAAAATCCAACGGTGCATTTCCTGGGAAATATTTGCCCTTGGCCCAAAAGATAATTTAACCAATTCCCTAAACGAATCAAAATCATTTGCAAAATCCATCTTTTCAATTTTCCAAGACTCTTTCAAAAGTTCACCCTCCTTTCCATCACCAAACACTTAAATTAAATTCTATATAAAGAAAAAAACTCCTCTTAACTTTCTTTCTCCCTTAATAATAAAATTTCTCAAAAAAAAATTCCAAAATACATATAGAAATATGAGCAATTTTATTATATAGTAATGAAGTAATGGCAATAAGCACAGCAACGGGGACATTATATTAATCATTTATTATTAATATTATTATTATTACATTTAATATTATTATTACATTTTTTAAGCTACATAAAATAATAAGAGGAAAGAAGGGTAAAATATGAAAACCGCGCCGCAATTAAAATTAACCAAATCCCTGGAGCTTTTTGAGGAAGCGAAAAAATTATCGCCGGGAGGCGTTATGGGGATTCGGCGTCCGTATAACTTTGTGGAAGGGGAATTCCCCATCTACATCCAAAAAGGATACGACGGCCGTATCATAGATGTTGACGGCAACGACTATATTGACATGCTCTGCAGTTATGGCCCCATAATTCTGGGTTACCATGAACCCGAAATTAACGAAGCCGCTATAAAACAGATGGAAAAAGGCTTTTGTTTTTCCCTGGTCCAACCTATCCAAAATGAGCTGCAAAAAAAATTGATTGACCTTATTCCTTCGGGAGAAATGGCCGTTTTGGTAAAAACGGGCTCTGACGCTACCACCCTTGCAGTCCGTATGGCCCGCAGTTACTCGGGTAAAAACAAAATCTTGCGCTGCGGCTATCATGGGTGGCAAGACTGGTGTGTGGAAGTTACGGGAGGAGTACCGGAAGAAGTCCAAAACCTTACCATAGAGTTTCCTTACGGCGACCTGGATGCATTAGAAAAACTTCTTCAGGAGCATAAAGAAGATACAGCCGGCATTATCATCACACCGGTAGGGCATCCCCTGGGCAAGCCGGTAATGCCCCCTCCAAAAGGTTATTTGGAAGGAGTCCGCAGCCTTGCCGATAATTATGGTGTAGTCCTCATTTTTGATGAAATCAGAACCGGTTTTCGGGTCTCCATGGGCGGGGCGCAAGAGTATTATGGGGTAACCCCTGACCTCTCCTCTATCGGCAAAGCCATGGCCAACGGCTATGCCATCAGTGCTTGCGTGGGTAAAGAAAAAATTATGAAAGTAGCAGAAAAAGACGTATTTGTCAGCTCCACCTTTTTCCCCAACAGCCTGGAAATGGCGGCAGCCCTTAAGTGCATCGAAATTTTAGCCAGAGACAAAGTTCTCGAAAACATCTGGGAAAAAGGAAATTATTTCCTGGAGCGCTTAAACACCATCGTGGACAATTCCGGAGTGCCCGCTACCGTTTCCGGAATTCCACCCATGCCCTTTATCACATTTGACCGCGCAGATGAGCACTACCGTAAACGGCGAGAACTTTTCTTCACCGAAACCATCCGCCGTAAAGTCTTCTTAGCCCCCTATCATCACTGGTACATAGCCTACCGCCACAGCTATGAAGAACTGGATTACGTTCTAAGCGCCATCACCGAAGCCCTGGAATTAGTAAACACATCATATCCTGCATCCGTCTAACATCCCAGGTGTCAAAGGGGACGGTTCCTTTTGGCACCTTTTGGGATTTTTTGGAAGCCACCGGTGGGACAGTGGGGACGGGGCAATTTTGTCACACACTTGCTCCGACCCCATGAATGTTCAGCTGAAAAACCAGCCAACATTCCTCACCCCAAAAAGACAAAAAAAAGGTGCCAAAAGGAACCGTCCCCTATTGCACCTATCGGAAAATTTTGAGAACCACCGTGGGACAGTGGGGACGGGGCAATTTTGTCACACACTTGCTCCGACCCCATGAATGTTCAGCTGAAAAACCAGCCAACATTCCTCACCCCAAAAAGACAAAAAAAAGGTGCCAAAAGGAACCGTCCCCTATTGCACCTATCGGAAAATTTTGAGAGCCACCGTGTGACAAAATTGCCCCGTCCCCACTGACACGAGAGCCACCGTGTGACAAAATTGCCCCGTCCCCACTGACACCGTCCCCACTGACACACACCTAGGAATGTTTACCTACGTCAATGCCCTTCTTTAGCAGGGCGAGAAAAACATCCACCACATAAGGATCAAACTGGGTTCCCACATACCGCTGCAATTCCTCAACAGCCTCATTTTTGCTCATGGCCTTGCGATAAGGCCGGTCATTGGTCATGGCTTCATAAGCCTCAACCACAGCAAAGATACGTGCTTCCAGAGGAATTTCTTCTTCTTTTACACCCAGGGGATAACCTTTCCCGTCCCACCTCTCATGGTGCTTTAAAATTAATTCCGCTATTTCTGCCAGATCCAGGGAAGAAAGGGCGATGCGATAACCTTTTTCCGCATGCTGTTTAATGGTTTCCCACTCATCGTTTGTGAGTGGCTCTTCTTTAAGCAATATCGAGTCCTCAATGCTAATTTTCCCTATGTCATGCATTTGGGCAAGGAGTTTCAGGTTGGCAATTTGCTGTTCCGATAAACCCAACTCCTTGCCTAATTTTGAACAAATCTCCTCTAACCGCTGAATATGCCCTGTAGAAAGAAAATCCTTTTCCCCCACCAAAGACACAAGCGCCTTAATCATCTGCGGCCTGGCAGTAACACCTTTTTGCGATTTATCCTGGTACATTAAATCATCCGCTTCCTTGAAAGTCTCTTCCAGTGACTTGCCACGGCCATGCGTCGTAGCCAGGCCCAAAGAAACATGAAGAGGCAGTTTATGCTGTTGCTGCCGGTTAAAATCATCCAAAGTTTTATATATGCGGTTAACTATCTTCTGCCCTGTGTCCCTGTCCGTCCGGGGAAGAATAATCGCAAATTCGTCGCCACCAACGCGGGAAATGATATCGGAGCTGCGGAATATCTCCTTCAAAACATCTGCACATCCCTTCAATAATTCATCTCCCTGAGTATGCCCCAAAGTATCATTCGCCAACTTTAAGCCGTCCAAATCGACGGAAACTATAGTAATGGGATATTCCCTGCTTTTGCTCAGGCGTTCTATCTCGTTTTCAAAATAAGCACGGTTATAAAGCCCGGTAAGCTGATCGTGGAAACTCAAATACCTCAATTGCTCCTCATACTGCATGCGCTCAGTAATATCGCGAACTATTCCCCGAAAACCGGAAATATTACCCTCTTTATCCCTGACCGGCGTCACCGAAAACTCCCCGTACCCTACAGAACCATCCTTACGCAGCATTTCCAAAGTCATTGCATATGCGGGCTTTCCGGTTTTAAACACCTGATTAAATTGACTATACACAGTCATGGGGTCTTTACTGATCTCCTTAAAGTTTGTCTCCATAAGCTCGTCCAATTCGTACCCCATCATATGCGCCGCCGATTGGTTAAGATTAATAATAGTGCCCGCCAGGTCTACTTCATAATAACCTTCCTCCATAGTAGTCAAAATATCGCGGTATTTTTCCTCTGATTTTCTCAGGGCTTCTTCGGCCTCTTTGCGGGCGGTTATATCCATAAGCGTGACAAAACCAGCCGGCACGCCCTTGAAGGAAGAGGTGGCCCCTGTTAGCGAAACCCACCTTTCCTCCCCCTGCTTGGTAACAATTTTTAGCTCATAATTAGGAGCTACATGTTCGCCTTTTTGCCGTTTTCTGCCCCTTTCTTTCGTCACCTCGTGGTAATCCGGATGATTAACTTCCCAGAAACGCATATTATAAAGTTCTTCCCTCGTATAACCGGTAATTGTTTCCGCGGCTGCATTCGCATAAACCCAATAATCGTTCTGGTACATCATAATTGCCGTAGGGGAGTTTTCCGCTAAGGTCTTAAACTTGCTTTCACTTTCTTGAAGAGCTTCCTCCGCCTTCTTGCGTTCGGTAATATCGCGGACTATACCTCGAAATCCCGTGGGGTTGCCTTCGCTGTCACGCATAAGGGTAATGGAAACCTCCAGGAACAATTCACTTCCATCCTTGGCTATTACAGGCCAACCCACCGCCTTTTTTGATTCTCCGGTGCGGTAAACTCTATTGTAAACTTCAAACACTTCTTCGGGATTTTTGTACACATCTTTGTAAGTTAATCCCATTAATTCTTCACTGGAATAGTCAGTTAACTTACAGAGAGACTCATTAAAGAAAGTAAAATTGCCGGCCAGGTCCACCTCGTAATAACCTTCTTCCATGGTGTATAATATGGTGCGATACTTTTCTTCCGACTTTCTTAAAGCCTCTTCCGCTTCTTTACGCTCGGTAATGTCCATGATATTAACAAATCCCGCTTCAAGTCCCTGATAATAAGAAGTCGCTCCCGTTAACGAAACCCACCTCTCTTCTCCCTGCTTGGTAATAATTTTAAATTCATAAGAAGGTGTAACCTCCTCGCCCCGCTGCCTTTTCTGGCCTCTTTCCTTCACAATGGACTGAAAGTCGGGATGCACAATTTCCCAGAAGCGCATTTCATAAAGCTCTTCCTTAGCATAACCGCTTATCTCTTCCGCCGCCCGATTGGCGTAAACCCAATAATCATCTTGGTACATCATAATAGCCGTCGGCGAACTTTCCGCTAACGCCCTAAACTTTCCTTCACTTTCCTGAAGAGCTTCCGCCGCTTCCTTACGTTCGGTAATATCGCGGGCTATTCCCCGAAAACCAATGGGCTCGCCATCACTATCGCGTCGCAGAGTAATAGAAACCTCAACATATGCTTCATCCCCATCCTTGGTAAGAATGGTCCAACCCACAGCTTTTTCCGCTTCCCCGGTGTTATAAACCCTGGTATAAACGTTGAATACTTCTTCCGGATCTTTATATATCTCCCTGTAATTTAACCGCAAAAATTCTTCGCGGTCATAACCGGCTATTTTACAGAGGGACTCGTTAAAGAAAACAAAATTACCGGCCAGGTCCACCTCGTAGTAGCCTTCCTCCATGGTCTCCAGTATTTCCCGATACTTCCGCTCCGATTCTTTAAAAGCTTCTTCAGATTCTTTGTGCCTGGTAATATCAATTGCCAGCTCAAACCTTACATCTCGGCCATCCGGCCATTTGATTATTCTATCGGTTATCAAATAATGCTTTTGCACCACCGGATTAAAAAATTCCCACTGATAAGGCACGCCTTTGTTTTGTAAAATATTCTCATTGGTGCAAAAATCACAGGGCGCATCTTTGTGTTGTAATTCTTCATAACAGATTTTCCCTTCCAAATATAAAATTTCATAAGTATGCGGATCAGAAATGTAAATAATTTCATTTATACTGTCAAAAATGGAAAACAAGCGGGATCTCTCGAATTCAATCATTTCTTCCATCTGTTTTTGCTCGGTAACATCATCCAATACCTCAAGCACCGAAACGCTTCCATCCGGATTTACCAGTTTGCTGGCTTTTCCTTCAAAAATCCGGTTATAAGCTTCATAACTATATTTAACCTGTTCGGGGGCATCATTGCTCATTAGAAACGGTATAGGGCAATTGTCACAGGGCTCATCTTTGCCTGCCTGCGTATAACAGCATTCCCCCACTTGATTGCCAAACTCCTCCCGCGCTGCACGATTAATAAATTCAATGCGGTAATCATGAGGATTACAGATAATAATATACTGATTCATGGTATCAAAAATACGGCTCATGTAATCATGCTTTTGTTGAATTTGAATATTATCCTGGTTCAGAAGCTTGTAGATACCCTGCAGGTGCAATCCGGCAGTAGCCAGGCCCACGGCCAGGCCAAATATTGCGGTAATCAAGTAGCCGCTGGGAGCATACCACTCTACGATGAGCCCCAATGGATAGGTCAAGTTGACTATCCCAAATAAGAAGATCGCCCTTCCCGCCCATAAATGGTTAACTTCTTTAATCTTAAGGAAAAGAAATGCGGAAGCAAAATATAATAACCCCGTGAAGGTGAAAACAATATAAGGGCTAAGGAAGAATAAATTCTCAAAATAACTAAGAATAATTACGGATATAACTACCAAACCGGTTGCATATTTCCAGGCTGCTATAGCGGGCGATGCGGTGAAGATTGTAGATGCGTGGTAGAAGAGATACGCCCCGGCAATAATTGCTGCATAAAATAGCAAGATTAAGGGAACCATTTTATATTGAAAAGACAAATTGAACACAATATAAGCGACAAACAGCACACCCCAGGCAAGGGACCAAAAAATCAAATACCTATTCCCATCACGTCTATATAGAAAGGCAAAAGTCAAACATAATATAAGGCTCCCCGATGAAAACAATACTGAAAACCAAGATAGCACTTCTAACTCTAATAACTCCATACCCTACATCCCTTCTGTAGAAGGCCAAATTATATAATCAGCCTTTTTAGAAGATTTTTTTCTTCGTTTCGGCCATCCTGTAAAAATAAACATATTTAATAATATATATAGAATAATAAATATTTCTTTCTTCTAAATATTTTACCATTTTTATATACATCCTGCAATAACATTAAAATTGTCAATAAATTTCAGGCAACCGTCTTCTGCCTGTGTCACACAAACACAATTAATTTAAAAATTGATTTAATATTTTGGAGTAAATGTGGTAAAATCTACATTGTGAATTTAATTTTTTGCAGCATCATTTTCTG
>SL_8KL_010_SEDDRAFT_10000955_pt1 | contig 25037 bp, 16 predicted proteins | sample SodLakKL_010_SED_4_FD_11160 | JGI IMG/M metagenome (IMG submission 11160) | reverse complement strand
AAGGAGCAGTGATCATATCGGCCATTTCTGCGGGCAATTCTTCCCCGTCAGCAATAATGCGCTGCACGGTGCCTTCAGAGTCCACCCACATGGTGAAGCTGCCTTCGTCTTCCATATCGATACTCACTTTGTCAGTTGAAATTCCTTCTACCTCTTCAGTGCCTTCATGGAGATAACTAATGAAGATACTTTCGCCACCGACCTCACCTACCCTGTATTTGATCGCTTTAACTGTTGCCACAAAATCTTTGTAGCTCTCCGGTTGAACCCACTGACTGGTTTCAAAGATGGCTTCATCATCTACATCCGCTTCGAGAGCCTCATCAACCTCATCAACTTCTTCAACCACTTCTTCTACCGCTTCCTCTACATCTTCGGTATCACCGCATCCGGTTATCACCAGGAGTACCAGTAATAACGAAGCTGCAAGGAAAAACATTTGTCTTTTTCGCATCTTACCCACCCACCCTTTTTATAGAAAGATTTCCTGCCCAGGCAGAATATAATAAATACTTTTTCGGGGTGTATTTTGTATTTCCTGCAAAAATGAAAATGTACTCAGAATTATTTTTGGGAAGCAGTGGGGACGGGGGTATTGCTTCCTTGAGTGGAGGAAGGCCGCCCGGGGATCGAGCCATAGCTGGCCAATGTTAAAGGCTACCAAAGTGAAAGCCTGCAGTTTAACGCAATAGAGATAGTCTGTGATAAGCCGGCACGGTCTAAAATGCGGCCTGGCTGTGCAGATACTAATTATTTAAGGGCACTGCATCAGTCAGTTTTTTTATTGTATCGGCGATGTCGTCCTCTAGGTGGAAACGGATTACCGGTCGGCCCTTTTCTTTCAANGCCCGGTAATCACCCATGGCCTGGGCATTTTTGAGAACGTCAAAAGTCAGGGATGAGTATTCACTGCCTGCCTGATCCGGGACCGGCAAATCCTGTTTCGATCTGCTTGTTATTTGGACAAAAAGGCCGCACCCGGCATCACCCTTGTGCAGTTGCCCGGTGGAGTGGAGGTAGCGCGGCCCGTACCCGGTAGTGACAGCCATTTTGGTGCGGGCTTCAAGAACATTGCACAGTTCCCGCAGGGCACGCTCGGTTTCGGGGTCAGGTTTAATAAAAGCCTGGATGGCAAGGTAGCTTTTTTTTCTGTTGCCTGGTTTGTCCGGGTTCGCCTGGCTTAAAAAGGTTTTCCAGGTTTGGGGGAGGCTGTCAGCCTGGAAACCGCTGTAGACCTTGATCATCCCTGCTTCAAGGTCGGCCTTATGTTCGGGAAGGGTTCCTTTTTGCCGGTATGTTTCCACCATTTCACGGGCCAGGGTTTTGGCTGCTTCTACATTCGGTTGATCAAAAGGATTAATTTCTAAAGCCCATCCTGCAATGGCAGTGGCCATCATCCAGCGGAAAAATTCGCCCCCGAAATCGCTTAGGGCATGTACGTTTACCTGGATCAGTGGGTGCCCCGCTTTTACCAGCTGTTCGACCTGTGCGTCTCCGGCACTGTCGCCTGCCAGGCGGAAGTAAACAAAAAAGCGGTCATTGCCGTAAACTTCAGGTGTAGCTATTGATTCTCCTTCAACCGGCAGAATTCCCTTGCCTTCTTTGCCGGTGCTTTCGGCGATCAGCTGTTCGATCCAGGATCCGAGGGGTTTAAGCGGGTCAGAGAAAAACATGGTCAGTTTATCGTGCCCGTTCTTGTAGAGGCTTCCGAGCGCTGCGCCAAGCACGGCCGGGGTGTTTTCATTATCCCGAGACGAATCGCTTGCTTTTGCGCTTTGGGCCATCAGGGAGGCAGTTTCTAGCAACCGGTGCAAATCTACCCCCATTAAAGCGGCCGGGACCAGCCCGAAATAAGAGAGGGCCGAGTAGCGTCCGCCGATTGCGGGATCATTTAGGAATACTTTCTTGAAGCTTAATTCATGGGCCGTTTTTTCCAGGTTGCTTCCCGGGTCGGTGATGGCGGTGAAATGGCTGCCGGCTTTTTCATTGCCCAGCACACCTGCAACCCTGTTATAGAAATATTTCATCAGCGAGATTGTTTCCACGGTCCCCCCCGACTTGGTTGCCACGATATACAGGGTATTTGCCGGGTCGAAACGGTATTCTTTTTCCAGCACTGCTTCCGGATCGGTGCTGTCCAGTATGGCAAATTCCGGGTAACCTTCACGCACGCCGCATATTTTGTTAATAACCTCAGCAGCCAGGGATGAGCCGCCCATCCCGAGAAGAAGCACCCCGGAGAAGCCTTCACTGCGGATTTGTCCGGCGAACGATTGAAGCTGCTCAACTTCTCTGCGCATTTTTTCCTGGCTGTCGAGCCACCCAAGGCGGTCAGTGATTTCTGCCGGGTCGTCTTTCCAGACTGTATGGTCATGCTCCCAGATCCGCTCAATTACCCGGTTTTCCTGCAGTTTTTCAATCATTTCAGCCAGCGGTTTTTCAGGTATATTTTTTAAGGTGAGGCGCTTATTGCCTTCTTCGTACTCCATAATATCTCTCCTTCCCAATGAAAAACTGGCTTGAGGGAGGTACTTACTGCACAGGCAGGCAAAATCCCTGCATGAAAGAAGGTGTTGTTTTAGTTTTTCTTGAAGAAAGCATTGAACTGGCTTCAAGCCCCCGTATTCTGATAAAGGGTTCACCGGTGAAAAATATGGACTGCTTGCTGCAGAAGGGAAAGTAAGTTAACATAAGGTATAGTCAGGACTTTTTTGCCCTCAGCGGACCGGCAGTTCTAGATGAACCTGCTAGGACCACAGCTAAAATATTGTAATGCGGGAGGGAATAAACGGACTTAAAGGATGGATAGCATGGAAAATAAACATGCGGTGATCCCCAAGATCCTGTCCCTTTTCAGGGGGCTTTACGCGAGCAAAACTAAGGGGCGTCCCTTGTTCGTTTCGCACCTGGTGACAACCCGCTGTCACTGCCGCTGTCCGATGTGCCTGTGGCGGGACCAGGAACGGGATCAGGAAATGAGCGCTGCTGAAATAGGGCGCTTTTACCGTGATCTCCGGCGCAACGGGTTTGTTCAGGTGGGCATCTGGGGCGGGGAACCACTGCTCAGGGATGATCTGGATGAAATTCTTTACCATGCCAACCAGGCCGGCTTGCTTACCGTCCTGGTTACCAACGGCTTTTACCTGGAAGAACGGTTGAAAGAACTCTCTCCCTACCTGGATGCAGTGATCCTTTCCCTGGATTATGCCGGGGAAGAGCAGGATCAAATGAGGGGTTGCCCGGGGCTTTATGAGCGGGTTATATCTGCCATGCGGGCCCTGCGCTGCAAGTATCCTGGAATTAAGGTGTTTTTCAATATGCTCTTACACCGGGGCAATGAAGATCAGGTTTATCCCCTGGCCAGGTTGGCCTGGCAAATGGGGATAACTTTTTATGTTTGCCCGGTTAAAGATGAGTCTTTCCGCGGTTCCGGTAAAAATGCAGAAGAATGGAAGCCGGAAATGGAAAAAGAAAGCTTTATTGCTGCTCAGCTGGTCGACTTAAAGAGCAAGGGCTACCCCCTTAACAATTCCTACACTTACCTAAAAGAATTCTTAAGAGACAAAAGGCCATATGTCTGTCACCTGCCCAAGGTTTCGGTGATGGTTTACCCCGACGGAGAAGTGATCAACTGCATGAACAGCGACCAACCCCTTGGGTATGTCAGGGAAGAATCGATGGAAGATATCCTAAAGAAACCTGAATATAACAGGCTGAAAAGCATTGCTTTGAATTGCAACCACTGTAACAATCCCAACGTGGTCGATACATCTTTCATCTGGGGGTTAAGAAGGGAGCCGCTTTTCAATGCGGTCAAGGTGCTGTTGAAAAGTTAGAAAGTAAATTGCCGAAGGTATTTGCCAGTTATGACATTTAAGACAGGATTTCTGTCAGGCCGGAGGCCCTTTCCATGGCCTGGTTTGCCCCCTGAGCCAGCACCGCTTCGGGACCGACAAATACTACCGATTTTTTGGCCCGGGTTACCGCTGTGTAGAGAAGCTCCCGGGTGAGCGGCCGTACGTATAAATCAGGCAGCATTATGCCGACGTGATCATATTCCGACCCTTGCGCTTTGTGTACCGTGGTGGCCCAGGCGTGATCTAATTTGCCTCGCAGGGCTTCCAGGGGGAAAGCGGTGAAACCGCCGCCGCGGGGGAAAACAGCCATCGGTTCCGCCGGGCGGCGCCTGGCCCCATCCGCGGTAGCTACCTTAAGGACCAACCCTGAATCGCCGTTGTAGAGGCGCAGCAGGTAATCGTTGCGGGTGACCATCACCGGTTCTCCCACCAGGAAGGGCCTGCTTGCCGGGGTTTGAGTTTCTTTTTTACCGTAATCTTTAGCCCAGCGGTGGTGGAACCATTCATTTACCGCTTCCGATCCGCTGCCGCCGGCGGCAACCCTGGTCACGCAGAGAATCCGGAACCGTTCGTAATGAGAGATTATTTCATTTAACGCTTCTGTTTCTTCAGGATCAAACCCGTTAGCTCCGGCAATATATTCACGTTCCAGGCGACCGGTCAGCTCCGGCATTGCTTCTACCAGGCGACGCTGCCATTCTTCTAAGAAAGCCTGCCGGCGTGCTTCATCACCTGGCTGCAGCTGCAGGTGTTCGGCGCCTGAAAAGGGGAGCTCAGCGGTTTCTTCTTTTATGGTAAGCGACAAATCTCTACCCACCGAGATAGGTCCTTTGCCTTCGTTGATGGCTGTGGCCACATCCAGGATCTTTTTGCCGCTTCTATCTTCTTCCCTTGCCCGGTAGCTTTTTTTGAGGATTGCTACTCTTTCATGTTTATTAGCCAGGGAGGAACGGCAGAGGTCACGCAGGACAGCGCCTGCTTCAATGGAGGGCAGCTGCTCTGCATCGCCGAGGAACACCACCCCTGCTTCGGGGCGAAGTGCCCGCAGCAGGTTGTCCATCATCGATAGATCGATCATTGAACTTTCATCGACGATAACAAGCTGTTCAGGTAACAGGTTGCGCTCATTGTGGCGAAAACGGTCCTGCCCGGGCATGTAGCCCAGAAGGCGGTGTAAAGTAGCCGAAAGAGGGCAGGACGAGGCGAGCTTAATGTCTGCTTCCCCGGGGGAGGGGATTTTTTGCAAATGATCCGCCACCGCGCGGCGCAGTTTATCGGCAGCTTTACCGGTTGGAGCGGCCAGGGCGATCGATTCCAAAGGGATACTACCTGTTCTTGCCAGCACCCGGAGTATGGAGGCCACAATGGAGGTTTTGCCGCTGCCCGGCCGGCCGCTGATTACGGCAATCTTGCCGCTCAATGCTGTTTGTACCGCCATGACCTGTTCTTGATCAAGTTCCACCGGGCCGAAGGTTTCTACAGGGGGATTTTTAAGCACCTCCTGCAGGGCATTTTCCAGCTCCTTTGCAGGCTTCTCCCCGGTGAAATCCGGCAGGAAAGTTTCCGCGGCGGTGATTCGCTCTCGCAGGCTTGCCCCTACCCGGTTTTCCAGCTCATAAAGTTTCTGGATATAAATGAAGTCGCGGCCGGCAACAAGGGGGCGGTAACTACCGGGGGTGCCGAAAACTTCCTGCAAGCCTGTGCCCGGTTGTGCTTGTTTAGGGCTGCCTTCTCCCGGCAGCACCTTTTCTAACAGGTTGTAGACAGCTTCGCATTCTTCTGCGGTTGCTGCCAGCTCCCCTAATGCCCTGTCCAGGTAAGCATTGTTTTCAAGGGGCAGCCTGGTGCTTCCTTCTTCTGCGGCAAGCATCAAGGAAAGGGCAAGCAGCATTAAAGCCCGCTCATCAGTTTGATCAATTGACCCGCCGGCAAGCCGCGTTATTTCCCAGGCAATAAATAAGGACTCAATGCCGGTGTCGAGCTGCGCGGCCCGCGTTGCGAGATCTGGTGGAAAAACAGGTGCCCCCTTAAAAGGTGGCCGTGCCGGTTTTTCTTTAATCATATCTTCCGCAAAAGTTTCTCCGCCCGTTTTTCGCAGGGCGGCCCTGCAGCTGCCTTCCGGTGTCCAGAGACTAATGTCCTTCATCATCAAGCCCTCCTCTTTGCTGCCGGCTTTCGCCGGGAGCAGTATTTGCGGTGATCACTTCGCCGCCCCACTGCCTGCGTGCAACCAGTTCTTTTTCTTTTTTCGTTATCTCGGGCCAGGAGGGCCTGGAATACCAGATCCCGTCACGGTTGTTAGCTTTAGTTTCTGTTAAGTCTGCGCTTTGGAGGTTGTCGCTTGCTTCTTCAACACCCCGGATAAAGCTGTAGATCACTCCACCGAAGCGTTTTTCATAATCCTCTTCACTTTTTATGCTGAGCTGGCGGATTACGGCCAGGGTGTAAAATTCTGCCTGCAGGTAATAATTAGCCTGCACGTGCTGATCAAGGGCTTGCCGGTTGTATGAATTCAGATAGTCGCTTTTCCAGTCAAGCAAGTAAAATTTATGATCATATTCGAAGACGAGGTCGATTAACCCCTGCAAGTAACCCCGGACTGCTTTAAAGGGCTTTGCAGCGACAGCTTCTTTGCCGGAAAAGTCTCCGGTTAGCAGCGGGTGGAAATCTTCGGGGATGGGGTAAACAAAAGCCATCTCCGCTAAGTGGTTTTTGCCGGAGACAATGCCGCCCGGCAGCGCTAACTGATCCTTTCCTTCTGCGCTCCCGGCAAAAACCGGGGAGCACAGCGCGTTAAATACCAGCTGCAGGGCAGCGGGCAGGTAATCTTCGCTGAAGCCGTGGCGCCTGGCAAGCATACTTGTCCGTTGCCGGACCGTTTCCAGGGCGGACCACTCTTCAAAATTACGTTCTCTGATTTCTTCCACCGGTGTGTTTTCAATCAGGGCGTGCAAGAAAATACCCGCTTCCCGGCCGCCCGGCAGCTCAGAGGGGAAGCAGAACCCCCGTCCCCCTGCTTCCTGTGTAGCGGCTTCGCCGGCTACTTCCTCACTCCTCTGCACGGCTTGTTCCTCTTCTTCCCCGGCCGGGGCCTGCCAGGGGGTGCCGCGTTTCATGCGGGTGTAGCTGGTTAGAAGCACGCCCCGGTGGTAGGGTTCAAGGGCGGCGGCTACCCCTGAGCTTGAAGGAGGTTCTTCAAGAAGTTCCTTTAGCTCATCAGCGGCAGGGCTTTCCGGTTCACGAACCGCTCCTTTTCTAGCAAACGACTGATCCGCCCGGCAGGGCAGTTCCCTGGTTAAGAATTGTTCCCGGTGATCAGATAGTCCGGTGCCGGCCAGCAAATCAAGCTGTTTTTGCAGCCGCTTGTAGAAAGTGCTCAATTGTTTGTAGCCGTAATATATTTCGGCAGGTGCACCCGGCGGGGCATCTCCGAAGTAGGGCAGGTAAAGCCTGGACTTGGCCCGGGTAATTGCTACGTAGAGCAGACGCTGGTTTTCCTCGTCTTCTTCTTTTTTAATCGCCTCAGCGATTTCCCCGGTGCCCTTGCCAAGATGCAGGCGGCGTTCAAAGCCCCGGTGGTATATTTTTGCCTTGTCGCGCCCGCCGCCTTCGGTGAAGCCCCCGGCGATAAATACTACTTCCGCTTCCAGGCCTTTGGCTTTATGCATGGTCAAAATCTGCACTGCCTCCCGGTCGGTTTCGAGGCGTTGCACATTACCCTCCCGCCCCTCGGGCTGCTTCCTGCCATCTATGCGCGCTTTCAAGTTACGGGCCAGCTCAGTTAAAGTGACCGGACGGGCGTACGCTTCGGCCTGGAGGATTTCAAATAGGTGGAGGTAGTTGGTGAGCAAGCGTTCGTCCTTAGAAAAGACCAGCCGCCGCATGATGCCCGAGGCGGTAGTGATCCGCTCGAAAAGCTCTGTCCAGGCGTGGGTATCGGCCAGGTGCTTCCAATCTAGCAGCATGCCGGTTAAAGGGTGGCTTTGTCCTGTATCCCGCCAGGCCGGTAGATCGGCGAGAGGTATTTCAAAAAAGGGAGTCAGCCAGGCGGACATTTTTGAGGCCGGGTCGGCAGGTGCATCGATGGCGCATAACAGTTTGTAAACGTCGCTGGCCTCCTCTGTTTGGAATAACCCTTCCTGCTTGTAAAAAGCGTGGGGGATCCCGCATGCCTTGAGCGCTTCTCCGATCTGCTCTCCTTCCCTGGCGGTGCGGGTAAGGATATGGATGTCGCTCAAACTAACCGGGCGTTTTGCTTTCTTTTCATTGCCGGTCACCAGGCAGTTATCGCCGCCGGTTAAGCGTTTAATTTCTTCGGCAATAAAGAAGGCCAGGCTGCGGCGCAGGGAGAAGGCGTTAAGTTTTTGCCCCTCTCCGAAAAGGTGTAGCAGGTGCACCGGCACTGCTTTTTCCCCCGCTTCCTTCGCAAAACGGGAGGGATCGCCGCATGAAACCGGTTCATCGTAGCGGTTCAAGCCGCTGAAAAAGCCTTTACCCTCATCATCTTTACCGGTGATTACTTCATTTACAGCCTCGATCAAATCTTTAGTAGAGCGGAAATTGTAGACCAGAGGCACTCTCCCGGCGCTTTTTTTGTTGAGCAGGTAGTTTTTGGCTACTTCGTAGGTATGCACGTCTGCGCCCCGGAAGCCGTAAATGGCCTGCTTGGGGTCGCCGATGATGAAAAGGCGGTGGTCTTTGGTGTCGTCGACAAAAATCTTCCGGAATATTTCCCACTGCACCGGGTCGGTGTCCTGGAACTCATCGACTAGGGCATATTTCCAGCGCCGCCTGAGGGCGGCTAAAAGTGTTTCAGCCCCATCCCTGCTTAGTGCGTCCTTTACCCCCAAAAGCATGTCGTCAAAATCGATCTGGCCAAGCGAACGCTTGCGGGCGGCAAGGCGGGTTTCTACCCGCGGCAGCAGCGAGTAGACAAAAAAGCTTTCCAGGGGGGCTGCTTTTTTGCTGATTTGATCGAGTTTTTCTGCAAGCCGCACCATAACATCAGGCGATCCCTGCATTTCTGCTGCGCTCCGCAGGCGCTCAAACTGGGTCGCCTCTATTTTATCGATAGAGCGGACTTTATTAGCCCACTCTGTGAAAATATTTACGGCATCCTCCGGCGAGGAAGCTTCCTGCATGGCTTTTACTGTTTCATCCAGGCTGTCGAAGTGTTTAATATAACCGTTGATGGTATTTTTCTTTTCGAAATACTGCCGGGCCGCTTCTTTCAGTTCTTCAGGGTCCGGCAATTCTTCTAAGGCTTCTCGCAGCCCGCCGGGGTCCCACCGCGGGGTCACCGGGCAGCGCTCGGGCGCCCCTTCTTTATGACACTGGTAGAGGAGTGCTTCTAAGTCATCTAAGGAATTGTCCTTTTCGATCCATTCTCTTAGATGGTTGCCAGGTGGGCTTTCTTCAGCAAGCACGGTGCGGATTTCTTCCCTGAAGGAGAACCCAAAAGCTTCTTTGCCGTCTACTTGCTCCTGCTCGAAAAGCCTCCCTCCAAGGAACGCTTGCTCGGATAAAACCCGGTGGCAGAAGCCGTGGATGGTAGAAATAGCCGCCCCGTCGAAACGGAACAGGGCTTCGCGCAGCCTGCCCCTGGTAGCCTCATCAATTGTCCAGTAGTGGGACGGGTTTTCACCATCAGGGATAGTCGCTTCGCCTTCATCACAGATTTTGCGGATCAGGGCGCGCACCCGCTCGCGCAGTTCCCGGGTGGCGGCCTCGGTAAAGGTAACCACCAGGATTTCTTCAATCCTGGCTTCCCGGTTGATGATTAAATCAAGGACCAGGTGTTCTAAGGTGAAGGTTTTGCCCGTCCCCGCAGAAGCCTCGATCACGGCGTGTCCTTTTTTGAATTCATTCCTGGCGAGGATTTCCGGCCTGCGGTAGTAGGTGGTTTGCATTTAGAAATCCTCCAATCCGCTAATCATTTCAAGAAGTGGTCCGAAACGCCGGTTGATCATTTTCTCGGCTTCTTCAGATCTGGGGGGCTGGTAAGTTCGCGGTGAAGGGACCGGTCCCCACAAACTGCTAAAACTTAAATGCTCCTTGCCTGCGATATCGATTACCCTTTCACGCAGGCCTGCCCCGGTAACAGGTTGATAAGCGGTGCCTTCTTCAAGCGCTTCCTTGTTGAGGTTGTAAAATTCTTCGAATACGGCTTCGCAGGGCAGCAGGTAGGCATGCGAGGCACTTAATAAGTCTGCAACGATCGTTTCCAACCACTTTCTTGCTTTTTCCGGCTCAAGGGCCTGCAACCTGATACCCCTGATTCCTTTTTCTTTAGGTTCGCCGGCATAGCATATAAGAGCCCTTCGCTCGCCTTCACCGGCCAGGCCCATTGCTGAAAGGACCAGGTGATCGACAATGCCCCGCAAAAGGAGCCTGAAAATGCGCCCGCCACCGTTACTGCTCCACCCCGGTGCTGTGCCCGGGTGAAAGGTTACAGAAACAGAATTATCTTTAAGCAGCCCTTCGCTTAGCCCGCTGAGGTGGACCCGGGCCCTCTTCTTATTCTCTTCTGTTTCGCTCAGGGGCACCTCGAGCACCAGCGGGTCAAGCACGGTTTCAGCACTTGACTGTTCCCCGGAACGCCCCAGGCGCACGCGGTGCAGAGGAACAGGAAAAGGAGCGCTCGCAGAGTCCTTTTCAGTTCCTGATTTCATCGAGCCCCTAAAATCTGCCCCGGGGGGGTCGCCGGATGACCTTGCTTCTTTATAGCTATCTTTTCTCTCTTTTCCTGGAGGTTCATTTTCTTCTGCCCTGCTCGTAGGAAACTTTGCTTCCCGGTAGCCGGTCAGCCGTTCTCTCCATTCTTGCAAAATCTTGTGGTGCCGCATTGTGTGAATCCTGCCCAGGACCCCTACCGGAATCCGGCCGGCCAGGCGCAGCCTTTTTGCCTGTTCATCATAAAGCTTTTCCGGGTTTAAACCGGTTGCTGCCGCATCCAGGAAGACACCCCGCAGGATGATGCTTTCAAGCGCCCTGCCTACGGTAAAGTCTTCCTCTTCCCGTTCAAGCAGGTCATCTTCTTCTTCGGTCAGGCCGAGCATCACCCTGGCCCAGCCCTGCATCGGGCATTCCAGGAATGCTCTGATTGCTCGCAGCGATAGGTGGAGAGGTTCTTCGGTAGCGTTTTCTTCTTCGCCCGAACCGGCGGTCCTGGCAACAGCCGTCACCGGGGACACCTCCGGTGGATCGGGTGGCAGGGAAAGCATGGCAGAAAGCTTTTCCCATTGTTCGGTGGAAAGGTGCCTGCGGATGGCCTGGTAGTTTAATGTGCCTTCTTCTGTGTCCTCTGGCAGGTGTTTTTGCAGGGCCCGGCTTAACTCCATGATCCGGGCTTCTTTTTTGGCTTCGTCCAGGAAAGAAGCTCCTTCCGGGGAAATCTCGTCGAAGCGCCACAGCGGCGGCTCAATTTTTATATCCTCCAGCCCTTCTTCGCCCAGGTAGCCGGTTTTTAAAATATGCAGCAGTTCCTGCACTACAGCTGAAGGCTGCAGGGGATCACCCGTCTGGCCGTCCCGTCTGACGTAAGACAGGTAAAGCTTTTCGCGGGCGCAGAGCAGGGTTTCTAAGAACATGTAGCGGTCGCGCTCTGCCGGGTCCACGTCGCCGGCGCGGCGTTTAGCGGCCCGCAAATCAAGGGCGTCCCGCTGTTCGGAAGCAGGGAAAAGCCCCTCGCCGAGGCCAAGCACAAAAACCACCCGGAAGGGGATTGCCCGCATCGGCAGGAAGGAGGAGACCACCACGCCTTCGGCGAGGTAGCGGCCCCGCCCGCCTCCTAAAGATTCGAGCGCCTTTGATGCTATTTCTGCGGCCACCCGCCCGGAGACTTTACTGCCGAGATCCATGTTTTCCAGCCTGGAAAGGGCGTGTAAAATACGCAGCCGGTCCTGGGTATCTTTCGGATCAGCCGGGTGAAGGTAGGCATCAAGCTGGGCCCGGTAAATTTGCGCCCATTCACTGAGGCTTAGCTTTTCCTCCCTGACAAAGCGGCAATCTGCCAGCAGGGAGCGGACCAGTAAGCCGAAGCGCGCCGCCGCACCTGTTTGCTGTCCGCTAAGTTCTTCCACCAGCCAGCGTCCCTGGCCGGTTTCAAAGATCCGATCATCGCCGCTTTTATTGCCGGTCATGAAGGTTCCCAGGGCCAGGCGCCTAATACCCTGGTCCCAGTTGAAAACGTCTTCATCGATATAGGTGCCCCGGTGGTCCTCATTGTCGATCCCGAACATAATCCCTAAATCATCGGCCATTTTGGCCAGGTCTTCAGGCTTTAAATCGCCCAGGCTTCCGATTACTGCCGGGTGGCTGACCAGGTTCAAAACTTCAGCGCGGGAAAACCTGCCGAAGGGTAAGCTTATCAGCATTTCCATCGCTTCGATGAAACTGCTGCCGGCGGTGCCCGGCAGGTCGGAGACGCTGCTTGGCAAGTTGTGGCAGGCCTCGAAAACGGTCTCGATCTGCGGTAAGTAAATATCCTTTTCGGCGCTGTTAACGATTACGGCCACGTCGCTGAAGCGAAGCGGTTCTTCACCGGGAGCGGGGCTATCTTCTCGCATCAGGCGCCAGATTTCATCTGCCACCCATTCTACTTCCCGGCGAACAGAGGGCGCTGCCACCAGCCGAATCGTTTCATCGGCTGTCCTTACCTCTTCCGGTGTCTCCCGAACATCTTTTTCCGGCTCGCGGTATAAAATATCGCGCTGCAGATGCTGTAAAAGGCCGCTACCCTTTTGCAGCGGGTCTGCAAACGCGCTCTTGAAGTCGCATTCGGTCAGTTCATCTAAGAGGCGCACGTGCTCGCGCCCGGGGCGTCCCCAGTAGCGCAGGGCGGGGGTATCTGCCTGGTTCAACCCGAAAGGGTCTTCCTCGTCTGCAGCCCTTCCTTCAGCGCCGGTTTCATCATTTGATTCAAACGGACCGGAATTTAACCAGCTGCGCTTGCCCCGGCTTTGTTTTTCTAGGCGGTGGAAAAGGTCCCGGTCGGTTTCTAAGTCTTCCCAGAATTCGGCGCAGGGGTTCAGGGTGTAGATGCGCAAAGTACTCGCCTCGCCAAGCCGGTAAAAAAGGTGCTGAAAAATCCGGGCCACGTAAGACATGCCGAAAATATGCACCGGCGGCAAGCCGGTTTCTTTAACCCTTTCAAAGAAAGTATCATCGTAGATGAGCTGATCTAAAGTAATCCAGCGACCGCCCTCGGTGGGCGGGTTCTTTTCTAAGATCCCGTTTTCAGCGAAAACAGCCCGGAAGATGGCGCGCTGCCATTCTGCGGTGGAAGCAAAGGAGGAATCTGCCGCCGCCGGGCTCGTAAAGGGATCTTTTGAAAAGGGCTCAGCACTTATATCCCTACCTTCCCGCCAGTTGACGACCATCTCCGGCCGGGAAAAGATATATTCCTGGAACAGGTAAGCCAGCCTTCCGGCCAGCTGCACCCGGCGCAGGTCGGCCCCGTCTGCTGCCAGCTGCGCGGGGAAACCGAAAGCCCCGGTACGATCACCTGCGGGCATGAAGTTATTTCCGCTTGTTTCTGTTCCCGGCCCGCCTTTGCTTTCTTCCGGGTCATTACTTCCTCTTACTTCACCGCTCCCTTCGGCGCTTTGAGAGAGCGCAAGCCGTCCCTCGCTGCTCATCAGGTAGCGCTCCACCGGTTTTAGCTCCGGTTCTTTAAGTAAACTATCATCTAAAAGGATTTTTAAGATTGCCGCCTCGATAATTTCTAAGTTGGCCGGCTTGAATTCACCTGGGCAGGTTTCGCTGATGATTTCGCCGATGAAACGTTCCAGGCGCCTGAAACGCAAGTTGGCTGCCACTCCTAAGTGCTCGGCCAGGCCCAGGCTGACAAAAGCCTCCATGTTCCGGTTGGGCACGACAAGCTCTACGGGCTCAAGCGGGTGGGTGCCCGCTTCTTTGCCGGCCTGCAGATAATCAGCCAGTTCACCTAGCAGACGCTCGGTTTTATTGGCATAGATCAGTTCAATCAAAGCTTAATTCTCCTGCCTCTTATGTATATTCTGTATTGTAGCACAACCTTTCAATATTTCATGCACGGATATTGTGTCCGTATGTGTGTTGGAAAAATGAACCGGCAACCCGGGTAATAACTATGGAAAGAAAAGAGCCGCGGTTAAGAGTGGCTCTTTTCTTCTGCCTTGACCATAAATTTAGCTAAGTTAACAATGAACCGCTCGTGCCGCCCTTGACCGATTTGGCCATTGTCGTCTTCAGCGGAAACTTCGAATACCAGGCGTTTGCGATCTACCTCTACCAGTTCAGCGCGGGCGGTTACCGTCATCCCTACCGGGGTAGCTGCGGTATGGGCGATATCCACCTTCGTCCCCACGCTGCCTTCGCCCTCAGAGAGGTGTCCTTTAAGGGCGTTGATCGCTGCGCTTTCCATCAAGGCCACCAGCATGGGGGTGGCAAAAACGGCCACACTGCCGCTTCCTACATTAATGGCGGTGTTGGCCTCGGAAACGGTGGTCTTTGCTTCACCGGTTAAACCGGGATTGATTTCTTGCATGTTTTAAGTCCCTCCCTTTACCTGAACAATAGTTAGATTTATCCATCTTGCCAGCAGGCGGTTGTTCAATTTATTATAATAATAAAGGTTAAGCAGGTTAATATCAAATTAATAATACTTAATCAGAACTTATGTTGACTTTTCCGGTGTTTCACCTTTTAATGGTAATACCTACTTTTTATTCAAAAGCCTTATGTTTTTTATAGCATACAAGGAGGTGAACAATAGTGGATAAAAAGACGTATCAAGAAAAACTGGAAGCACAGATTAAAGAATGGCAGGCAGAGGTTGATAAGCTGAAAGCTCAGGCTGAGAAACAGAAAGCAGAGGGTAAAATCAAGTACCAGGAAAAAATTAGTGATTTGGAGCATAAGCTGCAAAAGCAAAACGAAAAGTTAAAAGCCTTGCAAGAAGCCGGTGAAGAAAAGTGGGAAGAGATCAGGAAAGAAGTTGACAAAGAGACCAACGAGATTAAAGCTCAACTAAAGGATATCTTCTCCTAAAAACGGTGAGATAACAACGGGAAGATAATCAATTTGTTAAAGATGAAGGGGGCACAATTATTTATTAGTGCCTCCTTTTTAATGAGAATAAAAAGAGGCAAAATAAACAGAGTTGTGCAGGGATAAGGGGGCTGTAAGCAGAAAAATAACTATCAACTGAGAAGCTTTGATATTTAGGAGCACGGGGAGATCAACCATGGGTAAACAAAGTGATGAGCTGCTTAAGCTTTCAGCGGAAGCAAAGGAGCTTTCAGAGCATATTGCCCGGTTAAAGCGCAAGATGAACCGGATGCCTGACGGACCGGAAAAAGATAAGCTGATTGAGGATATCAAGATGCGCCAGTTTCAGGCCCTTTTTTACGTAGAGAAGATGGAGAATCTTTCCAAGGAAGGGCTTCCAGAAGAAGAATAAATTGATCGGTTGATCCGGCAGCCGGGCTCAGGGGGCATTAAATAACCCGCCCGGTTTTTTTGTGCCGGACGGGTTGTTTGAATTATTGGACCGGTCAAAAGATTACCTGGGTTGGTATTCGTTTACATCAATAACCTGGGTTTTGGCTACCATATCACCGACCCTTAAGCCCTGGCCGTGAATTAAAGCGATGATCGGTTCTGCCCAGGCGGCAAAAATGTTTAGCACAGGAATCCAGCCTAACAGGACTGAAATAATAAAGGCAAAGACATTGCGTTTAGCCGAGTCGCCCTTGGTGCAGGGCTGGTTGCTGCTCAGGTTGACCACCATCAATCCACTTGCTTTTTTGCCGATGCTTTGACCTTCACCGAGCCCGTCTCTAATCAAAAAGTAAAGCAGCCCCCAACCAATTCCCACAACTAGCGCCAATAAGAAAAGAATTACTGAGCCGGCGGTTATCCCGGCCATTCCACCGTTGAATGAAGCCATCTGCATTTGGGCGATAAAGGGCATGAACCCGACCGGTATCAAGATGGCTGCGGGAACTCCGCCGATAAGGCCGTCGATAATGTAGGCCAGGATCCTTTTGCCGATCGGAGCTTTAGCATAGGGTGAGTCCACGGCAGGCAAGCCGGCTGTGGAAGCCGGGGGCACATTAGATCCCATAGAAGCTCCACCTGGCGGTGGTGGCGGCGGCGGGGTATGACCTGCTGCTGTGCCGGATGGTGGCGGAGGTGGTGCGCTGGCCCCGGGTGCTGCACCCTGAGGTTGTGACTCCGGTGGCGGTGGAGGCGGAGGGGGTGTAGGAGCAGATCCGGAAGTGAACGCACCGGCATTACCTTCAGGCGGCGGTGCGGCTTGCCCGGAAGAGCCAGCCTTATCGGCAGGTGGCACCTGGCCGGGTTCAGGTGGAGAAGGCGCTTGTTCTGTTGGCGGCGGTGGAGGAAAGTCCTGTTCCGGTTCTTTTTCCGGTGGCGACTGCTCCGGTTCAGAAGAAGCTGGAGCTTCCCCGGTGTTGTCTTCCAGCATCGACATGCAGTGTTTGCACTTTACTGCCTTACTCAAAATTTGTTCAGCACAGTAGGGACATTCTTTGTAGTCACTCATCAAATAACCTCCAATTGTGTTAATTCGCCTCTGGATAAGGCTGCTGCAAAATTTTTCGTGAAGGATGTTTTTACGCAATCCGGCAAACAAGTTTTCGGTGGAAGCTCAAGAATTATTATATAGCAAAAGGCAGGTGAAAAGGGGGGGGGTAATGTGTAAGGGGTAACAAGATCTGTCAGTCTTCCTGCAAGTTACCGTGTATCCAAATTCCGCTGACCCTTCTGCCGTCAGGGTGGGTCATGGTCCCCTCACCGTGAGCCCTTCCATTCCTTAAGTAACCAACATATTGTTCCCCACCCGGGAAGGTGTAAGTGCCGTAACCCTCGATACTTCCTTCATTAAATTCACCGGTGTAACTTCTGCCGTCGGGGTGGACCCAACTGCCCTGGCCATGGGGTTGGCCATCTTTAAGCGGGCCCGTGTAGGTGCCCCCTTCGAATGCGACGGAATCGCTGCCCGGGTCAGTCTCCTCGGCTGTTTCTTCGGTTTCCTCGGTATCTTCGACAGGGGTAGTATCTTCCTGGGCAGTTTCAGTGGAGCTTTCTTCAACAGCTTCTTCTTCCTGCTGTGTTTCCTGCTCGGCGGTTTCGGTGTCGCTGTCTTCATCATCTGGCAGGGGTTCCTCTTCATCCTCTTCGAGATCCTCAAACATCTCATCAAGACCAAGGCCTTCTTCTTCTGGTTCTTCCTCCACCACCGGAACGTCTTCAAGATCACCGGTTGTTTCCTGGGGATCATCACCGTTCATTAGCAGAAAGGTAACCACACCGCTTATTATAAATATGAATACGGCGCCACCGGCTATAGCCAGCTTTTTATAATCGCTGCTACCCCGGCTTTTAGGCGGGTGACCGGCCGGTTTGGTTTGTGGTTTAGCTTGTTTTTGCCCGGCGGGAGGAGGAGGCGCTGCCGCCGGTGCCCCGGGTTTTTTAATTAAGCCGGGAATGTTTTCAGCCCTCTCCCAGTCCTTCATTGTCTCATTCCAGACCAGGTCACCTGCTGTCAACATGCCGGAGCGAGATTCCTGGTAGAGCTGTGCCCAGCTGTAAGGTCCTTTTCTCTGCTGGTCTTTGTAAATATACCACTGACTGGCCAAGGCAAATCATCCTTTCAGGACACATAAAATGATTCTGTCATCAGGCTTGCTGCGTGTGTAAAGTGCTTGTTGTCAAATAATGTGCTTGTAATAATTATATCTTTCCTGTTAAAAAAAGCAATTATTATTTTACTTTTTTAAGTTTCTTCCACCAGGGGAAGGAAACGGCAGCCGCCTTTTTTGTGTTCAAGCAGCCTCCCGAAACGGTCTTTTTCAATGACCATCAATTCCTGGCTGTGGCGATCACCAACGGGAATCACCATCTTTCCGGTTTTATCAAGCTGATCGAGNAATTTAGATGGGGGNTTGAAAGCAGCGGCTGTTACCATAATACCTTTATAAGGTGCTTCTTCAGGCCAGCCTTTTGAACCGTCGCCCACTTTATAACTGATATTGTCGTAGCCAAGTTCAGTCAGAATCGCCTTCGCCTTACTTGACAGCCTTTCAAATCTTTCAATGGTGTATACGTGTCCGCTCAGTTCAGCCAGGATGGCAGTCTGGTAGCCCGAGCCGGTTCCAACCTCAAGGACCTTTTCCTCCCCTTTCAATTCCAGGCACTGGGTCATCAGGGCCACAATAAAGGGCTGAGATATTGTCTGGTCGTTGTCGATGGGCAGGGGATGATCCTCGTAAGCCAGGGCTCGTTGATCGGGGCCGACAAACTGGTGCCGCGGAACGCGGTAAAAAGCATCCAAAATCCTCTGATCGGTGATTCCACGCGGTTTTAATTGCGTTTCCACCATATTTTCCCGTAACCAATCATAATCTTTGCGCATCATGGTCATATCTAGTTTGAAAACCTCTCTCACAATGAATATTTGCCTATAATATATCATTCAGGAGCAATTGTAGCAATCAGCAAAACGTGCCAGGGGGACGGGGTTGTTGACACATTTTATATTTTTCAGCGAAGCAGGGGGACAGCAGTGCTGCTTCCTTATTTTTATCAAACATTAACAATATAATTCAGGCAGGATATTTGCTTGAAACAGTGAATACAAATCGTTATTCACTTAGCGGCTGTTATCGTTGGTGCCTGGGCATTGTTTTTGCAGCTTGGAGTCAAGAAAAAAGAAGCACGGTTATTTCTGGTGGTCAGTAAACGAGAAAATTTTAAACTCGAGCGCTGTGAGAAGAGCGCTTGTGTGAAGAAGGGAGCAGCTGTTGCTAGAGAAATGGAATATAAAGAAACAATTTATGTTGACCCCGGTGAGATAGATGAATTAGAAGAGATTTTGTTCAATGAAAAGGGGCCCTCCAGGCAATTTAAAACCGGTGCAGTGATTGCCACTTACTCAGTGCAGTTTGTTAACGATTTCGAGGCCGATATTGAAGTATGTAACGGTGACCCTCCTTACGTGAGCGGGGTGCTTTACCTGCCTGTTGAAGAAGAAGAGGAAATCACCTTGTATGAAGTGGACACTCTTCCTCCTGCCGGGGAGCTTGAAGGCGAACATTACTTTTCATACGGTGAGGATGTTTATGTTGTTTCAATAAAGAAGGACACCTTTAATTATTAGGGAAACAGGTTATCTGGTCCCTGCCTGTTTTTCCACCGGCTACTTTATAAACCGCGCGATATAATACCCTGGTGCCTTCTGCGCAATCTTTTTTCGAACTGTACTCTTCCGGGGCGTGGCTGATTCCCCGGTAGGAACGGACAAAAATCAAACTGACAGGGCATAAACGGGAGATCTGATTGGCGTCATGTGCAGCGCCGGTAGCCAACCAAACTTCTTTTATACCAAGTTCTTTTAGTGATTCCCTGATCAATTCTTGTAAGTTTTGATCGCATTCAACCGGGGGTATTTTTTGCAGGGTGGCCTCTTCCCAGGCAATTTTCCTGGCCCGGCATGTTTCATTTACAGCTTCAGCGATGCGGTCCTCCACCTGGTCTCTTCTACCCGGACTTGTGTTCCTTAAATCAAGGGTAAACTCGGTTTTTCCAGGAATGATATTGATTCCGCCAGGTTCTACAGACAACCTCCCCACCGTGGCCACTGTTTCTTTGATTGAGCAGGCCGCATTTTCTACAGCCTGGATAATTACCGCGGCGCAGGCCAGGGCATCTTTTCTGGCAAGCATCGGGGTTGCACCTGCGTGTCCGGTTTCCCCGGTAAGTGTATATTTTTTCCACAGGGGTCCGGCGATACCTGTAACAATCCCCACGGGAGAATCTTTTTCTTCCAGGACCTGGCCCTGTTCAATATGCAGTTCTAAGTATGCTTTAAGCTGTTCGCCGGGACGCCGGAGCTGGTCAATCTTTGAAGGGTCATATCCTGTTGCAAGCATTGCTTCTTTTACAGAAATATTGTTTGCATCAGTTTTATCGATGCACTCAGCGGTCAGGGCGCCGGTGAATGCCCTGCTTCCCAGCATGCCCATGTTAAACCTGGCTCCTTCTTCGTCTGTGAAAACCACGGCTTCCACCGGGTGGGTCAAGCTAACTCCCTGTTCTTCCATAGCCTGCAGCACTTCGATTGCAGCCAGCACTCCTAAAGCTCCGTCAAAGGCTCCCCCGTTATAGACGGTATCTAAGTGAGAACCGATTAATACAGTGGGCGCTTCTTCCTGTTCTCCACTTTTTTTGCCAAAAAGATTACCAATCGCATCTTCATAAACTTCCAGGTTTGCTTCATTCATATACTGCTTTACAAGGGTCTTGGCCCGGGTTTCTTCTTCGCTGAAACTGAACCTGGTTATGCCGCCCTGGTCGGTCTTGCCGATTTCTGCTAATTGCATTAACCGATCCCAAAGCCTATTTTGGTTAATCACCTGGATCATTCCTTTCTGGGTTATTTATCCACCGGGGTTTCCGTTGGGGTCACCCACTTTTGGCGGTTGGATGGAGCCTTCGAATAGTGAGCGAATTTTTGTCTGCAGTCGATCAAAAAAACGGCTGCTGTTTAAAAAACGATATAAATACTATTTTCGTGGTCGAACCAGTATTCACCTTCAAGGCTCCCGGTGCCGGGAAAGTTGTCAGCTTCAGATTAGATCGTTACTTTATTTTCCTCAACTGCTTGATATGAGGTTGCTTTAACATAAAGGGGGGAGGACACTGTTAACTATCTCTAGGTCTAATACATATCTGCTGGAGAATTTTGCGGCATATGTTTTAAACGCTTCACCCCGGGGTGCTCGCTGCAAAAATCTTCATCGATGGATATCTTTTTGATGGATATTTTTTTTCGTACTGTCAAATTCGCCTGGCTCGATAAAAATGTTTTTTATGATCAAGTTTTCTTTTAGGGACACATATGTGTCCTTAACCCTCCTTATAATAATCATCACCTAAAGCAAGAGATTCTGCCTACCTTTTCAGTACAGGTCGCACAACCCCTGTTTTTAATTAATTATTCTTTGTAAGGAGGAGTTTTGCTATGAGTGATCAGAAAGCCAAGCTTCATTTGGCGACCAGTCAACAGTATTTGCTTGAAAATGAGCTTTCCCTTTTTTACCTGATGCTGCAAATCAAACAGCCGAAAATCGAGTTGGAAGGGGAGAGGTTGCCGCTTAATGTCAGCTTTGTTCTCGACCGTTCCGGGTCGATGTCAGGCAGTAAAATGGCTTATACCTTAGAAGCGGTACACTTTGCCTTGAGCCACCTGGACCAGGAAGATATTGTATCGGTGGTAGCCTTTGATGAACGCATTGAACTGCCGGTGCCGGCAACCAAAGCAGAAAATACCGACTACCTGAAGCAGCTGCTGCAGGGTATCGATGCCCGGGGCACTACCAACTTAAGTGGTGGGCTCCTTGAGGGGGCAGAGCAGGTAAAAAAAGGTTACAGCACCGAGCGGGTTAACCGGGTGGTTCTTTTAACCGACGGATTAGCCAACCAGGGAATCACCGATCACGGGCAGCTTGTTTCGATGGTTAAAAGTCTCAGCGATGCTGGCATAAGCGTTTCCACCCTTGGGGTAGGTGAAGATTTCCAGGAAGACCTGCTGGTGGATATGGCCGAAGCGGGTAACGGCAACTTTTATTTTATCGCTTCGCCCGATAATATCCCGGACATCTTTAAGGAAGAATTGCACGGGCTTTTGAGTGTAACCGGCCAAAATCCACAAGTAACGATTTATCCTGTGGACAATGTACAGGTCAGGGCGGTGCTCGGCTATGAACCTTCCTGGGGAGATAGTGTAACCATCAGGTTGCCCGATCTCTACAACGGGGATACCAAGACCGTGCTTGCCGAGATGCAGGCGTTAGCTGGTCCGGCGGGAATGATGCCGGTAGCGAAGGTGCATTTTCAGTACCATGATGTTGCCAACGAGCTGGCCAGGGTCAGTTATGACCTGGATTTAAGCCTGGAAGTAACCGGTAATCTTGAAAAGCTCGAAAAAAGCGCCGACTTAAAGGTGAATAAAGAAGTGGCTATCTTTAAAGCTGCCCAGGCCAGGGAAGATGCCTTCAAGGATGCGGACCAGGGTGATTTTAAAACTTCCCGGAGAAAACTTGACGAGCAGACGGAAAACCTTCGCAGCCTGTTTGAACAAAGCGGTGATGAAGAGTTGCTTTACCAGCTAAGAGAGCTTGAAAATGACCGGTTGTACATGGATGAACAGGAATATACCCCTATGAGCCGTAAAGAGATGAAAGCCCGTAGTTACCAAAGCCGCAGGAAACGCTGAGGTAAAGTGTACACAGACAAGGGGGGAGGGGAGGAAGCAGAACCCCCGTCCCCCTGCTTCCTCTTGACGGGAAAGAGAATAAAAGGAATACTTGTATTATGNCAAGTTANCCTTTTACATTTCCTAAGCTTAGCGGNCACCTGGTAAAAAGGGTGAACCGTTTTGTTGTCGAAGTGACAGTGAATGGCCGCAGGGAACAAGCTTACCTAGCCAATCCCGGGAGGCTCTGGGAACTTTTCCTGCCCGGGACTGAGCTGTTGCTCAGCCCCGGGCTGTCAAAAGGCAAGTTGCCTTACACCGTGCTGGCCTGCCGCAAAGACGGTCGCTATGTTTTGCTCCATACCCACCTGACTAATAAAGTAGTCCGCCACCTGGTTGACGGTGGATGTATCCCTTTTCTAGAAGAGTACCGGGTAATCCGGGAAGAACCTGCCTATGGCCGGCACCGTTTTGACNTGCTCNTNGANCATGANNAAACNGGNNCTCCNTACTACCTGGAGGTTAAAAGCTGCACTCTTTTTGCCGGCAAGGTGGCCATGTTTCCCGATGCGGTGACCAGGCGGGGCGCCGATCACCTGTACCGGCTCAGAGAGCTTTCCGCAGAAGGGATCAATACAGGGTGTCTTTTTGTGGTGATGAATCCGCAGGCAGAGTACTTCCTGCCCGCATACCATATCGACCAAAATTTCGCCAGGGCGTTTGCCCAAGTTAAAGATAAACTGGATTTGAGCGCCGTTGCCGTGGGGTTTGACCGGCATTTAACCGGCGTGAATGACCTAAAATCAGTTAATGTACCTTACGAGATTTTGGAAGCAGGGTTGCAGGACCGGGGAGCTTACTTGCTTTTAATCAAGTTAGAAGCTAAAGCAAACCTTTTTGTAGGGGGTATGGGAGAAATTGTTTTCAAGCCGGGCTTTTACGTTTACGCCGGTTCGGCGAAACGCGGTTTAAAGGCAAGGGTAAACCGTCACCTGCGGAAAAAGAAAAATAAACGCTGGCATATCGATTACCTGGTTGCAGCAGCAGATAAGATTACCCCTGTGCCGGTTATAAGCGATGATGATCTTGAATGCATGCTGGCAGATAGCTTGCAGGATATAGCGGACTTTCCGGTTAAAGGGTTTGGTTCTTCCGACTGCCGCTGTAAAAGTCACCTCTTTTATTTTGGTCAAGATCCCCTGCATAATCCTAATTTCATTGACCTGGTTCAGTATTACCGCATCCAGCGTTTGGCAGATAAATTAAAATAGGTCCAGGCATAAAAAAGGGCTTTCTGGTATATAGAAAGCCCCTAAAAATGGGTTTAGCCGGTATATCTGCATTTACTTTTTAGGGCTGCACCTGGAACTCGGCACTGCCCCTGGTGGAATGCTTGGTGCTGATGTCATCTGAGCTCCGGTGCATGCCGATGATCAGGGCATATGTTTCACCTGCTAAAATTTCTTCTACGTTGTACCCTTCATCAGCCGGGAAACTGAGCGGATAGGCAAATTCGAACACTGTTTTGCCTTCTGCCCGGTCGACAAATGGCTGTGCTACCGCGGGGCTTTCCGCCTCAGAGTGAGCATGCCCTCTGCCCACGTCATCCCTGTAAGCAGGTTCACCTGCATCTGTTAGGTAGCCCAAAACCATATTAGCCCCGTCCATGCCACCGCCTGGTTCATTGATTCCAACTGAAAGCCACCCCTCAACTTCAGCTTCCATCAATACATACAAAAACTCTTCGTCATGGGCCAGGTAAATTGTTGCACCTGAAACTTCAATTGGGTCCGCCGGGTAACCTTCGCTGGAACCGTCCATATTGAGAGGTTCCTCGACTTTCCCCATCATGTTGCCGGGTTCTTCTGCCGGGTCGTCAGCAGCTGTTTCTTCCGGTTCTCCGTCACACGCGGCAGCAAACCCCATGATTAGGATAAAAACGGTAATTAAAAAGCACTTTTTTAACACTGGTAAATACCTCCCATAAATTTTTTACTGCTTCAGGTCAAGTTAGCGATTAGTCAAGGCTCCAGGTAAATCCTACTAATATTATCGGTAATATATACTTATTTTATATAAACAAACCCTATCTGTCAACTGGTAATTTGCTGCCAACTGATTTTCTCAATTAATTAAGAGATCACAGTGAATGGCCGTTTAATGTTATAATAACCGGGTGGATAAAAAGAGTATAAATTTTGCCTGCCGGGTGAACGCATAAAGAAACTTAAGGGCAGCATTTTTAATGATTAAGGAGCAGGAAAACTGATGAATGATAAATCTTTTAGCGGCGCTAAAAAGATAATCGGCCTCTTAATAGGACCGGTCTTTATCCTTAATGGCGGCATCTTTTTCTTTCAGGCCCTGACAAAGAACTTATTTCCGCCCCTGCTTTTACCGTTGCGGGAAACCTTCATGATCGATCACGCCCAGGCTGGACTACTGGTCACCCTGGTTTTTTTCGGATATGCCCTGGCCCGCTTTCCTTCAGGGGTTATTGCGGACCAGATCGGATGTACGAAAACTGTACTTATAGGTAGCGCGGCGATGGCTTTTTCTTTCCTGGGTGTGGCTTTGTCGCCGGGATATCCTGCCCTGGCGCTGATGACCTTTATATTAGGGGTTAGCAGTGGTATCTATGTTACTGCCGGTTACACGCTGGCTGTTATTATTGGCTCGCGACAGCGGGCAGGCACTGCTACGGCCGCTTTTGAGTCTTTTGGCATCGTGGCCGGAATTATCTCACCGGTGCTGGTAACTTTATTTGTTATCTATTTTAGCTGGCAGCTTTTATTTATATTTACGGGGCTTGTCCTCGTTACAGTTACCTGGTTATTTTACTTCTACCGCAGGCAGGCCGGTCGTTATGAAGAAACTTATGCAGCGCAAAACGGAATTGCAGGCTTAAGTTCTAACCG
>SL_8KL_010_SEDDRAFT_10000954_pt1 | contig 25081 bp, 22 predicted proteins | sample SodLakKL_010_SED_4_FD_11160 | JGI IMG/M metagenome (IMG submission 11160) | reverse complement strand
GCCTGGTGGCGCTCCTGGACTTCAAATCCAGTGGCAGGGCAGCCCCCTGCGGTGGGTTCGATTCCCATCTACTCCCGCCATTATTTGCATGATAACAAAAGCTGCCAATACGGCAGCCGAAACACCAATAAATGAATTAAATACAGGTATACATATTCATTGAAACAGGGATAACATAATGCCCTGCGATGGGTTATTTATGGTTATTAGGGTTATTCAGCATGTTTAATGCCTTGATTCTACTACTAATTTAATGGCCGTTCTTTCTTCTCCGTCAATTTCTATATCGACGAAGGAGGGGGCGCAAATTAGATCGATACCGCTGGGAGCCAGATAACCCCTGGCAATGGCTACAGCTTTCATCGCCTGGTTTAGTGCGCCTGCACCGATCACTTGTATTTCCGCTTTTGAATCTTTCCTAATAACTCCGGCTATTGCGCCTGCTATGGCATTAGGTTTGGAGCTTGCTGATACTTTTAATTTTTCCATAAAACTTCAAAGACCCTCCTCTTAGTTAAGGTTAAAATATCTTTTTTCCAAAAGAAGCCTAAAAATGCTTACCGTTTGTATGAAGATATCTCTTATTAAATAGGATGTCACCTCTATTTTAATATATTCTGGCTTAACCATAAAGCCCGTAAATAAAGCAATATTTATTTTGCTGTTGCAGCTTTGAGTTAAATTTTTATTTTGTTAGTACGCACTGTCGAGCACCGGTAAGGGTTGGGAAGGATTTAATGATCTACTGCAGAAAGTATATTTAAATAATAAAGATGCAGTTGGTTGAATTTATTCAGGAGGAGGGTAAAAACCATGGACTTAAAATCGCTTAGCCGGGAACAGCTTGAAGAGCTCCTGGGAGATTTTGCGAAACGGTGGTTGGCCCACGATGGCTTATGGTTTCAACAAGTTGAGCAAACATACGGCATGGATGAAGCGATTAGACTTGATGCGGCTGCCTGGGAGCAATTTACAGTGATCGAAGCCAGAAGAATCATGGCTTTCTTGAATATTGAACCGGGAGGGGGGTTGCCGGCGCTTAAAGAAGCACTGCAGTACCGTCTCTACAGCCTGGTCAATCGGCAAGAAATTATTGAGCAAGACCAAAACACACTAATTTTTAAGATGAATGATTGCCGGGTTCAGTCGGCCAGGAAGCGAAAGCAGTTGCCAGAGTTTCCCTGTCGACCGGTAGGCGTGGTTGAATATTCTGAATTTGCCCGGACTATAGATCCTCGGATTAAGACTACCTGTCTTTACTGCCCACCGGACGAACATCCAGAGGGCAGTTATTGTGCCTGGCAATTTACTCTTGCTTAATTACAATATTATGATATAATGATGTCAGTAGGAGGGAACCCTAAATGCAGTTGGAAGAAGAAATGAAAATGATCAGAGATAAAGCTTCGCTTTTGAAAGCGCTTTCCAACCCGGTTAGGCTTTGTATCGTCCGGGAGCTTCTGCAGCGTGGAGAATGCAATGTTTCTTCAATGCAAAATTGCCTGGAACTGTCTCAATCGACAGTTTCACAGCACCTGGGGAGATTAAGAGATATGGGTATCATCAGTGGAGAGCGCAAGGGTACTGAAGTTTATTATTGCATTTCCAGTGAAGAAGCGGCAAACATTGTCAGGGTTCTCTTTGAATCTTGAAAACATGACCTGTAAAAGCTCAATTTTCATGCAAGGAGGTATTTTTAATGTTGCAAGTAACTGATGCAGCCCAACAAAAAATTAACGAAGTTATTGCTCAGGAAGATCAGCTTGAAGATGCTCATGTCAGGATTTACATTAGTGGCGTAGGTTGAGGAGGGCCGAAGTACGGCCTGACTCTGGATGAGTCAGTTCAAGAGGAAAAAGATATTGTCGAAGAAGCCGGTTCGGTAAAACTTGTTTATGAACAGGATATTGCCGGGTACCTTGATGGTAAAACGATTGATTTCCATGAAGGACCGCAGGGAGGTTTCTCTATAAGTGATCCCAATCCGGGTGGACAATGCGACAGCGGTTGCTGTTAAAAAAATGGAGGTAATATGTTATGGCCACGAAGAAAGAACAGGTATATAGCTGCCAGGTATGCACAAATGTGGTTAAGGTAGTTGAAGAAGGCGTGGGGACCCTGGTTTGCTGTAATCAACCGATGGAATTACAGGAAAAGAAATAGTAAAAAAAGGGTTTAGTTAACCAGTAGTAGCCGGGGCTCTGATGGCCCCGGCTATTTAATTGCTTTTGTTACTGCTCAGCCGCGCTGCTATTGGATATGGGCCATTGCGATAGAACGTTTGCAATGGCCGACGAAGCAAAGGGTGTAGCCGGTCGGCCTGCATGGAAGCAGGCCGCCGAGGCCTGAGTCATGGATGGCGAATGCCGAGGGAAACCATAGCGAAAGCCTGAAGCTGAGTCGATGCCATTGTTCGCGATGAGCCGGCACCAGTCCAATAGCAGCGCGGCTGAGCAGACACTTACTCTTTATCATCATAAGCACCTTTTGACCAGAAGAATTTGGGCATATTACTCATATCTTTTCCATCTTGGGTACGCATGGGCAGGGCAGGGTTCTTTTTCTGGGTCAATAAAGAGACAATAAAAAGGGTTAAAAAGCTAATTATCGCAGCGGGTATCAGGGAGATAAAAATTGCGTCATCCCTGGCCCAGTCCATATATACTTCTCCCTCAGTTACAACTCCCAGGTTTGCTTTCATTGTTTCCGGTAGTACAGATTGATAAATAATAATCCAGGAAAACAGGCCGGTGAAAAAAGAGCTAATTGCCCCGGCAGTATTGGCTTTTTCCCAGAAATAGCCAACTATATACGCTCCAGCAATAGTAGCCAACTGAATGCCTCCGGAAAGAACGATCAGTTTGTAAACCGTTTCGAAGTAAAGAGCGATTGACATAGAGAATAGAGTTACTACTGGTACAGCGATCCGGACAACTTTCAGTACATCGGTAGATGTAGCCTGCGGCCGGATATAGCGGTATATATTGTGTCCGATCAAGGTGGAGATGATCAAAGCGCTGTTGCCTGATGTGCTGATGATCGCAGCAGCCAGGGTTACAATAAATAAAACCCCTGCCCATGGAGGGAGGAAAGTATATGCCGCCCAGGGCAGAACATTTTCCGCTTCGGTAACGGGAATACCTTCAAGCATACCTGTCGTATAAATGGAAATACCAATTAAAACAGGGATCATGCCGATCGTCAGATAAAGGATGCCGCTGGTTATGAAGCCGGCTACGGCGGTTTTTTCGTTTTTGGCTGCAAGGGCTCTTTGCATTAGAACCTGGCTGGGAATGTCACCAAGGGATAGAGAAGCCCATGCTGAAATATAAAGGAGGATACCGAGGAGACCGGTATACCAGAGATAACCTTTTTCTCCGCTTTCTATTGTCATTGACCATGTTGGCAACTCGGCCCAATTGTCGGCACTCTGGATTAATTCACCCAACCCGCCAACTTCGCCTATTACAGATGGAAGCAAGATTACCAGACCCGCGAGGATTAAACTAAAAGCGATTGTATCAATCCTGGATAGGGCCCATAATCCTCCAAAAGCAGTGACAATAATTATTACAATGGCAGCGGTGATTACGGCCAGCTGCAAATTAAAGCCGGTAGTTAGGTAGACAATAATTCCTAAAGCTACCAGTTGACCGCCGAGCCAGGCCATTGCTGCAAGTATCTGAATAATCGTATAGAGAAAACCACTGAAGTAGCCATAGCGGTGATTGAAGAAATCAGTTATGGTAGTGTAGTTTGCCTTGCGCATACGATAGGCAAAAAATATTCCGATCAGGACCATGCAAAGAGCGGGAGCCCAGGGATCGAAAATAACTCCCTGCATACCGAATAGAAAAGCATAACCGGCAGCCCCCATCATCGCACCGGCGCAAATCCAGGTGGCTACAATAGATGGAACCATAAAGAAGAAATTTAACTGTCTCCCTGCCACGGTGAGGTCATCATCAGCCTCCTGGACTCGGTGGCTGTAGATAAAACCTAAAGCAATAATGATCGCCATATACAGGCCCAGAAACAATAAAATCCAGTTAGCCGTGGTGAATACCGGTAAGATGCTATTCTCCATATTCAGCACAACCTCCCCGATTAAATATGGTGAAGTTTATCCTGTCAGCATAGACAGCAGCGCAGCGGCTACCGTGGCCGCCCCGGTAAGTTGATAAACCTGGATTGTTTTAGCGTTTGCCTCGATTAACCTGGGAATATTATTGTAATATGTTCTGGCTACCTTTATTGCCCTTGTTGCCAGGGGAAGGGTCAGTAAAGGTAGCAACCACAAAAAGTTTCCACTGAATAGGGCCAAAACTAAGAAGAAGAAATAGGCGGCTGCAAATAAGAAGGCATAAACGATTACTCCTTTTTTCCTGCCCAACCTGACCACTCCGTTCAATTTACCACCTTTCAAATCGGCTTCATAATCTGGATACTGGTTGATCCAGAGGACATTAGCTATGATGAAGCCCAGTGGTAGAGAGGCAAGAAACACCTCCAGGGAAATGGAATGAGTTTGGACTAAATAAGTGCCCATAGTAATCAAGGGACCGAAAGTGAGCCCCACAACCAGTTCACCAAGACCACGGTAGGAAAACTTAAAAGGTGGTAAACTGTAAAATAAGGCGAAAAAGACACCGGCGAGGCCGATCCATAACACGGCAAATTCCCTGGCAACCACTACATACAGACCAAGCAAGCTCCCACCTCCTATGGTTAAGATACCGATTGCCAGGTTTTCTCTCAGACTGAGTTTCCCATCAATGATCGTTTTTTTGCCTCCGCTGAAAGGAGTCCTTTTCTCCGGAGTTACAAAGCGGTCTACACCACTTAAGTAATCAATATATTCATTGATAGCGTTCTTTCCAATTTCCAACAGGTAAATTGCTACAACCCCGATTAAAAACCACTGCCAACTGAAGCTTTCCTGGTGCGTAAATGCTATTGCGCCCCCGACTGCCATAGGGATGGTGGAAGCTATCCATATTTTTGGGTCCGCAATTTGCCAAAATCCGGACCAAAACCGCTGTAATTGACTGCTATTCATGCCATCCTCCAGTGTCATAGAGTGTCAAACGAGACGGCCCAAAATTGTTCACAATGTGTGTGTCGAAGGGGACGGTCCCAATTTGTTACGTTTTCAACCAGTTTTTCTCAAAAATCGTGTAACGAGACTGTGTTAATTGTTATATTTAATGGTGTTTATTCAGTCGTGTTGCCTTTGGACTAGTGACGGCTCATCTGAGGGTAATGGCAACGACTCAGCTTGCAGGCTTTCGTTTTGGTTACGCTTTAGCATTCGCCATCTAAGGCTTTAGGCCTCAGGCGGCCTGCTTCCATGCAGGCCGACCGGCTACAACCTTTGCCTCAAAGGCCATTGCAACCGCTCTATCGCAATGTCTTCAGTCCAAAGGCAGCTCGGCTGAGCAATTGCTTTTAATGTTACTTTTTAGTTGTGCTGCTATCGGATATGGGTTGTTGCTCTTTTAGAAAACAAAGTCCTATTCGTTCAATGCCGGCTGCTGCTCATTGTCTAACTCAAATGCATGGTGGACTGCTCGTACAGCAAGTTCTCCATATTTTTGCTCAATCACGCAGGAAATGCGGTATTCTGAGGTGCTGATCATTTGAATATTGATATTTTCTGTAGAGAGTGCTTTGAACATGCGAGCGGCAACCCCGGGGTTAGTTTTAATCCCAATCCCTACTGCTGAAACTTTGACAATGTTGTTATCTGATCTTACTTCCAGGGCTTCAATTTCCCGGGCAACCTCGTTAACCAGTTCGCATGCTTTTTCAAGATCGGTAGTTGGCACGGTAAATGTTAGGTCAGTAAAGCCTTCAATGCTTACATTTTGAATGATCATATCCACGTTGATTGAAGCATCGGCAAGCGGAGCTGCGATTCGGTGAGCAATACCCGGTCGATCTGGGATGCGAATTAATGATATTTTGGATACATTTTTCTCCAGGGTGACACCCTTGATAATCGAGTTTTCCATAACGTCCTCCTCGTTTACAATCCAAGTTTCCCTGGTTCCGTTGAATGACGATTTTACAACAAGGGGAACCTGGTATTTCTGAGCCAGTTCTACAGAACGGACATGCATTACTTTAGCACCCAGTCCGGCCAATTCGAGCATCTCATGGTAAGAGATTTTTTTTATGTGTCTTGCCCGAGGGCAGGTTCCGGGATCAGCAGTATATACTCCGTCTACATCGGTATGTATTTCGCAGTAATCTGCCTCCAGAGCTGCCGCCAGAGCTACAGCGGTTGTGTCTGAGCCACCGCGGCCGAGCGTGGTGATACTTCCGTCTTTTGTGACTCCCTGAAAGCCTGCAACTACAGGAACGATTCCTTCAGAAAGGGCTTTTCTGAGGTTGTTAGTCGGCAAGTCGATAATTCGGGCTTTTGAATGGATATTGTCTGTAACCAGGGGGATCTGGGTTCCGGTGAAAGATTTTGCCTGGCAGCCCAGGTTTTCCAGGGTGATTGCCAGCAGTGCTGCACAAGCCTGTTCACCAGTAGAAACCAGGGCATCCTGTTCTCTGGTTGAAGGGAAAGCGGTGATTTCCTTGGACATTTCAAGAAGTTGATCTGTTTGTCCACCCATAGCTGAAACCACTATTACCAGTTGGTCGCCTTTTTCCCTTTTTGTATTAATCCCTGCTGCTATCCTTTGGATCTGTTCCAGGGAAGCTACAGAAGTGCCGCCATATTTTTGAACGATTAAGGCCATAGTATAGATCCACCTTTACTTTGATGAAGTAGGGCTGTAAAAAATGAATGATAATATTCTCTCATATTTAACGTGGCAGCACAAGATATTTTTGCTGAAAATGCATGCAGCTTGATTATCGCGATATGGTGGTTATGTAAAAAACCTAAAGCATTTAAATTCGTAGACAGTTTCAGTTACATTTTAAACATATTTTACAGGGTTTCTAAAAAGGCCTGGACCCTGGTTTTTATTGCCTCGGCAGGGGAGAAGCTGTAGTTGTCGTCAATTAATAGCATCGGCAAACCATCCTTTTTCAGGTAATCCCTGAGATCAGGGTAATCGAGTTTGTGGGGATCACAAAAGGAAATGCAGTAGCCGATTACGCCGTCAATCTTGTAATCGCGGGCTCTTTGCAGGATATAATTAAATCGATCTGGTCCTGGACCACGGTCGGTGCGAGGGCATTGGAAATTGACGAAGTAATGTTCCTTAAGTCCCTCATAGGGGTCCTCGGTTAAAGGAACCTCATTTTCCCATAACCGGAAACCGATGCAGGTATCATCGCAAACTATTCTACCGCCTGTTTCCTCAATCATCTCAAAGAGTGCCGGGTGATCCATGATACTGCCCCAGACCATGATTCGGGGTTTTTTATCGTCTTTTGGTTCACGGGTTTTAACTTCTTCGACCTTATTTTTTAGAAGGGAATTGTACCTGTCCGGCGGCAGTACACCACCTGCCATTAAGAGATCAAGCATTTCACTACCTTCGATAGGAGGAAGAGGATCTTTGCGCATTTCGTGCAGTTCACGCACCAGGGTGCGGTTATGGTTATAAAGCTTAATCTCTTCTTGCAATCGCTCTCTGCTTATTTTTTGCCCCGTATAATTTTCAAGGTATTCCTGGAAAAAACCAAGTTCCCTGGTATAAAAGTCTTTAGCCCATGGGGTAAGCTGGTGAGGGACGTTAAACATGCAGGAAAAGTTCAAAGGACGGTAGTATGTCCAAATCCCGTAGAGTCGCTGGACCATGTCACAGCTGTGGGAAATAACCAGGCCGTCCAGAAAGTCTAGCTTGCCTTCCAGTGCGCGGGCGAATATATTGCGTACGTAAGTGCAGCCATATGGTTCCACGCAGGCATCGGCAGCCGAGGTGTCACCACCTGGTTCACCGGTAATGCGATAAGGAATCGCCCCGGCGGCGCTGATCATTTCCGGGGGAGCAAAGCAGCATAAATAGCCGATTACTGGCTTGCCGGTTTCTTTCTTTAAATTTCGAATACGCTCTTCGTTTTCCAGGGTTGAATAGGTCATGTTCCCTTGGCGAGTGTATTTTTTATGGTTCATCGATTTCTCCTCCTTGTTTCGCTTTCTCCATTGTTTCCAGGAAAGCGTGCAGCCTGGTTTTAATCTGGGCATCCGACCAGAGGCGGGGGTCGGCCATATCACTTTCAAAAATCAGAGAGGGAACCCCTAACTTGGCCAACCTGTTTTTGGTGTGGACTTCGCCGAATGAGACAGCCCGGCAGGAACGGGTTAGATGCATCATGGCTCCATTAAGATTATAATCTTCCACCAGCTCTTTTAAAAAGTCGCTTCCGGTAAAGCCTCCGAAAACAGCGGGGTTACAAAGTTCCGGCATGGTTTCAGCTCCATAATCGTGCATTTTGAGGGCTCTTTGCCAGGTGCGCTTGACAATTGCTTCTAAGGGATCGGACAAGTCAACTTCAAAGTGATCACCCACATTGTAAGTGGATTCATAAACAAAAACTGCACCCATAGATTCCAAATAGTTAAAAACACCCATATTGAACCAGGGTGGGAGGCCGAACCAGGTCAACCGGTATTTTTCATCCTCGACGATGCCAACTCCCCTTTCAACCCGATCTTTTACCTCTTCATACATTTCCCGGTAAAAATCAACCGCTTCTTCATCGCCAACTAAGTACATTTGGGGGATAATTGCATGAAAATAGTCGGTCGAACCCATCGGTGAAGGAATTGCTTTGCGCAAAGCCAGGGCATCTCGCCAGTAAGCCAGGGCTTTATGAGATCGCTCAAGGATTTCTCTTAAATGATCAAGGTCGAGCTTTTTACCGGTATGTTTTTCTAAAAATTCTATTTGCCCCGCCAAATCTTCACGCAGCAGGGTGAGGTAATGTTCGGCGATGCGGGGGTCATGAGGATCTACATCCCAGGGTGGGGCTAAGGGATCGGTGCTGTAAACAGGAACATTAAAATAGCGGGTGGCGATTGACTGAAACCATTTCCAGCGGGGTTCACAGATAAAACCGGAACCGAGCAGCATTGCCGGGGTGCCCATACCCCCGGGCAACGGGCATTCTTCAGGTACTTCGCCGGTGTCTTTAAGCAGTTTACAATAGCCCATCGTATTAGTTACGTATGTGCAAAGTTCTGGTGAAAAACCGTCGTTTTCCGCTGCCTGGATAAAGTGCGGTGCCACCTGTCGGCTGGCACACATGGTACCAAAGTTTTCCGGCCATTCGAAAAGCAGGTCAAATGCTTTAAGTAGTTCCGGGGGCACTCCGACCATGCACCAGGCCACAGGCTCATTGCTAAATTTCCGCTCCATCATGCGCATAAAAAACCGGGGTAGCATCTCTTTCATTTTACCGGTGGTTTCCAGGTGCCTTTTGGCCCGCTTCATTTCACTTTGAGACATTTAATAACCTCCAATTATTTTTTGCCCTTTTTTATAAACAGTTTCTACCATGTTTACCCCGTAGTGGTAAGGAATATAACGATGATTAGGGGCATTTACAATCAGCAAATCAGCCTGTTTATTTTTTTCCAGGCTTCCCAGTCTGTCTCCCAAACCCATAGCATAAGCCGCGTTGATTGTAGCGGCAGTTAGCACTTCTCCAGGGGTCATTTTCATTTTCAGACAGGCCAGTGATAAGATGAGATGAATTGCTTCAGTAGGGGATGAACCGGGATTGCAGTCTGTGGAAAGTGCTACCGGTACTCCTGCTTCAATCATATCTCGGGCGGGGGCATATTGCTCTTTCATTAAAAAGAAGGCTGTTCCCGGGAGCAGCACCCCGGTAACTTGTTTTTCAGCCATTTTATCGATACCGGTTGGCGAAATTTGCAAAAGATGATCAGCTGAGACTGCGCCTACTTCGGCGGCCAGTTCAGCCCCACCAAAGGGGACGATTTCATCGGCGTGCAGTTTGGGTTTAAGGTTATGCTTTTTGCCTGCTTCTAAAACCCGGCGTGATTGCTCGATGGAGAAAATTTTTTCTTCGCAAAAGACATCGCAGAAATCAGCAAGTCCTTCCCTGGAAATTTCTGGGATCATTGTATCGATCACCAGGTCTACATATTCCTCTTTTTTCTCGCGGTATTCAGGCGGAAAAGCATGGGCGCCGAGGAAAGTAAAGGTCATATCCACAGGGGAAGTTTCATGAATATGCCTGGCAGCTTGTAATTGTTTGATCTCCGCCTCAAGATTTAAACCATAACCGCTTTTAACCTCCAGCGCACCCACACCTGCTTTCAAAAAGTAAGTCAACCTTTTGCGAGCGCTTGCTACCAATTCTTTAAAGGTTGTTTCCCTGGTCGCCTGAACGGTGCTTAATATGCCTCCCCCTTTTTCCAGTATTTCCAGGTAATCTGCTCCTTTGATCCTTTGTTCGAATTCTCCTTCTCTGCTGCCGCCGTAAACAAGGTGCGTGTGCGGATCCGCCATGCAAGGCATCACCACTTTGCCCCGGGCATCAACTACTTCAGCGTAGGGAGCGAGATCTATTTGTTCTAAAACCTCTTCAGTTTCTCCGACCGCGGCGATTTGACCGTCCCAGGCAGCAACCGCGCCGTTACTTATTACTCCAGGATCTTCCATCTCCTTGCCGGTGCGAGCCCGCTCAGGACCGGCCATGGTGATAAGTTCTGCAGCGTTTTTAATCAGTAGATCGGCTGATTGTTTCATTACTTTTCACCATCCTCGAAGAAAACCTGGTTTTCGATGATCTGGTTATCACTAAAGTCGTTTAACTGCAGGTAATGACAGGCTGTTTCGATTAAATATTTTTGAGGGCAAAGCCCAATTAGTTCGCTTTCTGCTACAGATACCCCGTATCTTGCGGCTTCTGCCTTGATTAATTCCACCACCCTGTGGATGGGAGTAATTTCGCAATCCACCAAATTCATGGAAATTTGCACCTGGTCGCGGTCTTCCAGTTTCAAACCAATCGCTTTTACGTTTTTTAGCCCGCCTTTCTTTTCTCTTACCGCATTGGCGATTTTTTTAGCCACATTTAAATCGTTTGAGTGCAGATTGACATTGTAGGCTACCAGGGGTTTGCGGGCTCCCACAGCCGCGGCTCCTGCCGAAGGGTGCATTTTTGCCGGGCCAAAGTCGGGAGTTTTTTCCGGAGTGCCGATTGTTTCTTTTAATCCTTCGTATTCTCCTTTCCGCACATTCGCCAGGTTGGAGTTTTCAGGTTTTGTAGCAGCCTCGCCGTAAAGAAAAACCGGTATTTCCAGGTTTTCTCCAATTTTTTTGCCTGCTTTTTTGGCCAGATCAATACAGTCTTCCATGGTGGCATTAAAAATTGGCACAAAGGGGATCACATCTGTAGCCCCCATCCGGGGATGACCGCCTGCATGTTTTTCCATGTCGATTAACTCGGCCGCTTTTGCCGTAAGGTTGTAAGCTCCTTCGATTACGGATTCAGGATCACCGATAAAGGTTACTACGCAGCGGTTATGATCTTCATCATGTGAGTAATCCAATACTTTTACTCCCCTGGTTTTCTTAAGTTCACCGATAATCTGTTCAATTTTGCTTTCATCTCTACCCTCGCTGAAGTTTATTACACTTTCAATTACTTTTTCCATTTTCGACCTCCTTATTTCCTGTTATAACTCCGGAAAGAGAAATGCCTATTTTCCTATCTCCATAATTACAAGCCGAGTGTTAGCAAGTTAATCCTGGGATCTTAATCTTTTTATTTTTGGCTACTTGAATTGCTTCTTCATAACCGGCATTGGCATGCCTGACTACTCCAATGCCCGGATCATTGGTGAAGACCCGCTCAATCCTGCGAGCGGCTTCTTCTGACCCGTCAGCCATGGTTACCTGCCCGGCATGGGTGGATAAACCGATACCTACTCCTCCACCGTTATGAATCGAGACCCAGGTAGCCCCGGAAGCGGTGTTGAGCATAGCATTCAGCAAGGGCCAGTCGGCTATTGCGTCGGAACCGTCTTTCATGCCTTCGGTTTCCCTGTTCGGGGAAGCTACCGAACCGGTGTCCAGATGATCTCTACCGAATACAACCGGTGCGCTGATCTTTCCTGAAGCGATTGCTTCGTTTACAGCAAGTCCAAACTTGGCCCGGTCACCGTAGCCTAACCAGCAGATCCTGGAGGGCAACCCCTGGAACGATACCTGTTCTTTAGCCATTTTAATCCAGCGGCAGAGCGGTTCATCATTGGGGAACAGTTCTAAAACCAGTTCGTCAGTGGCGTAAATATCATCAGGATTGCCTGAAAGGGCTACCCACCTGAAAGGGCCTTTTCCTTCACAGAAAAGGGGCCTGATGTAAGCGGGTACAAACCCGGGGTATTTAAAAGCATCTTTGAAGCCGCCGTTTTGGGCCTCACCGCGCAAGTTGTTGCCGTAGTCAAAGACGACACTTCCTTGATCAAGCATTTTTACCATCGCTTCGCAATGATTAACCATGGATTGCCTGGCTTCTTCAAGATATTTATCGGGGTCTTTTTTCCTGAGTTCTGCAGCGCTTTCCACACTGTGTCCTGAAGGGATATATGCACCCACCGGGTCATGGGCAGGAGTTTGGTCTGTTACTACATCCGGTAAGGGTCCGTTTTTTGCAATATAGGGGAAAACATCTGCTGCGTTTCCAATTAAACCGATTGAAAGTGGCCTTTTCTCATTTTTCGCTTGTTCAGCCTTTTCCAGGGCTTCATCAATCGACTGGGCAATCGTATCAAGGTATCGTGTATTGAGCCTTCTTTCCGCTCGCCTGGGATCCACTTCTACCACAATGGCCACGCCTTTGTTCATAGTAACCGCCAGGGGTTGGGCGCCGCCCATGCCTCCCAAACCGGCAGTTAAGACCAGTTTTCCTTCCAGGGAACCCTGGAACTTTTGCTTGGCTACGGCGGCCAGGGTTTCGTAAGTCCCCTGTAAAATGCCCTGGGTGCCAATATAAATCCAGGAGCCGGCGGTCATTTGTCCGTACATGATCAACCCTTTCCGATCGAGCTCATCGAATACTTCCCAGTTTGACCACCGGGGTACCAAGTTGGAATTGGCAATTAAAACCCTTGGTGCATCTACGTGAGTTTTAAAGATGCCGACAGCTTTGCCCGATTGGACCAGTAAAGTTTCGTCTTTTTCCAGCTGTTCCAGGGCTTTAACTATCCCCTCGTAAGCTTCCCAGTTTCTCGCTGCCTTACCTCTTCCCCCGTAAACTATGAGGTTGTCCGGATCTTCTGCAACCTCCGGGGAGAGATTGTGCATCATCATGCGAAGCGGGGCTTCAGTAGACCAGTTTTTACAGCGAAGCTTAGTGCCGGTAGGCGGGGTCACCCTCTTTGCTTCCTTGGCCATATTTTTCACCTCCTCGATGATTTAGGTTACACATGGTCCTACGGTATTTAGAAATAATCTTAGGCTTTTCTTTTGTTTCCAGCTTGTACACTCCATATTTTCGCTGAAAGAGTGTTCCTGTTAGGATAAGGGGTCATTTTAACTCGCTTAATACCGGGCAATGATGATTGTTTGCCGCTTATTTATTTTACAACACTTTTATAAAAAAAGGGAGCAGCATTGTGACTGCTCCCTTTGCCCTTGTTTGCCGTTATTTATACTACTCCTTCGGGCAGGTTTTCAGGCGCCCTGGTAAATAGAGACACAACGATATAAAGCACTAAGGAAACTATTGCCCCTATCACAATAGCGGGGAACTCCCCGATAACCGCTACTTCACTTAGGTCAATCCATCCTGCGTCTACGGCAATACCGATGACAGAACCCCCGATAATTCCGGCAATTGCTCCCGGGGCGGTACCGCGACGCCAATAAAGTCCAAGGACAACCGGAATGAATACTCCAGCAGCATAGAGGGTGTAGGAGTAAAGCAGCAAGTCAATGATAGCCTCAAAGCTTAAAGCCATCCATAAAGCCAAAAGTCCGATAATCAGGGTGGAGATACGGGAAATCATGAGCAGTTTTTTGCTGTCATTTTCTGCTTTGGGATTGATCATTTTAACGTAAAAGTCATTTGTGATATGTGAGGTTCCCGCTACCAGCAGTGAGTCTGCCGTGGACATGATTGCCCCAATTATTGCTGCTACGATGATCGCTGCTACTCCGACAGGGAGTACTTCAGTCACCAACATTGGGATTGCTTCGGCAGCGGCTATTTCTTCTCCGAAGATGCCCCGGGAAGCCATTCCGGCAATGGTGGGAAAGATTGCAAATATGATTAAGAGGATCCCTGCGAGTAAGGCTGCGTTGAAAGAGGTATTTTCATCTTTGGCGGCAAAAAGGCGCTGGTAAAAATCCTGGCCAATGAGGGTATACATAATAGTAGGGATGGTAGCAGCCAGGACCAGGCCAATTCCTGCCCCCAGGGGGCTGAAATATGCGTCGGTTTCTACCATCAGTTCCAGGCCGGCAATTCCTTCTCGGACGCCGTCGAAGCCTCCTGCTTCCGACAAGCCAAGGATCCCGGCAATCGGAACCCCCACAAAAATAATTAGCAACTGGATAGCGTCAGTCATGGTTACGCCCCAGAGACCGGAAGCAACAGTATAGACAATAAATAACAATGTGGCGATGATAGCTGCATAAGTGGGATCAATGCCTATGATTCCCAGGGCCCCCTGGGAAGCCCAAACCTGGGCGCCAATAATTCCGATGATAGCGATCAGGGATAAAAGGGCCCCTAGAAAACGGACTACTTTGTTTTGATAACGAAGTTCCAGATAATCAGGCACAGTGAACATGGCCAGCCTGCGCATTTTTTTAGCGGCAACCAGGCCAAGTATAATCAGGGATACAGCTACCCCGATAGCGTAAGAAATACCGGTAAGGCCGTAATCAAAACCCCATTCTCCGGTGCCCATAACAAAGCCGCCACCGAAGTGGGTTGCGCAAAGGGCGGCAGTAGCCAGAACCAGCCCTAAGCGTCTGCCGGCTAAAAGAAAGTCGGTGTTGTTCTTGATGAAGCGCGATGCATAAATACCGATACCGAAGATTACAAGAAAATAGATAATTATAATGACCAGTTGAGTGGTTTCCATGTAAAAAACACCTCCTAATAAAAATATTTAGCTTATTCAATGAAAACTGTCTACACAAGAATATTATCATAATCCAGGTTCAAAAATAAACAGCCTGGCAAATAGTGCATTTAAAAGCTGTAATTATATAATAAAGGAGGTCAGCTAACTACAGTGGCAACTTCGGTATCAAACTTTGAGAGTCTGTTTTTTTTGTTTCGTTGACAGTAGACCATGGACGTGCTAACGTAATGTTATTGCTAAAATAACTTTGTTCCAGCATTTTTTTACAGTGCTAATGCTGTTCGGTAAGCATTCTTGATTCTTATATTTGCAGCGACATAATATAAGCAGAGATGATGCTAATTTGGGCGAGTTTGAACAACCGCCTGTGACAGTAAAAATACTATGTCGGTGGGAGTGATATTTTTGAATAAATTAAAGTTAGGATTGCCTGCAGGCAGTTTGCAGAGCACCACTCTGGAAATGTTTAAAAAAGCCGGTTTTAACATTCAAATTGGTGAGCGTTCCTATTACCCGTATGTTGATGACGAAGAAATAGAATGTGTCCTGATGCGAGCCCAGGAAATTCCAGGTTACGTGGAAGATCAGGTTTTAGATGTGGGGTTAACCGGGAAAGACTGGATTACTGAAACGGCCGCCGATGTTTGTGAAGTAGCTGACTTAAACTTTTCGAAAAGCGGTCTGCGACCGGTGAGACTGGTTTTAGCTGTGCCCAATGATTCTAAGATTGAAAGGGTCGAAGATCTGGAAGGTAAACGGATCGCTACTGAACTGGTGGAAACTACCCGGCGTTATTTGGAGGAAAAAGGGGTCAATGCTTCTGTTTCTTTTTCCTGGGGAGCTACAGAAGTTAAGCCGCCACTTCTTGCAGATGCAATAGCTGAACTAACCGAGACAGGACGCTCCTTAAAAGCTAACCAGCTGAAGATTATCGAGACCATTCTGGTTTCTACCCCCAGGGTAATCATGAATCATGGCAGCTACGAAGATTCTTGGAAGCGTAAAAAGGTGGAACGAATGGTTACTCTCCTTGAGGGGGCCTTGCTGGCCGAACAAAAGGTAATGCTGAAGATGAACGTGCACAGCAATAACCTGGGGAAGGTAATTGAGCTCTTACCGGCTTTGCGGAAGCCGACAATTTCGCATCTTTGTGCTGACGAGTGGGTAGCGGTAGAAAGTGTGGTGGAAGAAAAAAAAGTGCGAAATCTTATTTGTGAACTTAAAGAAGCTGGAGCTGAAGGGATCCTTGAATTTCCGATGAACAAAATAATTCCATAGAAGAATAAAATGAAAAGAGGGGAATATAATGGAAAACGAAACACAGGCTGGTTCTGGTGGGTTCAAAGGTATACCTAAAATGCAAATGCTTTTAGGTGTGATTGCCTTGCTTGTGATTGCCCTGGTCACTCTGGGGGTAATTATGCTGCAGCAATCTCCGGGGACTAAGGATGAAACCCATGTAGCAATTGTCAACGGGGAGCCGATTTCAGAAAAAGAACTCTTTGAAGCTATGTATATCCAGGGAGGCCGGGAAATCCTGGAACAATTGGTAACCAGGAAGTTAATCCTGGACGAAGCAGAGAACCTCGACATTTCGGTTAGTGAAGCAGAGCTTGAAGAAGAGATTGAAGCGGTGGTTGAAGAGAACTTCCAGGGTTCTGAAGAGCAACTGACCATGGCTCTGGAACAATATGGCCTAAGCCTGGAAGCTTTTCGCGAAGATGCTCGGTTAAATCTTTTAGCCCGTAAAATAATTGAAGAACAAACTGATTTCTCGGAGGAAGAAGCAAGAGACTTTTTTGAAGATAACCGGTATCTTTTTGATCAACCTGAAGAAGTAGAAGCCAGGCATATTTTACTAGAAAGCGAAAAAGAAGCAGAAGAGGTGGCCGAGCTGCTTGAGCAGGGCGGTGATTTTGTCGAACTGGCAGCTGAATATTCAACTGATGCTTCAAATAAAGAGCAGGGAGGAAACCTGGGATTTTTCGAGCGTGGAGCAATGGTTGAAGAGTTTGAAGAAGCGGCTTTTTCCCTAGATGTAGGTGATGTTAGTGAGCCGGTTGCTACAGATTTCGGCTACCATATTATCGAAGTTCTTGATTACCGGGAGGAAGTGACTGTTGCATTTGAAGAGGTTGAAGGCCAGGTAATGGAAGCAATGCTTGATCAACAAATCCCGGTTGCTGTCAATGAGTTGATTCAAAGTTTACGGGAAAATGCAGATATAGAGTACCTACGTTAAAAGAGGTAAGATAAAAATCGTTTAACTGACAGTTTAAGGCTATAGAAGATTAAGTTTGTCAGGATGCTTCCCGGTCAACTTGATTGCTGAGCGATAGGCCTGGATTTCTAAAAAATCATCCAGTTCATCGAGCTGATCATCTTGTTGGCGGTAGGCCAGCGCTTTTTGAAGGAGATAATCTGTTAACCAGGGATTTTTGGGAAGCAGAGCGCCGTGAAGATAGGTGCCGATTACATTTTTGTAGACGGCACCTTCTGTTTTATCGAACCCGTTGTTACCGAAACCGGAAATAACCCGGCCCAGTGGCTGCAGTTTCGAGCCGAGGTAAGTTTTTCCGGCGTGATTTTCAAACCCGGCCAAAATTCGGGGAGGGTTCCACAGGGAGCATTTAATTAATGTATTTCCAATCAGCCTTTCTCCCCCAGCCTCGGTGTATAAATCGATAATGCCCAGGCCAGGGATCCTTTCTTCCCGAACAGTAGTGTAGTAGTGGCCCAAAAGCTGGTATGATCCGCAAACGGCAAATATTACCATGCCGGCTTCTACAGCTTTTTGTAACTCTGTCCTACGAGTTTTTAAATCCTCGGCAACCAGTTTTTGGTCACTGTCCTGGCCTCCCCCCATGAATAGCAGGTCGCAGGAGGCAAAATTAATATTTTCCCCCGGTTCCACCGGGATTATTTCCAGGTTGATCCCGCGCCATTCCGCTCGTCGGTAAAGGGAAAGCATATTGCCGCGGTCTCCATAAAGGTTCAAGTAACCGGGATAAAGGTGGTATACATTAATGTTTCTCATAATATCTCCTCCCGGTTCCAGTAAGGATTACCCATACCCATACGGTTTAGCTCTCGCCGCAGTTCCAGCATAGCCGTGTAATTTGGCAGGATGAAAATCCTGCCGCCCGGATCCGTATGTTCCAGGGATTTATTAATGGCATGCTGCGGTTCTTCTTCCACCAGAATCTTGCCTGCTTCAAGACCGGAATATTTCAAGCGTACAGCCATATCCCAGGCCCTGGATCCAGACACAATTACATTATCCAACCTATCCGGGTGATTATGAAGCTGTTCAAAGTCTGCATCCCAAAGCCATGATATATCGGTACCATCAGCTATATTGTCGTTGATTGCTATTAAAATAGTGACTTTGCCATCCTGGTGGGTTAGAACGGTCCGCAAAACCTCGTTTGTACCAACCGGGTTTTTGATCAAGGCCATTACAATCTTTTTGTTATCATACTCAAAAGGTTCCATTCTGCCGAAAGAAGGGATCGCTTTATCTAAAGATTTAATGATTGTCTTAGATGGTATTTCCAGTTCTAAAGCACAAGCAATTGCAGCGAGAATATTATAGAGATTGTAAGTGCCCATTAATGGGGTGATTAATTTTAAGGCTTGATCAGAGGTGCTTATTTCTAGCGTGGTATTGTTTTTATGATCATTTTGGCAGTCGGTTAATTTGACTGCAGGTAGGGGGCGTTTATACTTACATGCTTCACAGCGGTAATGCCCAAGATGGGCAAAATAGATTTTATCGTAGGTGAGGATGTGTGAACACAAAGGACAAACCTTAATATCCCTGCCGGTATTTTGAAATGGATATGCCGGGAGATCCAGTTCAAGCCCGTAATACAGTATATTTTTTCCATTAGCAGGATTGATTCCGGCAAGAGAGGGATCGTCAGCATTAATTACCTTGAAGCTGTTTTCAAGCAGGTTTTCTATACCTTTTTTTATTGAATTTTGGATATGATCAATTTCACCGAACCGGTCCAGCTGATCCCGGAAAATATTAGTAGCGATTATCCCACGGGGTTTAATATTCCGAACCACTTCAGGGAAAGATCCTTCGTCTACTTCAAGCACGGCGCAGTTTTGATGAAGTCGCCCCCACCAGGATGAGGATTCAATCAGGGTGGAAGCCACTCCCCAGGCCAGGTTGGAACCGGATTGGTTGTGAATACATTTCAAACCGGCTTCCTTAAGGATGCCATTTATCAGGGCTGTGGTAGTTGTTTTGCCATTTGTACCTGTTATGATCAGACTGCCTGCATCAAGTTGGGATGATAGTACTGCTGAAACCTGAGGATTTATTTTAAGAGCAATTCTGCCAGGTAAAGTAGTCCCGCCCTGCCCAAAGATCCTGGTCAGGCTCATAATTGTTTTGCCGACCCATATACTTAAAAGTGTTCTCAGGTTACGGTTGATATGTTTTGGGGCGGCAGCCTTTTTAGCCACACCCTGTCTTTTTTCTTCTCTCAACTTCTAACCACTCACTAATTACATTTTTGCCATGCATTGAACCATATCAGCCCTGGTAATAATACCGAGAAGCTTTCCTGCTTTGTTGACTACCGGGACACGGTTTATCTTACGACGGTTCATTAAGCGGGCTATCTCGTTTGCGCTGGTTTCCTCGTTAACAGAAAAAACTTTTTTTGTCATTACTTCTTTTACAGTGGTCTTATGGAGCCTCTCTCTTCCCGAGCTCAGGGTAGCCAATTCAGAAACATCTGTATATGGAGAGATCCATCCCGAAAGGTTGCTGGTTGGCACTACATCAATCTTTTGTGAATAACGAATTATATCGGTATCGGAAATAATACCGGTAACTTCTTCCTTATCGTTAACCACCGGTAGACCACTGATTGCATGGTCTGCCAGCAGCTTAATCAATTCCTGTAAGGTTTTTTCCTCATTTATGCTTATTGCGGGTGAGCTCATAATCTCTTTTGCGGTTTCCATTGTTCAGTAACCCTCCAAATGATTAAAATAAAAATAAAGCGGAACTGTTGTGGCAGCTCTGTAGTTTTAACAATAGACCCGGACAAGCCTGTTTGAATGAGTAATAAATTCTACAACTTGCCCGGGTTTCCTTCCCGAAGCTAACCTTTGAAATTAAATAATTTCGGGTTTAATCAAGCGCTTTGCAGGTAGTTTGGCAAAAGGTTAACCGAACTTCAGGGCATCAACAAATATATCCTGGAAATCACGGCGGGTGGAAAGCTCCAGGTGATTGATTTTTTCCGGAAGGTTTAGAGCCCGTTCCCGCATGGTTTTCGAAGCCAGGGCCATCCTGGAGCCATCACCGGCGGCATTGCCCACAGCAGTGATTTTTTCCTGGGGCAGTTGGGGGAGCAACCCGATGGTCAGGGCGCTTTCTTTCCGCACATAGTTACCAAAGGCCCCGGCTACCAGTACTTCATCAAGCTCATTTTCATTTATTCCCGCCTCTTTGAGCAGGATCATTAATCCGGCATAAATTGCGCCCTTGGCCAGCTGCAGTTCTCTTAAATCTGCCTGGCTGAGGACAATGTCTTCACCTGTGTCGGAGTTATCCGCAGGAACCAGGATAAATTCCCATCCTCCCTGGTTTTGCTTTAATCTTTTTTTAAGATGCTCGGGCACACTTTCCGGGTTATCTTGCGGATTGATAATGCGTCCGGTTGAATTGATCAGGCCGGCGTCGATCATTGCCGCTGCAGCGTCGATTAAGCCTGAACCGCATATACCGCAGGCCGGTGCATCATCGATTGTGCTTAAGTTAATCTCATTGTTTTCGTACCAGACTGCTTCAACCGCACCGGCAGCTGCTCTCATGCCCTGTTTGATCTGGGCACCTTCGAAAGCGGGGCCCGCAGCAGTAGAGCAGGCCATCAGTTTGCCGTTGGCTGCGAGGACCAACTCTCCGTTGGTGCCGATGTCTATGGCAACACAATTATCTTTGCGCTGGTCCATTTCCGTGGCTAAAATCACACCCAGGGTATCGGAACCTACATAACCAGCAATGTTGGGCAGGAAAGTGACCCGCCCCCCGGGATTAATGGCAATTCCCAGCTCAGCAGCTTCCACTTCCAGGGCTCTTCTGTAAGCCGGCACAAACGGAGCCGGTGCCAGGTAGGTCGGATCAATGCCCATAAACAAATGGCTCATGGTCGTATTACCCACAGCGGTTACTTCATATACCCGGTCCCGGGCCACCTTTGTTTCTTTGAGAAGATCTTTGATGATCTGATTGGCTGCTTCCAGCACTTTGTCTTGAAGTTGTTTTAGTTCGGTTTTCCCTTCTGAAGCGTAATTGATCCGGGAAATTACGTCTGCTCCGTATATATTTTGCGGGTTAGTCTCTGCGGCCACTGCCACCACTTCCGCTTTTTTTAGATCGATTAAAGAACCCATAATCGTGGTAGTGCCAATGTCAAAAGCAATGCCGTAAAGTTGCCCGCTGGTATCTCCTGGTTCGATAGAAATAACCCTGTTTCCGGTAATGGCCGCGGTAACCGCATAACTGTTATCACGCATCATCCCGGGAAAATTGGTCAATTCGCGCAGTTCAACCGTAAGGTCCGGACGTTTTAGGTGTTTGAGCAGGCGTTCTAAATCGGCGGTTTGATCTTCCACGCTAGGCTTATCTAGCTTAACAGCCACTTTTTCAATAACCGGTTCTGCTTCAAGCTCTTCTATGCCGCCCTTCAGGGTGGTTTTGCGCAGGTGTGCTTCTTTTTGTACCGGTATTTCAACTTTAATATCCTGCTTAACCCGCTTTTGGCAGGAAAGCACCCAGCCTTCATTCAATGCTTTTTCGGAAATATGTTTCTGTTCAGCTTTAGTCGGGTTTCCGGCATCACCTTCAATTACTTTTACCAGGCATTTCCCGCAAGTTCCTTTACCCCCGCAATCACCCTCAATGTACAGGCCGGCCTGGTCTGCTGCCTTGAGCAGATTAGTTCCGGAGTCAACCTTGATTTCCTTGTTCTGAGGGATGAAAGTAATCTTGGGCATGACTGTAACCACTCCTTGTCAGTAAAATATGACTTTGAAACTCCGTATGTGATCAGCGAGTTAATCGCTGTTGCTGTGATAGTATGAAGATAAGGCAGTTTAACTAAGACAAACAGGAGCAACCTAAAGCAGGTTGCTCCTGTTTAAATGGTGCGCCCGCAGGGATTCGAACCCCGACTTCAGGCTCCGGAGGCCTGCGTGATATCCCTTTCACCACGGGCGCCTAAGTACTTTCCGCATTGTAATGATAACACCAAGAATAGGACAAGTCAAACCAGAACGCCGGTATGAAGTGAACCTTGAATCCTAATCGGATTATTTAATTCAAGTGAAATAATGTTCCTTTAACTAATGCCTTGTAAGGCGCCCCCGGTTATGGTCATTTGAATATTATTGCGGTGAATCTTCCCTTAATATTGCCTGGAATATTCTTCCATGCTGGTCCATGTTTCATAAACAGGACGGTTTTTTTCATCGAGTTCGCGGATCATAACCTTAGAGGCATCGTTCTTTTTAACCCTTTTGTTCTTATCATCTATGTAGCAGATCACGGTTTTTACTCCGCCGTTTGGAGTTTCTCCAAAAACAAACTCGCAATTCTTATAACCTTCGGTTTGTTCGATATCCTTTTGGTAATGTTGACGGCAGTATTCGCTGTCGGGGTTTTTGGCACATACCCTTTCTGTCATGGTTTTATAGGTAAAATACCTTGCTCCGAGAACAATCAGGACAAAAACTGCGCCCAGTGCCACTAAAGGCAGTACATTCACTTTTTTGATTACCTCCTTGCTTGGGAAATTAAATTTAACAATATTATAGCAGGTAAGTAGTTAAATACCAAGAGAAGTGTTTTAAGCGGTTACTGATGATCAAATTTGCAGCTGCAATAAATTTAGTGAATAACTTCAGGGGGACTATTTTATCAGCTGATCGGTAAAGAATTCTATATGGTTGCTTAAAGTATAGATTAATGATTAACTTAAAAAAGAGGTATATAAAAAAATGTGAAATGGCAGTGTAAAAGAAAGGTTGGCTGATATCAGGGGGTGATCGCTTGATGGCGGTGGCTACCGGATTATACCTGCTTACCATCCAGCTGCGGTGCTTCGCGGTGCGGTGGATGCCGATTTGCTGGTTGAAGATATCCGGACGGCAAAGATGATTTAGTCGAACAGTGAATCTTGCTGTCTCAATCCGGCCCAGTAAGAGGAGGGATTGATATGAACGAAAGGTTTAATGCTGTTACTGGAGCTGAAAAAATACTTTTAACCGGAAAACCGGGAGTAGGGAAAACTACGGTCATAAAAAAAATTGCCGAAGAATTGAAATGCAGAAAAGCCGGCTTTTATACTGCTGAAATCAGGCAGGGCAAACGCAGGCTCGGTTTTGAACTGGTCTCCCTTTCCACCGGGGAGCGATTACCGTTGGCCCATGTGGATTTTCCTTCATCCAAGCGGGTTGGCAAATACGGAGTCAAAATAGAAAACTTGCGCCCTTTTTTAGATGAACTTGAAGAAGTATTGCAGGAAAATATTCCTTGCTGTCTTCTAATCGATGAAATTGGTAAAATGGAGCTTTTTTCAAGGCGCTTCAGGGAAATAACCCTGGGTGCGTTTGATTCCCCATATCCTGTAGTTGCTACGATCATGGCCGGATCAGATCCATTTTGTAACAATTTGAAAAAGCGTCCCGACACGCAGGTTTGGAAAATTGATCCGGGTAACAGGGATCAGATACCGGCCAGGTTGCTGGACAAAGTTATCATAAAAGAAATGTAAAAAAAGCGGCATACCTTTTGCCCGGGGCATGATATGGAGAAGGCTAAGCAGTTAATATTCGTAACGGTATTACTCAATCGTGCTGCATTTTTGGCGGGGAAACTGACGGTAAAGCGGTTGCAATGGTCAGTGAGGCAACGGTTGGAAGCCAGGGGAGCTCCATCGTATTCCCTTGGGTCTATGCTAGCGCTTACACAAGCTCGAACTGTCCCCCGTGGCTTCAGGCTTGAGCCATGGATGACGCAATGCTGTAGGGCAACCAAAACGCAAGCCTGCAGTTTTTACCGCCGCTATTGTCCGCAAGGAGCCGGTACCCGTCAAAAATGTAGCGCGGGTCATAGTAGATTCTTTCTAACTTATAAAACTGGCTTTTTATACTGGCAATGGCCTTTTAATAAAATCTCAAGATGGCCTATTTTTTTTCTTTAAGCACATCTATGCCACAGATAAATACATGCTCAAGCTGCGGATCTACACTTAATATATCTCCCCGGCAAATAATTATATCAGCATCCTTTCCTGTTTCGATGCTTCCCACCCGGTCGGCTATACCGGTTATCTCTGCCGCAGCGATAGTAATTGCCTTGATTGCTTCGTAGCGGGGCAGACCTGCTTTTACGGCCATGGCTGCGCAGATGGGCAGGGCATAAATCGGGATAACCGGGTGATCGGTCATTATGGCAAACTTAACCCCTTCTTCGTAGAAGATTTTTGGGGTTTCGAAACTGGCTTCCCTGAGCTCGATTTTTGTCCTGGCACTCATGGTGGGACCGACTATCGCCGGTACTTCGAAGCGCTTTAACACTTTAGCAATTTTATGGCCTTCAGTGCAGTGTTCAATGGAAAGATCCAGGTTAAATTCACGGGCTACCCTGATCGCGGTTAAGATATCATCTGCCCGGTGGGCATGGGCCCGGATCGGCATTTTTTTCTTCAAGGCTTTGACCAGGATATCTTTTTGAAAATCTTTCTGCAGAGAGCCGGTTTTTTCTTCGCCCTTTTTACTGTCATTGCGGTTATTTTTGTCCGAAGAAGATGATTTTTCCATGTATTCCTGGGCTTCATAAAAAGCTTTCCTAAAGAGAGCAGCCGTAGCCATCCGGGTTGAAGGGCTTTTATTCTGACCGCTGTAAACCCGCTTGGGGTTTTCTCCAAAAGCGGCTTTTAGGCCGGTCGGTTCTTTGATTACCATCTCATCGATCATAGTGCCGAAGGTTTTAATTGCCAGGGATTGCCCACCGAT
>SL_8KL_010_SEDDRAFT_10000953_pt1 | contig 25101 bp, 21 predicted proteins | sample SodLakKL_010_SED_4_FD_11160 | JGI IMG/M metagenome (IMG submission 11160) | reverse complement strand
AAACCTTATGGTGTTATATATAATTCTGTAACCAAGGAGCCGATTAATCGAGCTATTGTTAGGGTATATGATACAGCTGGTAAACTTGTTCATACAGATGTTTCAGATGTTTATGGTGTCTTTTCAGGAGAGTTACAGGATGGTAATTATACTATGGAAGTATTTGCTCGTGGTTATGAATTCCCATCCGGTGTAGTTTCTGGTTCAGCAGACAAACCTTATACCAACATATACAGGGGAGGTGAGTTTACTTTGGATGCGAATAATCCTTTACAGTATTCAATCCCCTTAGATCCTTTAGAGGTAGATAGAATAAAATATGCTCAAGCTCTCTTGATTAATCGTATAACGAAGTATCTGGGTGTTTTGCAAAAGATATTGGTATTTGTAGGTTTGTTACTTTCGATTTTCGTATATATCAGAGTACCTTCTACGTTTAATTTGGTAATTATGTGTATATATATCCCGCTATTCATACTTTCCTTCTTGAATATATTTATGCGAGAAAGAGGTTATGGAAAAGTTGAAACAGAGGATTTAGATAAGTCAGAGGTAACATTAGGTTTGCGGGAATTAGAATTTGAAACATTGGTAGGTAAGCGTATATGTGACAAACATGGTCGTTATAGATTTCTTGTTCCAGGTGGTAAATATCGTCTTGAGGTAATGAATGAGGGCTACGAATTATCTAAGGACTATACGTTTGAGGGACCTAAGGATAAACCTTTATTAATAAATGATAATATTAAGATTGTTAAAACAGCCTCTTGGGCTGAGAGTTAATATATTTTTGATTTTAAAACTGCCTTTTTGATGGGTTTAGAAAACAAAAAACAAAAACTGCTTATTTCCATAATAGTGTTATTATTTTTAGGTTGTTTACTTTTCTTCCTCTATTTTACCTTCTGGCATAATGAGGAGGATACAGAGGAAGTAGAAGATGATTTAATTACACAAGAGGTAGGTGTGGATTACGAATTTAGTTCAGGAGATGGAACAGAGCATAATCCTTACGAAATTCAAGATTCAACAGACCTGGACCATGTTAGATACTATTCAGGTTCATACTTTCTTCAGACAGAAGATATTGATTTGAGACATAGAGATTTTACCCCCATAGGAATTGAAGAAGAAGATTTTGAAGTATTCTATGATGGAGATGGACATATCATTAAGAATTTAAATGTAAATAAATCAGATGATAATGTAGGGCTCTTTTCCTCAGGAGAAATAACAAGTTTAGGTGTGGAAGGTGTAGTTCAAGGTGAGAATAATGTAGGAGGTATAGTAGGCTCTGAAGGTGTGGTAGAAGAGAGCTACTTTGCAGGACATGTTCAAGGAGAAGATAATGTAGGTGGTTTGATAGGTAAAGATGGTGAAGTACTTAATAGCTATTCCACAGGTAATAATACAGTCAAAGGAAATGATAATGTAGGTGGTCTTGTAGGTTATGATGGGTATATAGATGGTTCTTACTCTAATGCAAAGATAGAGGGAGAAAATAATGTGGGTGGTCTACTTGGTAGTAAAGGCCAGGTAGGTAATTCATTCTCTCTAATGGAAGAGATATTTTCAGAAGAAGATAATGTAGGTAGAATTTTTGGATCTAATGCAGAAATATTCGAAGATAATTACGGTAATGTAGAGATTGATCTAGAGGGAGAGGGAGATAATATGGGTATAGATTTTAATCTAGAAACTGATTCTGGGATATTTGAAGAGGTATTGGATAATGATGTTTGGGATTTTTCACAAGATGTTCCCAAATTAAAAATCTTTCTGGAAGAAGGTGAAGTAAAAGGATTAGAAGATGGTGTTGTTTGGGGTGAGATGTATTCTCGAGAAGATACAGGAACAACCATAGTTACCGAAGAAGGAGAAGAACATGATATAACTCTTTCTTCTACGTCAGGTGGTTCTACTACTCCAGAAGAGGGTACACATACATATACAGCAGGAACAAGTCTTACAGTTTCTGCAAGTCCAGACAGTGGATATTCGTTTCAAGGCTGGACAGAGGAAGGTGTAAGTATAACTAGTCAGAAGCATTACTCATTTACAGTAGAAGATGATCGAGAACTAAAAGCAAACTTCGAAAAGAAAGAACACTCTTTATCTATTTCTAGAAGTAGTGGTGGTAGTGTAGTACCCCAAACCGGTTCGTATTCACACGAGTATGGTGATGTAGTAAATCTTGAAGCTCAACCAGATAGTGGTTATGAATTTTCTTCTTGGAGTGGTGATGTAGAGAGTGTAGCAGATACAGAATCAAAAGAGACATCTGTAGTAATTTATGGTGATTATGCAATCAAAGCAAATTTTGAAAAAGAGGTTGCCAAACCAATGGAAGCAGAGGAATATACTTTAAATATTACTTCAGAGATAGGTGGTAGTGTATCAGAACCGGGTGAAGGTGATTATGAATATGAAGAGGACGAAAACGTAACTTTGGAAGCAACCCCAGACGAGGGTTATGTATTTAGTCATTGGAGTGGTGATGTGGGGCATATAGAAGATGAGAATTCTAAAGATACAGAACTTACTATGCCAGATGAAGATATAGCCATTACCGCGAACTTTGGTATAGGTATTCAAGGTTCAGCAAAATTTTTAGATACAGAAGAAGATGATAGACTTTGCTTCAATGACAACGATGAATACGATACTTGTGATGGAACTAATAGTGAAGTTTACATAGACATTGTAAATGGTGATGTGAACGGTTATGGTTGGTCAGATATACTTGGCTGGGTATACTTTGATAGTGTAAGTATAGATCAAAGTAGTGGGGAGATATCAGGTACTGCTGAGGTTTTAGACACAGGCAATGACATCTATTTTGATGATTATGAGAGTGAAGTAATAATGGATTTGAGCAATGGAGAAATCTATGGTTATGCCTGGTCAGAAGATGTAGGTTGGATTGAATTTGAGGATGAAGAGGGTAAGATAGAGTCAGAGATGCTAGGTGAGAGATCCCTTAGTTATGAGGCTACAGAGGGTGGAGAGATTTTAAGCGGTGAGACATATCAAACAACAGACTTTTGGGATGGTGGATATTGGGGAGAAGGAGAGGAGGTTTGTGCAGGTCCAGAACATACAGAACATTTTCACTTCATAGGTTGGGATGATGGTGTGGAGACACTTTGTCGTCAGGATAATTTTGCTGCAGAGGATCAACATTTTGTAGCCGAGTTTGAAGTTAACTTTGGTGTAGGTGTAGTAGATAATGAAGGTGAACCTATAGATAATCCACATTTTGACTTCCCCGAAGCTGATTACAGTTTTGACGATTCTACTACTATGGGTATGGATTTGGGTGATGATAATCAAAGGTTTAGAATACGTAATAATCAAAAATACGAAGGTTTTGATGTAACTCTTGCTCCTAGTGTTGAATATGATACATGGAAGGGTTCTGAATATAATCTTAGTTATGATGATGCAGAAGAGGGTCTTTTAAGTGTTAATCCTGAAGAGGGTGTTTTAGAAAATATTACTGGTGAAGGTTGTGCTGATAATTTGGATAAGGGTGTTCCGGCTAATTTTGCAGAAGGTAATGATAGTATAACTTTAATTTCAGGTGGTTTAGGTCAAGAGATTGATAATTGTCAATGGGATTTTAGTCATATAGGTTTGGAACAAAGTATTCCAGCCCAAACTCCAATAGATAATTATGAATTAGATATGGTAGTAACGATAATGGGTGATGGTGATAAATTACACGAGGTAAAGTTTCAAGATGAACATGGAGACCCGATAAAAACCGAGATGGTAGAATATGGTGGTGAAGCAACTCCTCCATCCACAGATCCAGAGACAGAGGAGGAGGGTAAATATTTTGTAGGTTGGGATACAAATTATGAGAATGTAACAAGTGATTTAACAATCCAACCAGAGTTTGTAGGTCCTGCAGTAACAATAACAGGTTATGACTCTTCTAATCCTTTAGAGGAGTTGAATATCCCCGAGACTATTATAGGTGGTCAAGAGGGTAACTTTGAAATAGATCCAGAGTTAGGTGAAGGAGAAGAGGGTTATGTTTATGAAATAGGGAGTAGTGCTTTTGAGGAATATGAGATAGTAAATGTAAATATTTCAGATAGTGTTAGAAGGATGGGAAGTTCTGCATTTCGTAATGGTAATATACAAAACTTAACCCTTGGTAAAAGGGTGGAGGAGATAGGATGGCGTGCCTTTCAGAGTAATAATCTAGAAGAAGTAACAATTCCAGATAGGGTGGAAGAGATAGGACCGTGGGCTTTTGAAAATAATAGTTTGCAAGAAGTAATAATCCCAGATAGGGTGGAGGAGATAGGAGCGTCGGCTTTTGAAAATAATAGTTTGCAAGAAGTAATAATCCCAGATAGGGTGGAAGAGATAAGATCGTCGGCTTTTGAAAATAATAGTTTGCAAGAAGTAATAATCTCAGATAGGGTGGAAGAGATAGGATCGTCGGCTTTTGCCTATAATGATCTAGAAGAAGTAATAATCCCAGATAGGGTGGAAGAGATAGGATCGTCGGCTTTTCGAGATAATAGTTTGCAAGAAGTAACAATTCCAGATAGGGTGGAGGAGATAGGATCGTTGGCTTTTGCCTATAATGATCTTGAAGAAGTAACAATTGGTGATAGGGTAGAGGTGATAGGAGTGGGTGCTTTTCGAAATAATAGTTTGCAAGAAGTAACAATCCCAGATAGGGTGAAGGTGATAGGAGTGTCGGCTTTTCGAAATAATAGTTTGCAAGAAGTAACAATCCCAGACAGGGTGGAGGTGATAGGAGCGTCGGCTTTTCGAAATAATAGTTTGCAAGAAGTAACAATCCCAGATAGGGTGGAGGTAATAGGGAATTTTACTTTTGGTGAAAATAATTTTAATAATTTTGCTGCTGATGTAACGTTTGAAGCACCGGAAAAAATAACATATTTATCTGGTTTTAGTGATAACGATCTTATAGGAGAAGTTGATTTAACACCGTTTGTAAATTTGGGTGAGATAGGAGGCTACGCTTTTCGGGGTAATAATATTGAAGAAGTAATGATCCCAAATAATGTGTGGAGAATAGGTGATAACGCGTTTGCGTACAATAACTTTAGCGAGTTTGATGATATTACTTTTGAGGCACCGGAAAATATAATTTATTTATCTGGCTTTAGGGGAAATGATTTTGTAGCAGAATATGACTTTTTGACGCAATTCGAAAACCTTGAGGTCATAGGTGGAAGTTCTGGGGCAGGTGCTTTTGCATCTAATAATCTGGAAGAAGTGGTTATTCCGAGCAGTGTAGAAAAAATAGGTGATAACGCGTTTGCGCATAATAACTTTAGCGAGTTTGATGATATTACTTTTGAGGCACCGGAAAATATAATTTATTTATCTGGCTTTAGGGGAAATGATTTTGTAGAAGAATATGACTTTTTGACGCAATTCGAAAACCTTGAGGTCATAGGTGGAAGTTCTGGGGCAGGTGCTTTTCAGCATAATAATTTGGAAAAAGTAACAATTCCAGATGGTGTAAAGGAGATAAGGTATTCTGCTTTTGAATCTAATAATCTAACAGAGGTAACCATTTCAGATAGTGTTGAGGAGATAGGAGGTTATGGTTTTAGCAGTAATAATCTAGGTAAAATAACTATTGGTGATAATGTGTCATTTAATTTTTTTTGGCCTTCCTTTTACTATAATCCAGGCGACTTTGGTGAGGATTACATAAATAATGATAGGATAGGTGGAACTTATGAATATGATTCTGAAAGCGATGAGTGGATAATGCAATAAGTGAGGTAAGTAGTAAAGTAATCCAGATTGTAATTTTTTATTATTAGTTAGGAAGTGTTGTCTAAAAGGGGATTTGGTTTGTTTGTAGAAAATTATTTCAGGGACTTGACAATCTTTAAGAACATTGATATCTTGAAGTGTAGTTACTTAAATTTTAAACTGCTCGGTTTATGAAAACTTTTAGTAAGTTGCCCTTATTTGTTTTAGGGTTGTTTGTTTTTTCTGTCCCTCTGTTTTTTGTCGGTAGTATTTTGGCTGAGGGTAATTTAGGTGAGACTCTGGAGTTTACACAGGAAATTACCGAAGGTGATCCTTTGAATTTAGATTATCCTGTTGAAGATGTGGCTTTTGGTACAGTAGAAGGTAGTAGTGATAATCAATATTCAACAGCAGTTTTGGCTGATGAAAGTGATCCTGAAGACGAAAAAATTAATGTATCTAGTGGTCAAAATGTCGATTGGACATTGAGTCTCGATGCTATTGGTGCTGAATGGGAGGGGGATGAAACTGAATTTACTTATCCTTATGTTCATAAATTAGAAGTTGGTGAAATTGAAGTAGAAGGAGAAGGAGTTACAGCGGAGGGAATCTCTACATTTGATGAAGAAGGTTCTGTTACCTTAGCTGGATATGATGGTACTAGTCCTGGCAATTGGGATGTTTATAATGTAGACCTTACTCAAGAAATCCCCGGTGGAACACCAGTGGATAGTTATTCGCTCGAAATGGCTTTGACTCTAATAGGTGAGTAAAAAACTGATGTATACAATTCTTACGGGGGTGTTGTCTTCTGAAGGTAGGTTTTGACAGACTGTGTTCTTATTTATATAGAGATCTTTACACTTGGTCCCATTGTAGGGGAGAGGTGAATGCTCTTGATTATTTGAGAGACTTCTGTTTTACCAGTAGCATCTTTTATTGCATTTAGGACCTTTTGAATGTTTTCAGTAATTTTTTCAGTCTCTAAATCTGTTTTACCTACACCTATGTGTACAACTCCTTTTTCATCTGCTGAAAAAGTACTCTTACCTTTTTTATATTCCTCTATAGCTGTTTGTATATCATCGGTGACTGTTCCAGTCTTTGGATTTGGCATCAATCCTTTTGGGCCTAGTTCTTTACCTACTTGAGCTATTTTAGGCATAACATCTGGTGTAGCAATTGCAACATCAAAATCAATCTTGCCTTTCTTTATATCCTTTATAATTTCATCTGTACCTACTAAATCAGCTCCGGCTTCTTTTGCATTCTTTTCATTTTCTGGAGAAGTGAAAACAGCAACAGTGACTTTTTTTTCTTTAGTGGAATGGGGGAGTGAGACTGTTCCCTTAATTGATTTTGGATCTTTGTCTTTTTGTGGTTTCAAAGCTATGTGTAGTTCTATAGTTCCTTTAAATGAACTATATGAATATTCTTTTGCTTTTTCTATAGCTTCTTCTAAGTTATATAATTTGTTTTCTTTATTTTTTGTTATATCAATGTATTTCTTACCTCTTTTTGGCATAAAAATTATGTTCTAAAATTATTTTGAATCTTCTTCTGTCTCTATACCCATTTGCATTGCTGAACCAGCGACGATTTTTTTGGCTTGTTCAATATCATTGGTGTTCAAATCGGGTAGTTTAGTTTCTGCAATTCGTGTGAGTTGTTCTTGGGTGAGTTTTCCAACTTTGTTTAGATTTGGTTCACCGGAACCTTTTTCAATACCAAGTTCTCTTTTAATTAATTCTGAAGTTGGGGGAGTCTTTGTAACGAATGTAAATGAGTTATCTTCATATACTGTTATTACCACAGGAGTAACAATTCCATCTTTGTCACTTGTAGCCTCATTGAATTGGCTACAAAATTCTCCCATGTTGATACCATACTGTGATAATGTAGGACCTATTGGAGGAGCTGGAGTTGCTTGTCCTGCTGGTATTTCTAATTTAACAGTAGATTTAATTTCTTTAGCCATAATTCTTAAACATTTAATTAAACTTTACTTATTTGGTTAAAATCTAGCTCTATAGGGGCTTCTCGTCCTAAGAAAGATATCAACACTTTTACCTTTCCTTTTGATTCGTCGATATCTTGAACGCTACCTATAAAATCTGCAAAAGAACCTTCTGTGATTTTTACAGCTTCGCCTACACTGAAAGATGCTTGATATGATGGTTGTTCTACTTCCATGTATTGTTTTATTGCTTCAACTTCATGTTCTGGTAATGGGCGTGGTTTTGTATCCGTTCTGACAAATCCTCTTACTCCTTCGGTGTTTGTTACGAGTTCAATTGTTCTATTGTTTAAAACCATTTTGACTAATATATAGCCTGGAAAAATTCTATCCTCTTTTACTTGTTGTTTACCTTTTTTAAGAACAATTTTCTTTTGTACAGGTATTAGAGTATCTTTTATGAGGTCTTGTGCTTGTGTTGTTTCTATCCGCTGATTTAAGTTTGTAACTACGGTTTTTTCATGCCCAGGTTGAATGTTTACAACATACCATTGAGGATATCTTCTTTCTCTAACAGAAAACCCTGATGAGTCACTTCCTCCTGAGGTATATTTTTCTGTATTATCTTGCTTTTCCTCTTTTGACATAATTATCTCTACATTACAAAATCATTTGTCTAATGTCCATGAATACAGCGTCAAGGACGAATGCTAATAGGGCGATTATACCACAAACAGCTACTGTGTAAACGACTAAGTTTAACCATTGTTTAGGTGTTAACCAAGTTGTTTTTTTAAGTTCTGCGATTACTTCTTTAATGTAATTCATATACGCTTGCGATTATATACTAGTTTTTAAAATTTTACTACATCAACAACTGGCAGGCCCACTCCGACTCGAACGGAGAACTACGGTTTTGGAGACCGTTGTTTTGCCAATTGAAACTATGGGCCCGTCGCTTCTAAATTAATCAACCTTAGTCTCCTTATGTTTTGTATGTGCTTTGCATTTTTTGCAATACTTGCTGAATTCGAATTTTTCCTCCAACTTTTTGCTTTTTTGCACAGTGTAATTTTTCATCCCGCACTTGGTGCACTTAAGTGAGATGATATCTACAGTTTTCTTTTTAGCCATAGGGAACGCAGAATTAGGTTTAGATACTTTGAGATTATATTGAATATTATTGCGATGGTCAAATCTTCATTTAATGGAGCTGGATCTGAGATTCGAACTCAGGGCCTCATCCTTACCATGGATGCGCTCTAACCAGCTGAGCTAATCCAGCTTTTTAAAAAAATGCAGAGGACAGGATTCGAACCTGTGTAGCCCGAAGGCGTCGGTTTTACAGACCGATGTATTTGACCGCTCTACCACCTCTGCATTATGGAGCTGGGAGAGAGACTCGAACTCTCGACCTACTGTTTACAAAACAGTTGCTCTAACCAACTGAGCTATCCCAGCTTTATAGCTTACCAAAAGAGAGTTTAATATATGAAGGGCTTGTAGTCAATACTTTAGCTCTAGGAACGAGGGAATTTTGGTCTCTCCCATTCCTGCAAGGTGGGTTCCTTCAATGCAGCCCCGCAGGACTACACGATTTCAGGATCCCAAGAGAAAGCGTAGAGCCAAATTATTATCCCTCTTGATGTTCCTAGAGTAATTAGAGTATATCTTAGAACAAGTAAAAATAAAAGGATTGTTGTGTTGTAAAAGAGAATCAGAGGAAAAATTGGTAAGTTGGTATAAGGTTTACGACGATAGCATCTATTACAGTAAATAGTACATTTGTATATATCAAAAATATTACCACAGGGATAAATATATATATCGAATATATTTCCATTTGTTCCCAGTAAAATCTGATCTGAGGTGGTAAAAGTCCCCTGATAATTTTATGTCCATCTAAAGGAGGGATTGGGAGAAGATTGAAGCACATAAGGGCAATATTTATAAATACGAAGTAGATAACTAAACTATTTATTAGCAAATGGTCTGTATCAATTAAATGGAAAACCATAGTACCAACTATGGCTAGTATAAAATTTGATAAAGGACCAGCTAGAGAAGTTAGGGTTGTGCCTAGAGGAGGGTTTGCAAAGTTGTATTCTGCTATTGGTACTGGTTTTGCCCAACCAAATCTGAAAAGAAACAACACTATTGTCCCGATAGGATCTAAATGTACAAGTGGGTTTAGAGATAATCTACCTTCTGCTTTGGCTGTGTAATCGCCTAATTTGTATGCAACCCAAGCGTGTGAAAATTCATGTACTGTAAGAGCTATCAGTATTGCAGGAGCTGAAATAATTATACTGATTAGGAAATCCATTCGGTTTTTACTTGATAAATTTAGATCTTTTTGATAATATCACCCTAGTTTTTTAAATTCAATGTATTTTACAAATGAAGGAGTGTGATTTCTCGCGAAAAAAGGTAACTTCAGGTAAGAACAGGCAGCATCAGGCTTCTGGGCAGTGGATGCATAGAGCGCCTCGGACTTGTCGTGTTTTCAAGCCAAATGTTAGGGAAATTAAGGTCTTAGATTCTTCTGGTAAAGTAGTTAAGAGAAATATTTCAATGAAGTATTATAAAAAGCTTCGTAAACAGGGATTTCTTGATATAAAAAGTGGGGAAAAGGCTGGTAGGTACTTTTTAATGGAGAATTCTCAAGAATAGTCTTTTTTGTGTTAAAATATCCATAGTGATTTTTTGTATTAGTGATATATGTTCAAATCTTTATGGGAACTCATAACCTATGATATAGGAATGGATCTTGGTACTGCAAATACCATCGTCTATTTGAGGGGGAAGGGTATTGTGATATCCGAACCTTCTGTTGTTGCGATGAATAAAAGGAGTAAAAAGGTGTTAGCAGTAGGAAAAGAAGCTAGACAGATGATAGGTAGGACTCCTGCGAATGTTGTTGCCGTAAAGCCCTTAGAAGATGGAGTTATATCCGATTTTGACACTACACAAGCGATGATTTACTATTTAATAGATAAAACTCATCGTCAATCTTCAAAAGTATTTAAAGTTTCCAAACCAAGAGTTATTGTAGGTGTTCCTTCTACTGTTACAGAAGTTGAACGGCAAGCGGTTATTGATGCTTCAAAAATTGCTGGTGCAAGACAAGTCTTTATTGTTGAAGAAACACTTGCAGCTGCAATTGGTTCTGGTTTACCAATAGAAGAAGCTTCTGGAAATATGATTTTGGATATTGGAGGTGGTACTACAGGTATTGCTGTAATATCTTTGGGCGATGTGGTAGTAGATAAAACTCTTAAGGTGGGAGGGGATGAAATGACTCAGGATATTTTGAACTATGCGAAGCAAAAGTATAATATGCTTATCGGTGAGAAAAAGGCAGAGGATCTTAAGATAGCTTTAGGTTCTGCTATGCCTCTCGAGGAAGAAAGAACTGTAGATCTGCAGGGGAGAGATTTACTCTCAGGATTACCAAAATCTGTTGAGATTTCCAGTATTGAAGTTAGAGAAGCTATTATGCCTACAATTGAAACGATTACTCAGGCGGCCAAAGATGCTATAGAAGAGACACCTCCTGAATTGGTGTCGGATATTTTGGTTTCTGGTCTATACATATCTGGTGGTGGTGCTTTGATCAAGAATTTGGATAAGTTTTGGGAGGAACATCTAAAAGTCCCTGTCCGAATAGTAGAGGAACCTTTATCCGCTGTTGCTAGAGGTACTGCAGAGATGTTAGATCATATAGAGTTGTTGGAAAGGATCCAGAGAGGATGGGATGAATATAGTCTTAATTGATGTTTTTTTGTATGTCTGAGGAAAAAGATATTTTAAAAGAAAAAAAGAATTCTTTTGGTGGTATTCTTATTATCCTAGTAGTATTGTTGGTTTTGAACTTTTTCAATTTTGATAAAGGTGTATTTGCAGATATTGTAAATCCAATAAATAGGGCTGCTATTCAATCATCAGAATCTGCAAAAGATTTCGTTTATGTTTTTAGTCGTTTGGAGAATTTGAAACAAGATTATTATCAACTTAAAGAGGATTATCTTATTCTTAAAGCTAGGGATGAAAAAATCTCTCTTATATATGAAGAAAATGAAGCTCTGAAAAAACAACTTGAAGTTGTAGAAGAATCGGAAGAATTGGTGAAGTCCAAAGTTCTATATCAAAGCACTGGTGCTAGAATGGAGAACTTACTTATTAGTAGTGGAAAGAATGATGGTGTAAAAGAAGGTGATATTGTTGTTATAGGTGATGTATATATCGGTTATATAACAGAAGTTTCTGAAAATACTGCACAAGTTAGATTACCTACTAGTAGAGGAAGTAGACTTAAAGTAATGATATTAGAAGATGATAGTGTAGATGAGAAGCCAGGTTACTTAAATGGCATTGCGAAAGGGTATGTAAACTTTGTCAGAGTAGAGAATATAGATCCTGTTGGTGATCTTGAAGTAGGTAATTCTGTGTTTACAAATGATCCTAAGATAGGAGAGTATTTGTATATAGGTGAAGTGAGTGAAATAGGTGATGATCCTGCTGAAGCGTTTAATAGTTGTGTTTTGGAATTGCCCATTAGTTATACTAGACTTAATTATGTTTTTGTAAAGGAGGATTAGTTTATGAAAGTGCTTAAAGTGCTTTTGATTTTACTTTGCTTGCCTCTTTTATTATATTTGCATTTTTTATTTGCATATTTTGGAAATATTTCTTTAATATTAGTTTTGTCAGTTTTTGTATTCAAAGATTTGAAGTTGTTTAATTATTGGTGGTGTTTACCTATTTTAGCGATATTTATAGATGCCGTGTTTTATTATTGGATAGGGACTTTTTTGCTTTCTGTTGTTATAGTATTTATTGTTCTAGAACTTGCAAATAAATTTATAAGTAATTTTTTATTTGAAATTGTGTATATTTTTGTAGGTTTTTTTATTTTTAGGATTTTTTTGTATTTCTTTACAATATTTCAAGAAACATTGAGTTTTAATTTTTTGGATACTGGTGAGATAATTGATTCCTTGAGGTTTGCACTGTTTAATCTTTTATTGTATCTTTTTATTAGACTAGTACATTATTTTTTAAACTCCTATTTTAGAAATGAAGGATATAAAATTTGAGAACAATTTGTTTAAAGATAATAAGCAAAAGAATTTCGAAAAGAAGAAAGTTGGGGAACATGTGAGTGTAGGTTTGGTTGAAAGTATAAAGTTTAGGAATAGACAATTGAATGATAACACAGAAAAGGTTACTGAAACGGGATTGATTTTTAATGTAATTGGTCTTTTAACGGTATTTGCGTGTCTGTTTGTTCTACTGTTTTATAGTGTTTTTGAATTACAAGTTTTTGAGGGAGATAAAATGTTTGCTAGGTCTGAGGTTAATCAAATACGGGTGGAAGATATACGTCCAAAAAGGGGGATTATTTTTGATAGAAATGGTGAAAAATTAGTCAAGAATGTTGCTATAACAGATTTATTTCTTAATTTGGATCCTTATCTGGAAAATAGAGATATTGATTTTGAAAAACTGGAGGCAGATCTTTTACTTTTAGAAGAAATTTTAGGCCCAGATGTATATGATGGGTCTGATAGTTTGTTTGAACGGATACAAGTTGTTCTTGGTGAAGATCCTTCTACGGAGAGGATTAAGCTTGCTTCAGATCTTGAGAACGAAAAAGTTTTAGAATTGAAGTCGCTTTTAGACGATATCCCGGGGATAAGTTTTGAAGATGGATTAAATAGAAATTATATTTATGAAGAAGCTTTTGCTCACGTCCTTGGTTATACTGGGGTAGTAAATGAGGAAGAATTTGAAAACCTTGACTATGTTGGTTTTAACGATATTGTAGGAAGATCAGGTGTGGAAGAAACTTATGATAAATATTTATTTGGACAAAAGGGACAGAGGGCTATTGAAGTAAATGCACTTGGTAAAGAAGTATCGGAGGAAGAATACCTTTTAGAGGAGGAAGTATCTGGTAAAAACCTTTATTTAAGTTTAGATTTGGATTCTCAGAAAAAGGCTTATGAAATTTTAAAAAATGGTGTAGATGAATATGACGCAGAGAGTGGTAGTATGATTGTTCAGGACGTTGAAAATGGAGAAATTTTAGTGATGGCTAATTTTCCAAGCTATGACAATAATATATTTTCTGGTGGGATTTCCCAAGAAGCTTTTGATGAACTTCTGGGTTCTGGTACGAACCCCTTAATTAATAGGGCTATTGGTTCTCAAATGCCTCCAGGTTCAATATTTAAAACTATTGTTGCTGCAAGTGCTTATGACGCAGAGAGGGTTGATAAAGATACTAGATATACAAGTAGGAGGGGTTATACTCTCTCTGGCGGAACGCCTTTCCAGGAATATCAAAATAATGAATATGGCTCTATAAATATTGTGGATGCGCTTATGGTTTCTTCAAATATATATTTTTGTGAGGTTATAAGGCAATGGGATATGAATGAGTTAGCTACTTATTTAGAAGATTTTGGTATAGGACAAAATACGGGTATAGATTTATCTGGGGAATCTGGTGGGATGCTCCCTTCACCTGAAAATAAGGTTGAGTTATCAAAAACAACTAGTCCTTGGTTAGAGCCTTTTTGGTATCCTGAAGCTGATTCTTGTATTTCGGTTATTGGGCAGGGTATAACTACAGTAACACCAATACAAGCTGTAAATTGGGTCAGTGCAATTGCTAATGGAGGTACTTTACATACTCCTCATGTAGGTATGGAATTGGTAGATAGAGAAGGGAATGTCAAGAGTATGGATAAGGGGTTTTTAAATAAGAATTTTATATCCGATGAAGCCTTAGAAGTTGTTAGAGAAGGTATGCGTGCAAGTGTTGATGGTGAAAGAAGGGTTATATACCCTTTACAAGATGCTAAAGTTGACATTGCTGCGAAGACAGGTACAGCAGAATTTGGTAAGGTTAGTGAAGATGGAGAATATGAAGATACACATGCTTGGGTGAATGGATTTTTTCCTTATGAAGATCCAAAATATTCCTTTGTTATTTTTCTTGAAGATGGTGGTAAGAGTAATAATGCAGCTCATCTAGCTAGAGAATTTATAGATTGGTTTTATTGAATATTTAATCCTCTTTTGAAATTTCTTTAATAACAGGTTTTTAGAATTAGGTATGTTTTCAGAACAAACATATTTTGATTTAGCATATTATTTGCTTCGTCCTGATTTTGGACAAAAAAAACTTCGAAAATTATTACATGATTACTTAGCAGGTAAAATAGTGTTGAATAAAAGTTCTGAGGATTTTAGGAAGAAGCTGGAGAAAGACAGAATTAAGATTTTACCTTTTTGGTCAGAGGATTATCCATATTTATTAAAACAAACTACAGATTATCCACCTTTCTTATTCTTAAAGGGGGATATATCTCTTTTGTCAAAAAATATGGTTACTGTAGTAGGGAGTCGAAAGATGGATAGTTATGGTGATAGGGTATTGTCTGAGTGCTTTGACTACAATGGAGATCTTAAAAACATTTGCTTTGTAAGTGGTTTGGCTAATGGTGTTGATAGTAAGGTTCATAACTTATGTTTAAAGAAAGGTATAGCTACAGTTGGTGTGATGGCTGGAGGTATGGAAAAGAATTATTATAGAGGGAATAGTGTGATGTATAAATATTTGCAACAATATAGGTTGGTTATATCCGAATTCCCACCTGGGAGGGAATATTTTAAAGGTATGTTTCCATTACGAAACAGAATATTAGCAGGTTTATCTAAAAAGACATTTGTCATACAGGCAGGTGATAAGAGTGGAGCTTTAAATACTGCAACCCATGCTAATAATTATGGTAGGGATGTTTTTGCTTTACCACATAGTATATATTCCGATGTTGGTGGAGGATGTTTGAAGCTTCTTAATGACGGTGCCGGTTTAATAGGAGGTGTGGGTGATTTAGTTGACAAAATAGTTAATTAGATGTATTTTTAACGCGTAATGAAGAATTTAGTTATTGTTGAATCTCCAGCAAAAGCAAAAACAATAGAAAAGTATTTAGGGAAAGATTACCAAGTAATGGCTACTGTAGGTCATATTATAGATCTACCTAAGAGTAAGCTAGGGGTTGATATTGAAAATAATTATCAACCTGAGTTTGTAACAATTAAGGGAAAAGGTAGTGTTATTTCTAAATTGAAGAAAGCTGTTCCCAAAAATGGTGAAGTTTATTTGGCTATGGATCCTGATAGAGAAGGGGAAGCTATTGCTCAGCATACTTGTGATGCTTTAAAAATTAAGAATCCACGTAGAGTTATTTTTCATGAAATCACTAAAGATGCTGTTAGTAAAGCTGTAAAAAACAGTACAAATATAGATGGCAATCTTGTTCAAGCTCAGATTGCTCGTAGAGTTTTGGATAGGCTAGTTGGTTATCAAGTATCTGGTTTAATATGGAAAAAGATTTGGTATGGTCTTTCGGCGGGAAGGGTGCAGTCTGTTGCATTGCGATTAATTGTCGAAAGAGAAGAGGAAAGGGAAGCATTTGAACCCAAAGAGTATTGGGAGGTTTTTGCAAACTTACTTGATAAAGATACTAAAAAAGTTCAGGTTAGAGCACAACTCAAGAGTAAAAATGAAAAGAAATTTATACCTAAAAATGAAAAAGAGGTCTCTGAAGTAGTAGATAAAGTTGAGGGAGAAGATTTTCTCGTTTCTGATGTTCAAAAGAAAGAGGTTAAAAATTATCCGTCTCCACCTTTTACAACTTCAACTTTACAACAATCTGCTAATAATGCACTCGGCTTATCTTCTAAAAGGACCATGGCATTAGCACAGGCTTTATATCAAGAAGGGTATATCACCTATATGAGAACAGATTCTGTTAATTTATCTAAAGAATCACTAAATTCAATGAGGAGTGTAATATCTACTAAATATGGTAAAGATTATTTACCTGAGAAACCGAACTTTTATAAAAGTAAGGCAAAATTAGCTCAAGAAGCTCATGAAGCTATACGTCCTACGGATTTTTCTATCACCTCTGATTTCATTAAAGAAAAGGTAGGGGCAAGTGAGGCTAGGCTATACAACCTTATATACAACAGGGCTCTTGCTTCGCAGATGTCTCCTATGGTTTCTGAAAAGTGTGACGTTCTTTTTACTGTAGATGTAGGAGATAAATACGGTTTTAATGTAAAAGCGGAAAAAGTTCTTTTTGATGGTTTTACCAAGGTTATTCCTAGGGCTAATTATGGTGAGGACTTGCAACAAATTGTAGGTATAAATAAGGGGGATATTTTTGTTGATCAGGGTATTGAAAAAGAACAAAAATTTACCAAGCCTAGAGCCAGATACACGGAGGCTTCATTGGTAAAGACTTTAGAAAAATATGGAATTGGACGACCCTCAACATATTCTACGATAATTAGCACTGTGCAAGATAGGGGATATGTTTCCAAAGAAGGTAAGTATTTGGTTCCCAAAGATGTTGGTAGAGTAGTAAATGGTCTTATGAAAAATAGTTTTGAGCGCTTAGTAAATTATGAATATACAGCTAATGTCGAAGATGAGCTAGATAATATAGCTACGGGCGAATTAAAGTATGAGCCTTTTATTGAAAAGGAGTATAAAAAGTTGCAAAAAGAAATAGAGGTTGCAGATAAAGAGGTAAAAAAGGAGGACATTGTAGTATTGGATAAATCTGAAGAGAGTTGTCCGGATTGTAATGGTGATATGGTTGTAAAGTTGGGTAGATATGGTAAATTTTTAAGTTGCTCTAAATTCCCGAAATGCAAAGGGATGAAAGGGTTAGATGTTGAGAGTCTGGATTCGGACAAATACGCGACACCAAAATCTTGTCCCGAATGTGATGGGCCTCTGTCAATAAAAATTGGTAAGTTTGGGAAGTTTTGGGCTTGTCAATCTTATCCTGATTGTAAGGGAACAGTACCTTTATTATTAAATGAAGAATGCCCTGAATGTAAGAAAAATTTGGTTGAAAGGCAAGGTAAGTGGGGGAAGTCATTTATCGGGTGTAGTGGATATCCTAATTGTAAATATATTAAGAAAAATAATTCTTAATTCAGTCTTTTTTAATTCCCGTGAGCTATTTTGAAGATAGTATGCTTCCTAGGGAAAAATTTTTTAAAATGGGGATAGATGCACTTAGTAATGAGGAATTGGTATCCATCCTTATAGGGAGTGGGATACAGGGGTTAGATTTTTCTTCTTTGTCTAGAAAGGTTTTAAAGAAGTTAAAGAGTGGAAATGTCTCATTCAAAGATCTAGAAGATATGAAAGGCTTAGGGGAGGTCAAAAGCATTCAGATATTATGTTCTATTGAACTAGGTAGGCGTATATATGCTCAAAAAAATGAAAAGGTAGTTGTTTCTAATAGTGAAGAGGCTTTTAAAGAACTAAGATATTTAATTAAAAAGAAGCAGGAATATTTGGTTTGTTTGTTTTTAAATGCTAGGTATGAACTTTTGAAAAAAAAGATTATTTCTATTGGTACGGTAGATGGTCTTAACATTTCTGTTAGAGATATTATAGTTTCTGCGTTGGATCTTAATGCTGTATATGTGATTCTTGGGCATAATCATCCTTCTGGAACTTGTAGCCCAAGTAGAGAAGATTTAATAGTGACGGATAATATTATGAGAGGTTTGGATCTTGTAGAGATTAGATTAATAGATCACATAATAGTGGCGGAAGACGGTTGGGAAAGTATCCCGCAACAGGAAGCTTGTAGTAAGGAGGGGAAAGACCTTTAGCCCCTTTTTAATAAGACTCACTACACTAATGAGGTGGCTTGTAGTACTACTTCCTTGACTAATTTGTGTGTTGTGTCTAAACTAGAGGTAGCCTGTGTAAGGCTCTTGTTCGTAGACAAGTTTCTTATGATTCTTGTCTTGGGAGATGGCTCTCTCAAAACTTTATGATTTTCGCGAGGTCATATTGTTATCGAACAGCAGAAGCATAAAGTACTTTAGCTCTTTTACACCAGGTGTTTTGTATCACCTGTAATTTGGTCCTTACATATACGAAAGTATATGTAACCGAGGTAGAAATTAATTTTTCTATCTTTGCAGTGGCAATCCCACTGAGGATCCAAATTTAAATAGACTTTTCTTTATTTAGGATTTTTTAGTCCTATTTATTGAAGTCTTAAATACAAAAAAGACCCGCGGTTAATATTGCGGGTCTTTTTTATTTTTCCCCTTCACTTTGTTGCAGATTTTTGTTATTATTGTCCCTGAATATATATCTCATACCCTTAACTTTCTTGGGATTGTTTTTTCCCTTAAGGGTAGTTGTTAAAAAGAAAGGATTTTTTATGGCTACAAAAGACAAAAAACAAAGTACATCAGTAGAGATACCCTCTTTGGAGACTTTTTTAAAAGCAGGAGCTCACTTTGGACACAGGACTAGTGCTTGGCATCCTGCAATGGAGGAGTATATATATGGACAGAGAGACGGTGTACATATTATTGATATTATTAAGACAATGAAGTGTCTTAAGGATGCCTTAGTCAAGATAGAAGAATCGGCGGATAAAGGGAATATCCTTATTGTTGGTACAAAAGGGCAAGCAGTATCTGTTGTAGAACAAGTTGCTACTGAGTCTGGTGCATTGTATATTAATAACAGATGGCCTGGTGGTTTATTCACGAACTTTAATGTTATTCAGAAAGGGCTTGAGAGGCTAATCAAACTTGAAGAAATTTTAGCTTCTGGAGAAGGTGATTATACGAAGAAGGAATATTTGGTTATGCAAAGAGAGGTTGATAGGTTAAATAGGGTGTATAAGGGTGTGAAGTTTATGAAAAAATTACCTGAATTGGTTATAGTTGTAGATAGTAAAGTGGAGAACATTGCTATAAGAGAGGCATCTATGGTTGGAGTACCCGTAATTGCCTTATTAGATACAAATTGCGATCCTTCATTGGTTGATTATCCAATTCCTGCAAATGATGATTCTATTAAAAGTATTACTTTGTTTTTGGAAACCATGGGTGAAGCGATTAAGAAGGGTAAGAAATCTCAGTTGCTTATTGGTACAAGAAAAAATTATCAAGCACAACTGGATTCCATGCATAAGGAGTATGAAAATAGAATAGCTAGAGAGAAAGCTATGGAAGAAGAAGAGAAGCAAAGAGTTAAAAGGCTTAAAGTGGGCTTAGAGGTTTCTAAAGAAAAAGAATCTACTTCTAGCTTAAGTTCACAAGAAGAAGAAAAAACTACTGCAAGTGAAGAAAGTATAAAGGATTTAGGGTTGGGTACCAAAATAGAAAAAGCATTAACAGATGCTGGGATTACAACATCTACTCAGCTTAAGTCGAAATCCAAGGATGAGTTATTAAAAATCAAAGGTGTCGGAGAAAAGGCTGTAGAAACGATACTTAGTTCTCTTAATAAATAATTTTTGTAAAACAGGTTATGTCTAAAATTAGTATTTCGGATATTAAAAAATTAAGAGACAAAACTTCTGCTGGACTAGGTTTATGCAAAGAAGCGCTTCAAAATTGCCAAGGTGATATGAAAAAGGCGGAAGAGTATATAAATGAGAGAAGTGATGCAATAAGTAGGCTGCATGATGTTACGGGTGCAAAGATAGGTTTATGTAAAACTGCATTTGAAGATGCTGGTAAAAACTTTGAAAAAGCTGTGGAGTTAATTAAGGAACGTGGATGGCAACGTGATACTTCAGAGGATGGTGATAGATGTTCTAGTGCTAAAGATGGTGTTATTAGCGCCTATGTTCATGGAACAGATCAAAAGACCGTAGCTCTGACAGAAGTTATATGTACTACGGACTTTGTTGCTCGTAATGATAATTTTAGGAATTTTGCATATGAAATTGCGATGCAGGTTGCTGCTATGAAACCACAATATGTAAGTAAAAATGATATCCCCGAAGAGGAAGTTCAAAACTTAAGGAGAGCTTACGAAAAAGAGGCTAAGGAAGAAGGTAAACCGGAGGATAAGATTGAGAAGATTGTAGAAGGTAAACTAGAGAAACTTTACAAAGAAAAATGCCTTTTGGAACAAACTTGGTTTAAAGATGATTCTAAAACTATTCAAAATTTGCTAGATGAAAATGTTCAACAATTGGGCGAACCTATAACAATTCGTAGAATTTTAGTCTGGCAACTAGGTGAATAGATAAAGATGTTTTTGATATAATGTGTTATGAATGTGGAAGAGCTTAAGAAAGAAATAGACAAAATTATAGATTCGATGGTAGAAGACTTTGCTAAGTTTAGGGCTGGGCGAGTAGGTCCTGAGTTAGTTGAAAACATAAAGGTCGAAGTTTATGGTAGTTTAATGCCTTTGAAGTCGCTGGCTTCTATTAATGTTTCAGACGCTAAATCTCTACTAGTTCAACCTTGGGATAAAACTACGATAGAAAATATAACAAAAGCTTTGATTTCATCCGATATGGGTTTTTCTGCTTCTAATGAAGGTGACAGTATACGAGTCTCTGTACCAGACTTAACTGAAGAAAGAAGACAGGAGTTTGTGAAAATTGTTAAAGATAGGGCAGAGACAGCAAGGGTTGCTGTTCGCAACGCTAGGCAAAAGGCTATAAAATCTATACCAGAGGGCATATCTGAGGATGAGCAAAAAAGAATGAAGGAAGATATAGAGGACAAAGTTAAGGAGGCTAATAATAGGATTGCAGAAATTAGAGATAAAAAAGAAGAAGATTTAATGACGATATAACCTTTTTATCATGGAAATTCTTTTAAATATTGTAATAATCATTATAATACTGGGTATTATTATCCTGGTTCATGAGCTAGGGCATTTAATAGCTTGTAAGCTCACTAATGTCTATGTGGAGGAATTTGCTATTGGTCTAGGTCCTAAGATTTATTCCAAGCAAAAGAATGAAACCTTATATAGTGTTAGGTTATTACCGTTAGGTGGTTTTAATAAAATTAGAGGAGAAGAGTTTGAAGATGAGGAGACAGAAGCTCGGCAGGATCTTGATCCTAGAAGTTTGAAGAATCAAACATCCGGAGTAAAAGCTTTCATATATCTTTCGGGCGTTTTAATGAATATCCTTTTGGCGGTTTTCATTTTTTATGCATTTTTAATATCGATGTCTTTTCAATGGCCTATAGATCCGGATTTTAAAGACTTTGGTCCTGTATTTGGGGAAGTCAAGTCTGAGGCTCTGTTAGATAATGTCGCCTATTCAGATCTTGTTGAGGGAGCAGGGGCTGAGCGAGCTGGTCTACCAGATGAAGGATATATTAAATCTATTAATGGTAGTGAGATAGACTATTCCTATCAAGCAATTGAAAAATTTGCTGAACATACTGATGATGAAGTATTGGTAAATGCTTGTTCAGAGGAAGATGAATGTAATGAGTATGTTGTAGAAGTTGACGAAGAGGGTAGAATAGGTATCGTTCTTTATTCCAATTACATTTCCTATGTGCAATATTCAGGAATTGAAAAACCTTTTGTTGGGTTTGTTCATATAGTAAATTGGGGACAATTGATAGGTATTGCTTTGGGGGATATGTTTTCAGAGGCTGCAGAAACTGGTGACTATGAGGAATTGAGTACTAGTGTTGCGGGTCCTGTTGGACTTTATGTAGTCGTAGATTATATTCGTGAAATGGGGATATGGCCTTTGGTTGATATTACGGCTAATATATCTCTTTCTGTTGGTATTATAAATTTGCTTCCGATTCCTGCTCTAGATGGTGGCAGGGTCTTAATGCTATTAATGGAAGTTGTAAGTGGAAAAAAATTGAATAGGCAGTTTGAGATGTGGGCTATTCAAATTAGTTTCCTACTTCTCTTGTTGTTAATGGTAGGTATAGTTTTTAAAGACATTATTTATTTTGAAACTCTGCAGGATCTCTTTACGTAAATTACTCTTGTGCTATAATTTTTGTGTATTTCTAGATATTTAGTATTTTTTTCTATGTTTATTTCTAGAGATCCGAGTTCTACTTGGTCGTCCGAAAAGTTGTTTATTCTAGTGACTATTGCGGCAGCTGTAGGGTTAGGAAATATTTGGAGATTCCCTTATATTGCTGGTGAAAATGGTGGTGCTGCTTTTATTCTCGCTTATCTAATTTCCGTACTATTTCTTGGTATTCCATTAATGATTTTAGAGCTTGCGGCTGGTAGGGCGGAGAGAGGTAGTCCTGTCCATACTTTTAGAAATATTTGGAGAAAGGCTGCTCCATTTGGGTGGTTAATTGCAATTCTTACACTTATAATTACAAGCTATTATCTTGTTATTACGGGTTGGACTTTAGGATTTGCTGTAGATAGCTATACTGGAGATATAAAGAGTTTTTCTGACTTCACAGATGGATATGCTTCTGTTATTTACTTCTTTATAGTTGCTGCAATAGTTGGTGCTGTTGTAGCTATAGGGACTAATGCTATAGAATATCTGTCGAAGCTTCTAATGCCTGTCTTGTTCCTTAGTGTTATAGTATTGATAATATATAGTTTGAGTTTACCTGGTAGAGAAGAGGCTTTTTCTTTTATTTTTTCTCCTGATTTCTCTGCTTTATACAATCCCACCATATGGCTCTTGGCTTTTGGTCAGGCTTTCTATTCTTTGGCGGTTGGTCAAGGTTACTTAATTACCTATGGTAGTTTAGCTAAGCGTGATGTAAATTTGCCTCGTTCTTCGGCTATTATTGCTTCTGTAGAAACTTCTGTAGCTCTTTTGTCTGGTATTATGATTTTTCCTCTTGTTTTTACTTTTGGTTTGGATCCGGGTGAGGGTACGGAGCTTGCTTTTACAGCTTTGCCTTTTGCTTTTGAGAATATGCCTTTTGGTGGTGTTTTAGCAATTATTTTCTTCACTTTGTTTTGTTTAGCTGCTATTAGTTCTTCGGTTGCTGGTTTTCAGGTTGTTAAAACTGTAGTTAAACAGGAATTAAATTTATCAAATATTAAAGCTACACTTCTTTCTTTTGTTCCTATGCTTCCTTTGGGTTTACTTTCTGCTATTAGTTTTACTCCAATTTCTTTTGAGGTTTTGGGTAGGCCTTTTTTAGAGGTCCTAGATCTTTTTGCTGCTAATCAGATCGTCGTTATTTGCGGTGTTGTAGGTGGCGCTATTATTGCTTGGAAGATTCCTAAATCTGAGATAGTAGAGGGTTTTGGTTTTAGATGGAGGAGGTTGGCTTGGTGGACAGTACATGTTGCTAGGTATTTACCTTTCCCAGCTGCTATTCTCTTAATAATTACTTGGGGTGTTTAGTTTGCCAAATTCAATTTTTTTTGATAGACTGAAAAACGTAAATTATTTAATTCTTTTTTATGAAAACAGAATTTTCAATATATATTTTTACCTTTACCACAGCATTTGTTTTCACTTTCTCCCTTTTGTCTTTTTCAGAATATAGTTATACTGAACAGGGGGATATAGGGCCTCCTGATAGTGGTAGGGTTTCTCATATCAAACAACTTTACAATGAATTAGAAGCCAGAGGTCAGGGTAGTGATGAACCAGGAGAGGCAGAGTTCCAAAGTCAAGGAAATAATACAGTAGAGTGGGATTATGGAGATGTATGGAACAGGATTTATTCATCGAGTTTTCCAAGATATCCTTTTGGCTATGAGAGAATCCCAGACCAATATTCAGATTACCTTTGTTATTTACCTCAGGGAGATTACAAAGGCCCTATCCACGAAGACAACCGCTATTACTTCAAATACAGCGATAGTGAAGATGAGGGTGAAATACAAGGTTGTCCCACTCCGGAAGACGAGGCTGAAGTGAATGAAATTTGGGAGTGGGAAGAGGATGGAGAAGGTAATTTAGGAGATTATATAGCCAGGGACACTTGGTCCGGTCTTCTTTGGACTGCTCCTTTAGATTGTAATGTCCAAGGTTATGATGGTGGAAATGATCGTTGGGAAAATAGTAAGAATCTTTGTGCAGGTTTAGGAGAAGAATATACAGAACCCTCAGGTGAATCAGGAGATGATTCAGATTGGGAATTTGAAGACCGCGATTATGAATGGCGTTTACCGACCAAGAATGAATTAATGCAAATATCTCCTGCTTTGGCATCAGATCACGGTGATTATGGTGATGTAGGTCATAGTTATGGTTATAATTGCAATGACGATATTCAGAATTGTACGGGTGATGTAGGTTATAATGAAGGACCCGGTAGTGGTCATGGTATGTATGATTGGAACTCAGATTTTGCAGAGGGTATAATTGGTTATGATCGTTATTGGTCCCAGAATCTGCAAGCAGACAACGAATCTCGAGCTTTTTTAGTCCGCCCTTTTTCTGGTCGCGTCTTCTCTCTCCTTCGTACTTCTACGTACTATGGTTTTTGTGTTCGTTGCGTCGCCGAGGACAGGAAATAGTAATTTAACAATTTAATAATTTGGAATTTGTTTTTGTGTTTTTGTTTTACAAAAGCACAAAAACTTT
>SL_8KL_010_SEDDRAFT_10000951_pt1 | contig 25143 bp, 26 predicted proteins | sample SodLakKL_010_SED_4_FD_11160 | JGI IMG/M metagenome (IMG submission 11160) | reverse complement strand
AACCCAAAAAATTTTAGTTATATTTTCTGCTTAAACTCCACAGGCATTAGTTGGATTTATAGTTTTTGGAGGGACTGTTACATCCAAATTGCGAATCGCAGATAGCTCTTAGTTTTATTTTACGAACATATGTGCTATAATTGGATCAGGGGTGAAGACTGTGGACAGATTAAAGATTATTCATGTGGATATGGATGCTTTTTTTGCTGCCATTGAAATCAGGGATAATCCAGATTTATCCGGCCAGCCGGTTATTATAGGAGGTAGTAATCCCCGGCAGCGGGGAGTAGTTTCTACTGCTTCTTATGAAGCCAGATGTTTTGGAGTGAAATCAGCAATGCCCCTGATTGAAGCCTACCGGCGCTGTCCTCACGGGATTTTTCTGGATGGAAATATGGAAAAATACGCCAGGGTTTCCCGGGATTTAATGGAAATACTGGGCCGTTTTACTCCCCTGGTGGAACCTCTTTCCCTGGATGAAGCTTTCCTGGATATTTCTGGCTGTCAGGGTTTATTCGGTTCGGCTTTGGAAATGGCCCGGGAGATTAAAAAGGAGATTAAACAACAGCTGGGCCTGATTGCTTCCCTGGGTCTGGCCCCTAATAAATTTCTGGCCAAGCTGGCTTCAGATCTGGAAAAGCCGGATGGCCTGGTTATTATAACTCCGGATAGAATCAGGGAGGTTCTGGACAGTCTGCCGGTGGAGAAATTGTGGGGAGTGGGGGAGAAAACCGCTGCTTTTCTCCAGGAAAGAGGGATATACCATATCGGGCAGATAGCCCGGATGGAAATGAAGCTCCTGGAATCTAGCCTGGGCAGCAACGGGCGCCTGATATGGCACCTGGCCCAGGGCATTGATGACCGGCCGGTGGAAACAGAACACGAGGTGAAATCCGTAGGCCGGGAGCATACTTTTTTAAAGGATACCCGGGACCTGGAATACCTGGAGGCTGTGTTATGCTCCCTGGCTGAAGATGTGGGGCGCCGGATGCGGAAAAAAGGGTTGATGGGGAAAGTGGTAACAGTAAAAATTCGGTTTAAAAATTTCTCTACAATTTCCAGGCGAAAAACCCTGGAGGAGCCTACCTGCTGGGGGGCTGAAATATTCAGAGCAGGCAAAGAAATCCTTGAAAAACAGGATCTGGCCGGTTCTTATTTCCGACTGGTGGGGATTTCCGTTTCAGGCTTAAGCCCGGCCGGGCGCAATCAACCCCGGCTTTTTTCCCCCGAGAAGAAGAAAAAAGAAGAGCAGATGGTAACAGCTATTGACCGTCTTCAGGATAAATACGGGGAGAAAATAATTGGGCCGGCCCGTCTATTGGAACTGAAAAAGAAGGGGGAGGGGCAAACGGGAAATAATTAAACTTCATACCCGGAAAAAACCCTTAGAGGAAATCAGGGATTAGCAGTTAATTCTGCTCCCCTGTTTTTTATTTTTCGCGGGAATAATGATGTGGTAATAAGATAAAAAAATAAAGCAAAAAAGTGACATTTTTTTTTGGTGAAAAGAAGGAGAATATTGGTGGGGGGAGAATATAGCAAGTAAGTGGTACAAAGTGGGGGAAAGTGGGGGACAGGGGTAAAAAGGTAAAGGGCGGTGGCTGAAAATGTTCATGGGTGAATTCCGACATGCCATGGATGAAAAAGGAAGAGTAATAATGCCTGCCCGTTTCCGGGAGACCCTGGGAGAAAAATTTGTTATTACCCGGGGCCTGGATAACTGCCTTTTCGTGTACCCCGTGCAGGAGTGGAAGATCTTAGAAGAAAAATTGAAAAGCCTTCCTCTCACCCGTCAGGATGCCCGCGCTTTTGTCCGCTATCTTCTATCGGGGGCCGCGGAGTGTGAATTTGATAAACAGGGTCGAATTTCCGTGCCCAATAATCTGCGGGATCATGGTTTAATCAAGAAAGATGTGGTGATTATTGGGGTTGCAGATAGAATTGAACTCTGGAGCAAAGAAAAGTGGGAAGACTACATAAATCAGGCCCGGGATTCTTACGAAGAAATTGCGGAAACAATGGATGAATTAGGAATATAGCCGGGGCGGAGGGAATTGTGATGAGTGAATTTCATCAACCGGTCCTGGTTAAACAGGTTCAAAAATTTCTGGGAGAAATAGAAGGGCCGCTTCTGGATGGAACCATTGGCGGGGGCGGACACAGCCGGAGGCTCCTGGAAATAAATGAAAAAATTCAGATAATCGGAATTGACCGGGATCCCCAGGCCCTTCAGGAAACAGAAAAGAACCTGGAAAACTGGAAAGATCGGGTTAAGCTCTATCAGGGTAATTTTAAAGATTTTCCCGGCTTTATGGAACGGGCCGGGGTCAGTAAACTGGGTGGTGCTCTTCTGGATCTGGGGCTTTCTTCCCATCAACTGAATTCGCCGGAAAGGGGCTTCAGTTATCATTACGATGGTCCCCTGGATATGAGAATGGATCCCCGGGAGAAAACCACTGCTGCAGAATTATTAAATCAGCTATCAGTCCCAGAACTGGCGCGAATTTTTAAAGAATATGGTGAGGAAAGATGGGCTCGAAAAATCGCCCGGGCTTTAGTCCGGGAGAGAAAGAATAATAGAATCAAAACTACCCAGCAGCTTACTCGTTTGATTGAAGGGGTGGTCCCTTATGATCCAGGAGGTCATCCCGCCCGGAGAGTTTTTCAGGCCCTGCGGATAGCAGTAAATGAAGAATTGAAAGATCTGGGTTTAACCATCGAAAGGTTGGTTGATTACCTGTTACCCCGGGGCAGAATAGCAATTATCACCTTCCATTCCTTAGAAGACCGGGTAATCAAAAAAATCTTTCGAGATTTGAGTCAATGCAACTGCCCCAGGGATTTACCCTGTGTTTGCTCCGGGCCCCGTGCCAAGGTTTTAACCAGGAAACCCATTCAACCTGATCAGGAGGAGCTGGCCAAAAATCGACGGGCCCGGAGCTCAAAACTCAGGGTAGCGGAAAAACTGGAAAGTGGAAAGGGAAAGGAGGAGAAATAGGAAATGGTAAAGAATTATCATAAGAGTGTAGTTTATAATCCTGGATCCCAAAAAGAAAAACCACCACGGGTGAAAACCTCCCTGCCCTGGTTCTATATAATTTTGATTGTAATCAGTGTGGCCCTGGGATTCAGCTTTCTGGTTTTACAGGCTGAAATTTCAGCCGTTAGTTTTGAAATAGAAACTCTGCAGCGAGAGATTAATTCCCTGGAAAATGATAACCGGGATTTAAGACTGCAACTGGCCGGAAAAACCAACCTGCGGCAAATAGAAAAAAGGGCCCGGCAGGATCTGGCCATGGTCCCGCCCCAGCAACAGGAATACCTTGTTCTGACCCCACCTGAGCCTCGGCTGGCAGAGACAGGAAAAGAACTGCCAACCCGGAGCTTTGAGGTTAATTTTGCTGGGTTTTTTGGTGACCTGGCCCAGTGGGTCAGGGATCAGGCTACAGTAGCAGCAGGTGCTCTGGGAGAATAAGGGGTGATGGAAATTGAATCAGGGTGTGCTGACAATTAAAAAGCGGATAATTATTCTATTCGTTTTTTTTATTATTCTATTACTGGCAATTTTTGCCCGCCTTTTCTACATACAAATTGGCCAGGCTGATGTTCTGGGGCAGAGGGCCAGCGATCAGAGACTGCGGATGCTGCAGCTTGAACCAAAAAGAGGAGTAATTTTTGATCGTCTGGGAAGAGAACTGGCTATCAGTTCCGGCTCAGAAACGGTAGTGGCACTGCCCCCTGAAATTGAAAATCCGGAAAAAACGGCCCGGGAACTGGCGGGAATTCTAAACTTCTCTTATTCAGAAATCCTGAGAAGGATCACCCAGCCCCGGGCTGCAATTTATTTAGAAAGAAAAATTGATGATACCCGGGCTGAAACCATCCGCAGCTGGGACTTATCAGGAATAATTTTTATTGAAGAAAGCAAGAGATTTTACCCCCAGGGAGAACTGGCTTCTCATATAATCGGGTTTGCTGGAATTGATAATCATGGTCTGGAAGGAATTGAACTGATCATGGATTATTATCTGCAGGGACAGCCGGGCCGAATGTCAACAGAAAGAGACGGACTGGGTCAGGAAATTCCCCAGGGGATTGAGCTTTTTCAGCCACCCCAGGATGGCTATGATGTTTACCTGACCATTGATCAGGTTTTGCAATATCTGGCTGAAAGAGAACTGGAAAAGGCAATGCAGCAACACGAAGCCCGGGGGGGAAGTGTTATAGTGGTTGATCCCCGGGGCGGTGACATCCTGGCCATGGCCAATTACCCGGGTTTTGACCCTAACAATTTCCAGTCCTATACATCCAGTGCCTGGAGAAATACTGCCATTGGTAATAGTTATGAACCCGGGTCTACTTTCAAAATAATAACTGCTGCGGCAGCCCTGGAGGAAGGGGTGGTTAATCCTGAAGACCTCTTTTTTGATCCGGGGCAGATCAAAGTTGGGCCCGAGACAATCAGCTGCTGGAGAGAGGGAGGGCACGGCACGCTGAATTTTTTGGAAATTTTTACTGAATCCTGTAATCCCGGTTTTGTCCAGGTGGGCAATAGACTGGGTGTTGAGAATTTCTATAAATATGTTCAGGGCTTTAACTTCGGCAGCAGGTTGGGGATTGATCTGCCCGGTGAAAGCTCGGGTCGGATTTACCCTTTTGATCAGCTGGGACCGGTGGAAATTGCCACCATGTCCTTCGGCCATGGAATTGCCGTGACTCCGTTGCAGATGGTTATGGCCACTGCTGCTGTAGCCAATGGAGGATTTTTAATGGAGCCCCGGTTAATTCAGGAAGTTCGGGATAGTCAGGGTAACCTGATAGAGGGTTTTGGGCCCCGGGTGTTGAATCAGGTTATCTCCGAAGAAACTGCCGAAATGACCATGGCCCTTCTGGCGGCAGCAGTAGATGCTGGAACGGGAGCGGAGGCCCAGATAGCGGGATATCAGATTGGAGGAAAAACGGGAACCGCAAGACATTATGATCGGGAGGCTTACGATTCTTCTTTTGTAGGGGTTTTACCGGTGGATGATCCACAATTAATTATTGGAGTGGTTCTTTATGAGGTTACCAGCGAACCATTTTATGGCAGCCAGGTAGCGGCTCCCATTTTTCGAGAAGTGGGTAGGGAGGCAATCCGCTACCTGGAAATGCGGCCTACGGTAAGGGAAGAAATTCCCCAGGTTGAGGCCGAAACCGGGAAACAAAGAATTCCAGATGTAGTGGGGCTTTCTCCCGAACAGGGTATGGAAAGGCTGCGAACGATGGGGTTTAATGTTAACCTGGAAGGTCAGGGAGAAAGAATTGCTGAGCAACTTCCCCGGCCGGGAACAGAAGTTGCGCCCGGAACTACAATAATTCTATTTTTTGCTGATGATGCGCCCAGAATGAAAGATTATTTTACCCTGGTTCCTGATTTCCGTGGCTTAAGCCGGGAAGAAGCAGAGAACCTGGCTTTTTCACTGGGCTTTCAGGTCAATATAACCGGTAGTGGAAGAGTCCATAATCAGGAACCAAAAGCAGGGGATTTCTGGCCGCAGGGCGAAGAAATAATCTTAAATTTGCGTTGATGATTCCCGAAAAAGGGGACTAATTATGAATTTAAACCAGGTTCAAAAGATTGTTTCCGGGATCCGACTGGTGGGAGACCCGGCTATCAGGATAAAATCAGTGACCTATGATTCCCGCCGGGTCAAAAAGGGAAGTCTTTTTACTGCCATAAAAGGGTTTCGTTTTGACGGCCATGATTTTATAAATGAAGCCCAAAAGCGTGGGGCAGCAGCTTTAATTGTTGAGGCCCAGGGAGATTATGATCTGCCCTATATACAGGTTGAAGACAGCCGTCTGGCCCTGGCCCTGCTTGGTGCAGCTTTTTATGACAATCCAGGAGAAAAACTAGGCCTGGTGGGGATAACCGGGACCAATGGAAAGACAACAACTTCTTTTATGGTGGAAAAAATATTGGATGCCTCCGGGGAAAAACCCGGGTTAATTGGAACTGTAACCAACCGGTTTCGGGATGATGAAAGTCCCGGGGTCCTGACCACTCCGGAATCCCTCGATATTCAGGAATACCTGGCCTGGATCAATTCCCGGGGAGCAACCCACGCGGTCATGGAAGTTTCCTCCCATGCTCTAAAGCTAAAAAGGGTGGCGGGATTGGAATTTGATGTAGCTATTTTTACCAATCTGTCCCCTGAACACGGGGAGTTCCATCAGACCTTTGAAGATTACCTGCACAGTAAAAGTCTTTTATTCAGCAATTATTTAAAAAGGGACGGAGTGGGGGTTATTAATGGGGATAGCGAGGAGGCCGGATTTATAGCCCGAGTCTGCAGAGGTAAAGTCCTGACCTATTCTCTAAGGGGTCAGGGAGAACTGAATGGGGAGATCATAAGAATTGATGCTGCAGGCCTGACCCTTAATGTCTTCTGGCAGGGAAAGAGCCAGGAAATAAAATTAAAAATGACCGGTTCTTTTAACGCCTATAATGCCCTGGCGGCAGTGGGGGCAGGGCTTTCCCTGGGTCTGGAGTTACCTGCTCTGTCTTCTGCCCTGGAAGAAATAAAGGGTGTCCCCGGCCGCTTTGAACTGGTTTCCCCCGAAGAAGATTTTGCGATTGTGGTTGATTTTGCCCACAGCCCGGACAGCCTGGCCCGGGTGCTGCAAACGGCTCGTGATATTACCGCAGGCCGGTTAATACTGGTTTTTGGTTGTGGTGGAGAAAGGGATCGAAGCAAAAGGCCGGAGATGACCAGAATTGCCTCCGATCTGTCTGACATTGTAATTATGACTTCTGATAATCCCCGCCATGAACCCCTGGAACAGATCCTGGATGATATGAAAAAAGGGTTGGTCAAAGGAGTACAGGCTGAGATAATTCCGCAAAGGGAGCGGGCCATTGGCCGGGGGGTAGAACTACTGGAAAAAGGAGATTTGCTCTTAATCGCTGGTAAAGGTCATGAAACAGGTCAGGATATATGTGGTCATTTATACCCATTTAATGATCGGAAAGTGGCCCGGCAGGCTATTGAACGGTTAAAAAGGGGGGATCAGAATGCCGATGATGAGTGCTAAAGCTTTAAACAGGGTCCTAAATGGAATTCTTACCGGCCCCGAGGATCAAAGTTTTAGCCGGGTAACGATTGATAGTCGGCAGGTGCAAAAGAACGATCTCTTTGTGGCAATTATTGGAGAAAAGAAAGATGGCCACGATTATATTGATCAGGCTCGGGAAAGGGGGGCTGCAGGATTTTTAGTCTCCAGGGATATTTCTCCCGGGGCAGATTGTTTTGCAGTTAAAGTTGAGGATACCCTGGAGGGCCTTCAGACCCTGGCCGCCCACTGGAGAGATTTATATGATCCCCTGATAATTGGAATTACTGGTAGTAATGGTAAAACAACAACTAAAGATCTGGTAGCCTCGGTCCTGAGCAGGTCCAGGCCTACTCTAAAAACTCCTGGGAATTTAAATAATCAGTATGGATTGCCTTTAGCCCTGCTTCAACTGGGCTCTGAGGATGAAGTAGCAGTCCTGGAGATGGGCATGAATTCCCCGGGAGAAATCGCCCTTTTAAGCTCCATTGCCCGCCCTGATATTGGCATTCTGACCAATATAGGGCCTGCTCACCTGGAGTTTCTCCAGGATCTGGAGGGAGTGGCCCGGGCCAAGAATGAACTGGTTGAGGCTCTACCTGAGGATGGAGTTTTAATTTTCAATGGCGATGATCCCTATGTGGTCGGCCTGGCCGAGAATTATCCTGGAACCAGGATATCCTTTGGATTTGAGGATAGAAATCAAATTAGGGGTGAAGAAATCAAAAAGCTGGGGTACAATCATATTGCCCTGGGGGTAACAATTGCTGATAAATTTCAACTTTTCCGGGTCCCCCTGGTGGGTAAACATAATGCCTATAATGCCCTGGCTGCAATTGCTGTGGGCTGGCACCTGGGAATTTCGAAAACCTCTATTGGAGAAGGGCTGCTCCAGGTGGAACTCTCCGGTAACCGTATGGAAATTCAGATGATGGATAAGGGCTATCTCCTGATTAATGATTCCTATAATGCTAATCCTACTTCCATGCGATATGCCCTGGATATTGTCCAGGAAATCGGAGGAGATAGAAAAATTGCCCTCCTGGGAGATATGCTGGAACTGGGAGCGGGTTCAGAACGCCTGCACCGGGAACTGGGCCAGTACATTGCTGATATGAACCTGGACCTTTTATTAACCCGGGGGCCGGGAGGCCATCTAATTGGCAGGGGAGCCCGCGACCGGGGGATGCCCTCCCGGAGAATTATTGACCTGGAAAATAATCAGGAGGCTGTTAAATTTTTAAAGAAATCTCTACGGAGCAAAGATACAGTTTTAATTAAAGGTTCTCGGGGGTTAAAAATGGAAGAGATTGTCCAAGGATTAAAGGATTGAGGTGAAGGGTTTGTCCAGAATAATCGCAGCAGGGCTGATTACCTCCGGCTTGATGGTTGGGTTCCTGCCTCTCTGGATTTACTATCTAAAAAAAATGCAACTGGGCCAGCGCATCCGGCAGGATGGTCCGGAAAGCCATCGGCTAAAAGAAGGGGTGCCCACTATGGGCGGAGCCCTTTTCTGGCCGGTTTTACTGGTGGTCACCCTCGGGGCAGGTCAACTAAATTCCTTTGTGGTGGGGACCATTTTAATTACCGGGGCCTTTACCCTCCTGGGTTTTCAGGATGATTTTTTCAAGATTAAAAAAGACCGTTCCCTGGGCCTGAAGGCCCGACACAAAATAGTTTTTATGGCAATTCTGGGAGGGGCTGTAGGGTTTTATCTGTTTCAGTTTCAATCCGGGGGGACTACTCTGCTGCTCCCCTGGAGTGCTGCAGATATTGAACTGGGCTGGTTAATTATTCCTTTGACCGTGCTGGTATACCTGGGAACCGCCAATGCGGTCAATCTGACGGACGGGCTGGATGGCCTGGCCGCAGGAGTTTCTGCAATAATTCTTCTGGGCTTAACCGTACTGAGTCTCTTTTATGGGAATGAAACCGGAGCGCTTCTGGGGATTAGTGGAGCCGGTATTTGCCTGGGGTTTTTATGGTACAACTGTCATCCAGCCCGGGTCTTCATGGGGGATACCGGTTCCCTCATGCTGGGAAGTTTAATTGCCTCCCTTGTTGTTTTTCAGCAGCTGAGTTTTTTACTTTTAATCCTGGGCGGCTTGCTGGTAATAATAACGCTTTCTGTAATTATTCAGGTAATCTATTTCCGGTTAACCGGCGGACGTAGAATCTTCAAAATGACCCCCCTGCATCATCACTTTGAATTAAGTGGATGGGCCGAACCCCAGGTGGTAATTAGATTCTGGCTGGTGGCCGCTTTATTCACCCTGCTGGGAATATGGGGGGGGTTGTAGTGGACCTCAAGGGAAAGAAAGTAACTGTCCTGGGTCTGGGTCAAAGAACAGGCCCCGCAGTTATTGATTTTTTACAGAAGAAGGGGGCCAGGGTTTTTGCCAGTGAAGCCAGCTCTCATTCCCCGGTTTTGGATCAGTTTCCCGGGTTGTGGGCTGAGCTGGGGGGGCATACCTCCCGGGTTTATCAGGATAAGGACCTGATAATTGTCAGCCCGGGGGTTCCGGCGGATATCCCCGTAATTAGAGAAGCTAAAAGACAGGGAATTCCGGTATGGTCGGAAATTGAACTGGCCTGTCGCTTTCTTTCCTCCCGGATTATTGCTATCACCGGAACCAATGGGAAAAGCACTGTGGCCAGTCTCCTGGGCAAGTACCTCCAGCATCTTGATGCCCGGGTAGTTGTTGCTGGGAATATTGGAGTTCCCCTGATCAGCAGGGTGGAAGAAATGGCAAGAAACGACCTGGTGGTGGTAGAGGTCAGCTCTTTTCAGCTGGAATTAATTGAAAGCTTTCGGCCTGATATTGCCGTTATTCTAAATATTGCACCGGATCATCTTAACCGGCATCAGGATATGGAGACCTATTTTGACCTGAAAAAAAAGATTTATTCCCGGCAAAAAGAAAATGATCTTTTGATTTTAAATTTCGATGACCATCGACTGCGTTCCCTGGACCGGGATTCTATAACACCCCGCACTGCCTGGTTTAGCCTTGCAGAAAGGGTGGCAGGTTTTTTTGTGGAGGAAGACTGCCTGTACAGTTCTCTCCAGGAAAAAATTCTGTTAAAAACCGCGGATGTAAAAATTCCGGGCCGGCATAACCTGGGCAATGTCCTAGTGGCAGCGGGTATTGCCGGGCTTCTGGGTGTTAACCCGGAAGACCTGTCCCGGGAAACTGCTTCTTTTCCGGGGCTGCCCCATACCATGGAAATTCTGGGAGAAGTGGAAGGGATCCGCTTTATTAACGATTCCAAGGGAACCAATCCCCAGGCCACTGCATCAGCTCTACGGGGTCTGCCGGGTCCCAAAGTTCTGATTGCCGGAGGCCAGGATCGAGGTCTGGATCTGGAGGATATGGCCCGGGCCATTGCGGGGGAAGAGGTGCGGGCCCTGATAATAACGGGTGAGAACAAAAGAGCCCTGATCAGGGCGGTAGAAGAAATCGGGTTCAGCAATTTTTCCAGCACGGCATCTCTGGAGGAAGCCTTCTTTCGGGCCTGGGATCAGGCCCGGCCGGGAGACTGTATAATTTTTTCCCCGGGGGCTGCCAGCTGGGATAGGTTTAAGGATTACCGGGAACGGGGGGAGCAATTCCGGGATCTGTTCCGGGGATTGAAAAGGAGGAGGGAGCATGGAACGAAGGGGAATTGATATTTTCCTTTTAATAGTGGTATTGACCCTGGTAGGGATCGGGCTGATAATGGTTCTTTCGGCCAGTTCCATCCAGGCTCTCTCCAATTTTGGTGATACATATTATTTTTTTAAGAGGCAGCTGGCCTGGGCCGCAATAGGGCTGGGGGCCATGTTATTCCTGGCCAGAATTGATTATCATTTTTGGGGCAAAATAGGGCGAGTAATCATCCTGGTGGCACTGGGTGTTTTAATTATTGTTCTCATTCCCCAGGTTGGCTATATTGCCGGAGGGGCCCGGCGCTGGCTGGTTTTTGGGCCGGTAGTGGTTCAGGCCTCGGAGGTAGCCAAATTTGCCCTGATTATTTATCTGGCCGGCTATCTGGCCGGAAAAAATGAAAAGGTGATAAAAAGCCTGGAAGGGCTCTGGCCTCCCCTTCTGATTATTGCCCTGTTTTTGTATTTGATAATTCTGGAACCCGATCTGGGAACTGCAGTCAGCATTGGGATAACGATGTTCTTAATGTTATTTGCCGCGGGAGTAAAATTGCAGCACCTGGGAGTTCTGGTACTTGTTGCTGCCCCGTTTTTGTACTATTTCGTGATGGGGGAAGCCTATCGCAGACAGCGTTTTCTGGCCTTTCTTAACCCCTGGCAGGATCCCCTGGATTCTGGGTTTCATATTATCCAATCCCTTTATGCCCTGGGGTCGGGGGGGTTATTTGGGCTGGGTTTCGGACAGAGCAAGCAAAAATTCTTTTACCTGCCAGCGCCCAGCACCGATTTCATTTTTGCTGTTCTGGGAGAAGAACTGGGTTTGATCGGAGGGGTACTTATCCTGGTTCTCTTTTTCCTGTTGGCCTGGCGGGGTCTGGCCATTGCCATTAATGCTCCCGATCTCCTGGGGACTCTGCTGGCGGTCGGGCTAACTGCCATGATAATGGTTCAGGTTTTGATTAATATCGGAGTTGTAACCGGCTCCCTGCCTGTAACGGGGATCAGCCTGCCCTTCATCAGTTACGGGGGTTCATCCCTGGTAATCATGTTGAGTTCAGTGGGGATACTGTTGAATATTTCCCGGCAGTTGAGGAGCTAGGAGGCTTAAATATGCGAATAGTTATAACAGGTGGGGGGACCGGGGGGCACATTTACCCGGGATTGGCCATTGCCCGCAGTTGGGAAAAAAAGGCTGAATTAGTTTTCCTGGGCCATAAGGATAAATTGGAAGGTCAGGTTGTTCCCGAAGCGGGTTTTAAACTGATTCCTATTGACGTTTCCCCCATCCCGCGGAAAAATTTGCTGGGCTTGGTCCGGGCCGGGGGTAATGCTCTGCGGGGGACCTGGCAGTCCTGGTCCTTTCTTCGCAAATTCCGGCCGGATTTAATTATTGGGACCGGCGGTTTTGTGGCCGGGCCTCCCCTTCTGGCGGCTTTTTTCCTGAGGATACCTATTATTCTGCATGAACAAAATGCCTATCCCAGCCTGACCAACCGGATTATGGCCCGGAAAGCAAGGGTGGTCTGTATCAGTATGCCCCCCGCCAGAAATCACCTGCAAAGGTCCCGAGAACTTTTAGTTACCGGAAATCCAGTTCGCCCGGAAATTTTGGAGTACGACCGGGAAAAGGCTCGTCAGGAACTTGAACTGGAGGAAAAAGATCGGATGCTTTTAATTATGGGTGGCAGTCAGGGGGCCCGCTCTATAAATAAGGCGGTAGTAAATTGGGTAAAAGAAGCGGATCTCCCTTCCAACTGGAGAATTTATCATGCTACCGGCAGGGATAACTTTTCCCAGGTAGAACAATCCTACCGGGAGGAAGAAATAAGAACCGGAGAGGGTTCTCAGATCAGGCTAAAAGCATATATCGAAAATGTGGGGCAGGTCCTGGCTGCAGCCGATCTTTTTGTGGGGCGCAGCGGAGCAACCACAGTCGCAGAAATTATGGCCCGGGATTTGCCGGCGGTATTAATACCTTATCCCCATGCTGCCGAAGACCATCAAAAGGCCAATGCCCGGTTTTTACAGGAAAAGGGTTCTGCAATTATTTTGCCCGATGCAGAATTGGATGCAGGAAAACTGGGAGGGATGGTAGAAGAATTGCTCAATGATCATAATCAGTTGGAAAAAATGAGAAAAAACTCATCTGCCCTGCAGCAGCCAAACGCCCTGGACCAGATTTCGGAAGTGATGGAAAGGGTTCTGGGGGAGGGCAGATAGAGTTATCTGGGGTGGTGAGGTCTATGGAACAGGTCCCTTCAGGCATAGAAAGTTTGAATGGCCAAGGGCCCTTTCATTTTGTCGGAATAGGTGGAATTTCCATGAGTGGAATTGCCCGCCTCCTGCTGGAAAAAGGATATCAGGTAAGTGGTTCTGATCTTAAAGATTCAAATGCTTTGGATAATCTCCGCCAGGCTGGAGCTCGAATTAATACTGGCCATGAAATTTCTAACCTGGGCCAGGCCCGGGTTGTGGTGGTTTCAGCAGCGGTTCCAGAAGAAAATTGCGAGGTTCAGGAAGCCCGCCGGCGAGGTATTCCTGTCTGGCAGAGAGCGGAGATGATTGCCCGCATAATGGCTGATAAAAAGGGGATTGCTGTTGCTGGAACCCACGGCAAAACCACAACCACTTCCATGGTTTCTCTGGTCCTGGAAAAGTACGGTCTGGACCCCACGGTTTTAATCGGAGGAGAATTAAACGATCTGGGGGGGAATGCCAAACTGGGCCGGGGGGAAGTGGTGGTAACAGAAGCTGATGAAAGTGACGGTTCCTTTCTCTTTTTATCCCCTCATATTGCCCTGATTAACAACATAGAACTGGATCATCCGGATTATTATTCTTCCTATCAAATGGTCCTGGATGTATTTCAGCGCTTTGTAAAAAAAGTTGCACCTCAGGGTCAGCTGATTATGGGCTGTGATGATCCCGGGGTAAAAGAATTGCTAAGTAAGGTAAGGCCTGCTGCTCCCGTTTTGACCTTTGGTTGTAAGGAGGGGGATCTGCAGGCCGGTGAAATAGAGCTGGCTTCCCGGTCCAGTGTTTTTAATGTTTATTTTCAGGGTAGAAAACTGGGAAGTATTAAATTAAATGTGCCTGGACGCCACAATGTTTACAATGCCCTGGGGGTTGTGGGCATTGGGCTGACTCTGGGCCTGAATTTTGAAGGGATTAAAATGGGTCTGGAAGCCTATCAGGGGGTGCAGCGCCGCTTTGAACCTGTAGGAAACTCCCGTGGGCTCCAGGTTATTGATGATTATGCGCATCATCCCACAGAAATAGCGGCTACCATTGCCGCTGCCCGCAGTGAAAATCCCGGCCGTATCCTGGCTATTTTCCAGCCCCACCGGTTTACCCGCACGGCTCATTTTATGGATAAATTTGTTCAGGCCCTGGGTCAGGCGGACCGGGTAATTATAACCCCAATTTATGCCGCTTCCGAGGAACCTATCCCGGGAGTAAGCGGAGAGAAACTGGCGGAGCTCCTGGGGGCCAGGGCGGTTTTCTGCGCAAAAATGGAAAAAATTCCGGAACTAATTGCTCGAGAAATGAAAGAGGGTGATTTGCTTTTAACCCTGGGAGCAGGGGATATTCATCGGGTTGGCCCTTTAGTACTGGATTATCTTAAATCAGGTAGAGCAGCCAGTTCCGGGCAGGGGGAGGAATAATGGAAGGAATTCGAATACTAAAAGGAGAAAAACCACTACAGGGTGAAATTAAGATCAGTGGATCCAAAAATGCCGCATTACCGATTATGGCCGCCACGGTTCTTCATCCCGGAGAATTTATTCTCCATGATATCCCTGTACTTAAAGATATTGCGGTAATGAGAGAGGTTTTAATTTCTCTTGGGGGCCGGGTTGAACAGCGGGGGAATTCCATTTTTATTGATACCCGCCAGATTGATTCTATTGAAATTCCTGACCAACTGATGCGAAAAATGAGAGCCAGCATCCTTTTTATGGGCCCCTTACTGGGGAGGTTTGGTAAGGTAAGGATTTCCCAGCCTGGAGGTTGCAGTATTGGCCCCCGCCCCATAGACTGGCACATTAAAGGTTTTAAACAGATGGATGCTGTTTTCCAGGAGAGCCACGGCTTTATTGCCGGAAAGAGCTCTCAGCTACAGGGCAAGGAAATTCACCTGGATTTTCCCAGTGTAGGAACAACGGAAAACATTATGCTGGGAGCCGCTCGGGCTCAGGGAGTTACCGTAATTCGTAATGCTGCCCGGGAACCGGAAATAGTCGATCTGCAAAATTTTTTGAACTCCATGGGTGCGGATATTTTTGGAGCAGGAACCGATATGATTAAAATTAGCGGCCAAAAAACCCTTAAAGCCTGCGAACACACTGTTATTCCAGACCGGATTGAAGCGGGGACTTTTCTTTTAGCAGGGGCAATTACCCGGGGAGAGGTTAAGCTGCACAATGTTATTCCGGAACACCTGGAAGCAACTCTGGCCAAAATTGATGAGGCCGGTTTTAAGGTTCGGGTAGAAGGCGAAACCCTGACCCTGCTGCCCACGGATGAAAAAATTAATCCTCTGGAAATTAAAACCCAGCCCTATCCCGGGTTTCCTACTGATATGCAGCCCCAGTTTATGGCTCTTATGGCCCTGGCGGAGGGAACCAGCCTGATCAGTGAGAATATTTTTGAAAACCGGATGAAACATGCAGAAGAACTCAAGCGGATGGGAGCCCGGATCAGAGTTGAAGGACGAACAGCAATTGTCCAGGGGGTTGACCGCCTGTTTGGTGCTTTTGTTGAATCCCCTCCCGCCCTCCGGGCAGGTGCAGCCCTGGTCCTGGCCGGGCTTGCTGCTGAGGGTGAGACTGTTATAACAGATATTGAACATATTCAGCGTGGTTATGAGGATCTGGTGGGAAAAATGAAGGCTCTGGGGGCTGAAATTGAATTGATTTCTGTGAACGGTGAGGAAAAAAATGATTAAACCCCGTTTTTTTCGGATTCTGATTATTTTTTTCCTGGTCCTGGGTTTTATATGGTTTTTAAATTCAGAATTTTTCCAGGTTAAAAACCTGGAAATGACCGGAGGCTCCGGGCTGGAACAAGAATTAATAATTCCCCGGGAGGAGGTCCTGGGCCAGAATATTTTTCATATCGACCGGGAATACCTGGAAAATTATGCCCGCCAGCATCCAGCTATCAAGGAAGTTGCAGTCAGCAGGAGATTTCCCTCCACCATGGTTTATTACCTGGAGCAAAGGGAACCCCTGGCCTGGTTAAAATCAAGCGGAAATTTTTTTTTAGTGGATGAAGAAGGGTATTCCATTGCCCAAAAAGAAGAAAGGAATAAGAAGGATCTTCCCCTGATTGAAGCCGAGGGGCTGGAATTAAAAGAGGGGGTGAGAATTGAGGAAAGCAGCGTTTTATTCTGCCTGGATTTGCTGGCAAACCTTGATCTTTGGATTATGGATATGATTACCGGCGTTGCCCTGGGACCGGGAGCAGAGATCAACCTCTTTTTAAAGCAGGGGGGAAAAATTATTGTGGGTGAAGGGTCTCCTCCCGGAGAAAAAGTTGCCATAATCCGCAGCCTTTTGCAGGAGCTGGAAGAAGACCTGGACCGTCTTCAATACCTGGATTTAAGATTTAAAAGTCGACCAGTTTACAAATTAAAATAATATCTGACAGGAATTTTGCTACGGATGGTGAAAATAAATTATAGTACGCTTAAAATTGAAAGGGGGCCCGGATAGATGCCCCGAAAGGAAAGAATTGCCACCTTAGATGTGGGGACAAGCAAAATATGTGCTCTCGTGGGCGAAATCGAAGAAGATGGAACCCTGGATGTTCTGGGGGTGGGACTCAGTCCATCGGTAGGAATTCGGAAGGGCGTTGTAATTGATATAGAGCGCAATGCCCAGGCTATTCGAATGGCTTTAAAAAGAGCCGAGCAAATGGCCGGAATGGGGATCGATGAAGTCTGGGTCGGGGTTGCTGGGGCCCATATTGCTTCTCAGAATGCCCACGGAATGGTGGCAGTGACCGGAGAAAAAAAAGAAATAAAAGAATCGGATATAAGGAGGGTTATTGAAGCTTCTCAGATTATTTCCATTCCTCCCAGCCGGGAAATTCTTCATGTGCTCCCCCGGGAATTTGTTGTGGATGGGAATTCCGGAATAAAAGATCCGGAGGGAATGTCCGGGGTGCGTTTAGAAGTCCATTCCCACATTGTTACCGCCTCTGCAACCTCCCTGGAGAATCTGATAAAAGGGGTGGAAAGAAGCGGTCTTTATGCTCGGGGCATAATTCTTGATCTGCTTGCGGTCAGCGATGCGGTTTTGGCTCCTGATGAAAAAGACCTGGGAGTGGTTCTGGTGGACATGGGGGGTGGAACCACTGATGTAGCAATTTTTAAAGACGGTGGACTGGCCTATACCAGGATATTACCGGTGGGAGGCAGTCATGTAACCAATGATATCGCTGTTGGCCTGCGGACAGCAGTAAAAAATGCCGAGAGAATGAAGGTTGTCCACGGCCACGCCCGTAATATTGATGATGATTCTGATGAAATGATTTCTGTACTGACCACCAGCGGTAAAGATGAACGCCAGGTTCCCAAAGCCCTGCTGCTCCAGATTATTGAGCCCCGGATGGTTGAAATTTTTCAGATGATTAAAAAAGCGATTGAAGAATCGGGTTATGCCGGTTTAACCCCGGCTGGAATTGTTTTTACCGGAGGCGGTTCTCTTCTGAATGGTGCCATGGAAGTAGCGGGGGACATACTGGAAATCCCTGTCCGCCTGGGCTATCCGGAGGAGGTAAAGGGCTTGAATGAACTGGGAGAAGGAGCTTCGGGAGAAGCAGGATTGGGTTATGTCCTGGCTCCCCCGGTTTTTTCTACAGCCATAGGCCTGATGTATTATGGAATGGGCAGCAAACCAGAAAAAAGGACCCCCATTACAAATTCTTTCTGGGGGTACCTGAAAAAAATTGGTGATAAGCTTAAGGATACTTTTTAAAGGGGAGGGAGCCCTTCCATGTTAGAATATGGAACCGATATGGAACGGTTTGCGAAAATAAAAGTTGTTGGAGTGGGCGGCGGTGGCAATAACGCCGTAAACAGGATGATTGATTCCGGGCTGGAAGGCGTGGAGTTTATTTCGGTTAACACCGATGCCCAGGCTCTTTTGGCCTCCAATGCCGAAGTTTTACTGCAGATTGGCGAACAATTGACCAAGGGTCTGGGAGCGGGAGCCGACCCCGAAGTTGGGGCCCAGGCTGCCGAAGAGAGCCGGGAGCTGATTGCTGAAGCCCTGCAGGGGGCGGATATGGTCTTTATTACTGCCGGCATGGGTGGAGGCACTGGAACCGGTTCGACCCCGATAATTGCCGAGATATCCCGAGAAATTGGAGCCCTGACGGTTGGTGTTGTAACCAAGCCATTTTCCGTTGAGGGCCGGAAACGTATGGGGCGGGCCGAGGACGGAATTGAAGATCTAAAAAATAATGTTGACACCCTTATTACCATTCCCAATGATAAACTTCTGGGTCTGGCCGAAAAAAAGACCAGCTTAATTGAAGCTTTTAAAATTGCTGATGATATTTTACGCCAGGGAGTAAAGGGTATTTCGGACCTGATTACCATTACCGGCCTGATAAACCTGGATTTTGCCGATGTTAAAGCAATAATGACCAAAGCCGGATCAGCCCTGATGGGGATGGGTCGGGCCCAGGGCGAAGAACGGGCGGCAGAGGCAGCCAAAATGGCTACTACATCGCCTCTCCTGGAAACTTCAATAAATGGAGCCCGGGGAGTATTACTTAATATTACCGGTGGTCCTGATCTGGGTCTTTTAGAGGCCAATGAAGCGGTGCGAGTAATTTCCGAAGTTGCTGATCCCGATGCCAATATTATCCTGGGAGCAGTTGTGGACGAAAACATGGGCGATGAAGTAATGGTAACTGTTATTGCTGCCGGTTTTGATGAACAACAGGTAATGGAAGAACCCCGCAAAGAGAGGGAAACCCCCCGGGATAAAGAAGAAAAGGAAAAGGAAAAAGAAAGAGGAAAGGAAAGAGAGAAAGAGAAAGAGAAAGTTACTCAGGAGGAAAAACAAAAAGATCCGGCCCCAGAAGAGGATGTTGAAATGCCTGTATTTACCGAAAGTGATCTGGAAATTCCGGCCTTTTTGCGGCAGCATAAAAAGTAATTCCCCGCAAGGGGAATTTTTTTTTGAAATGGTAATTCTCTGTATTGATTCCTCCCTGGGCCAGAAATTTGCAGAAGTGTTCTCAAAAGGTCAGGGGCGAGATAACAACTTCCCGGGATTAAAAGATTAAAGGAAAAAAGGAGTGGGACCGGGGATATAGAAGAGAATATTTTAAGGGCTAGGGGGGGATAAGTTGTGAAATGTCCATACTGCAATTTCGAGGATTGTCGGGTTCTGGATTCTCGCAGCACCGAGGAAAAAAACGCAATTCGTCGGCGGCGAGAATGCAATAAATGCCGGGAACGTTTTACAACTTATGAAAGAATTGAGGAGGCACCTCTCCTGGTAATAAAAAAGGATGGTACCCGGGAAATTTTCAATCGCAATAAAATTTTAAATGGCATAATTCGGGCCACTGAAAAGCGGGGAATAGAACTAAAACACCTGGAAAAAATCGCCCGGGACATTGAACAGGAACTCCGCAATCGAATGGAACCGGAAATTGCAGCTCCTCAAATCGGGGAACTGGTAATGGAACATCTCCTGGAACTGGATGAAGTTGCTTATGTCCGGTTTGCCTCAGTTTACCGTCATTTTAAAGATATAAACAAATTTCGCCAGGAACTGGATCGTTTGTTAGGAGATGAAGGAAATGCTGGAGGTTAGGTGAAAAACATGATGGAGATGGCGGGAATGAGGGTTCCCTTTTTTCATTTTTCCCAATGGAAGTGGTCCTGGCTTCGCCATGGTTTTTCTTCACGCTGGGGAGGCTTTTCTTCGGGGTATCTGCGGGAATTAAATATGGCCGGACAAGAGGAGGATATTGTTACTATAAGGAAAAATCGGGTCCTTCTACTGGATGAACTGGGGCTGATCAATCCCCGTTTAATTACCGGGGAGCAGGTGCATGGCCTGGAACTGAGCTGGGCTGATCCGAACCGGGGCGATTTTTTTAGAGGGGTTGATGGGCTTTTGACTTCTTTTCCCGGGACCGCGGTAATGGCTTTTTTTGCAGATTGTGTCCCGGTATTTTTTGCTGTTCCTGATCATCAGACTGCCGGAATAGTCCACGCCGGGTGGCGGGGAACGGCTGCAGGAATTGTCAGGAAAGCGGCAGAAAAACTGATTGATGAATTAAAAATAAGTCCTGATGAAATATTTGCCGGGCTGGGTCCCTGCATAGGACCCTGCTGTTATGAGGTTGGTCCTGAGGTGGCATCCAGGTTTTCCCCGGAGTTTCTTTATACCCCCTTTCAGGGAGAACAATTTTTTCTGGATCTGCTAAAAGCCAATATATTTCAGCTAGAGGATGCCGGCCTGCCCACGGCGAATATTGAAAAAAGTGGTTTGTGTACCTCCTGCAACCCCCACCTTTTTTATTCCCATCGACGGGACAGAGGAAAAACGGGGCGAATGGCAGGGTTAGTTGCAATTATTTAGGGGGAGAAGCAGTTGAGTAAAACTGATAATAAAACTTTGTTCGTTTTAATTATTTGCTCAGGCCTGCTGCTAATAATTTTTGTCTTTATGTATTCCCCTGGTGGGGAAACCCTATATACGGTTCAGTATGGTGAGATACGAGATGAGTTTACTGCAGAAGCAGTTTTTATTAGAGATGAAGAAATTGTTAATAGTCCTGCTTCAGGAGAGGTTAAGCTCCTGGTACCCGAGGGGCAGAGGGTGCGCAGTGGTTCCACGGTGGCCACGGTCGGGCCGGGAGAAGAAGAGGTTTATGCCTATCAGAGCGGGGTTATTTCCTTTAAGAATGATGGCAGCGAAAGTTTTTTCCGGCCTGGAGATTGGTCTTACCTGACCCGGGAACTGTTAGAGGAAACTGAAAATGACTTTTCTACCCTAAGATCCGGACAGGAAGTCCAAACCGGGCAGGAATTATTCCGGGTGGTTAATAATTTTTCTCTGCATCTGGCCATAGCCTATCCCCCCGAAGAGCCCCTTCCAGGCGAGGATAGTATTATTCGAGTGGAATTTCCCCGTCTTGATGGGGAAATCTACCGGGGACAATTAGTGCATACGGTTTTTACCGATGGAATTATCATATTAAAAATGCGGCAGTTTGTGGACGAGTTTTTATCCCTCCGGACTCAGCCGGTCCATATTATCAGAGGTATTTACCGGGGAACCCTGGTTCCCCGGGAATCTCTTGTTCAGACCGAGGAAGGGACAGCGGTTTTAATTCCGGGACGGGATAAACCGGTTTTAAGGAGAGTGGAAGTTATAGGAGGTAATGACAGACTGGTTCAGGTTGAAGGCTTGAGCCCCGGGGATGAAATTTTTCTGCAGCCGGACATACCATAACAGGAGGTGGACCCTTTTTGCAGCATATAGAAGAGCAGAATGATATAAAAAAAGAGCTGGGAATAGATCCTCAAGTTAAAATTGTTGGGGTTACAAAAAACAGGAGTTTTGAGGAAATAGGGCGAATCCTGGAAAGAGGTCAAAAGGACCTGGGGGAAAACCGGGTCCAGGAGCTGATGGCTAAAGCGGAGCATCTTCCCCAATGGGTTTCCTGGCATTTTATTGGACATCTGCAAAGGAATAAGGTAAAATATGTAGTGCGAATGCCTCAGCTGGCTTTAATCCATTCTGTTGACAGTTTGCGCCTGGCCCGAAAAATATCCCAGGAAGCCAGCCGGGTTCAACGGGTAATCCCGGTTTTATTACAGGTAAATATTGCCCGGGAGGACAGGAAATACGGGTTTGCCCCGGCCGCATTGCTCCGGGAACTGGATGAAATGGATAAGCTGGAAAATATTGATATTCGAGGGCTGATGACCATGGCTCCACTGCAGCAGGACCCGGAAGAGGTCAGGCCATTTTTTGCAGGTTTGCGCGGGCTGGCGGGAGAAATAAAGAAGAAGCAGTGGAAACGGTTGAAAATGGAAGAGCTATCAATGGGGATGTCCCAGGACTTTAAAGTAGCAATAGAAGAAGGGGCGACAATAATACGCCTGGGCCGGATCCTTTTTTCCAATAAGGAGGGAGCCTGATGGACCTGATAATACGAACCGTTCTTTTTTTTCTGGAAATTTTATACTGGCTGATTATTGCCCGCGTAATTGTTTCTTTTCTGCCCCTGCAGAACATTAAGGATCCCTGGAGGCAGATTTTACGCTTTTTATTCGATGTAACTGAGCCTATTTTAAGCCCGATCAGGAATCTGCTGCCCCGCAGCCGGATGGGGCTTGATTTTTCCCCATTCATTGCTATATTATTATTAATTCTAATCAGGCAGCTGATTCTCAGTGTTTTATTGGGCTAAGGGAGGGTACTGTAGTGAATAGAGGACCAGAGATAAAAGGAACCGTTCCTTCATTGCGCCTGGATGCTCTGGTGGGTGTAGGTTTTAAGTGTTCCAGATCTAAAGCAGCTCAACAGATTAAAGAAGGGCGGGTATCCCTGGAAGAACGGGTGGTGACCAATCCCGCCCAGCAGGTAGAACCGGGGAATACAATGAAGTGGAAAAACCATGGAATTGCCCGGCTGGAAGAGGTTGAGGGCGAGACCAAAAAAGGTCGTTTGCGGGTAGTTTTATCGCGGATGAAAGAAAGGGAGGATTGCCGGTGAATTTAAACCCCCTGGATATTTATAACAAGGAGTTTAGAAAAGGCTTTTTTGCTTACAAAAAAGAAGATGTTGATGATTTTCTGGAGCAGGTAGGACGGGATTATGAGGAAATCTATAATGAATTAAATGAACTCAGGGAAGAAACTGAAAAGCTCCAGGAACAGCTGGAAAAGTGTTCACAACAGGAAATGCGGTTGCGTCACGAACTGCAAAAGGCACAGGAAGAAAAAGAAAATATTGAAAAAGAATCCGACCTTATTATTAAGGATGCCCGCATGAAGGCCAAAGAGATTATAGAGGATGCTCAGAATCAGATTAAAGACTACTATTCTCGCTATCAAAAACTAAAGGAGCTGGAGGAACTGTTCCGGGTTCGCTTCCGCACCCTCCTCGAAACCCATCTGGAGTACCTGGAAAAACATGAAAGCCAGATGGAAAGAAAAACCCAGGAGGAGGTCACAACCGAGGATGAAGAAGCGGAATAAAAAGGTGATCGGAATCCTGGGTGGTATGGGGCCTGACGCAACCATTACTCTTTTCCAGCGCATTGTGGCCAAGACCCCGGCTGAGAGAGATCAGGATCACTTTCCTGTTGTGGTCGATAGTAATCCTGCTATCCCTGATCGGACCGAAGCTTTAATCAGGGGCGGGTCAAGTCCTGTCCCCTTTATTCGAGCAGCACTCAGGCGCCTGGAAGAGGCGGGAGCTGAAGTTATAGGGATTCCCTGTAACACTGCCCATGCTTTTTTTTCGGATATAGAGGTGAGCCGGGGAACCCTGCTGATTAATATGGTGGAACTGGCCCTGGAAAAAGCGAGAGAAATTGAGCAAAAAAAGGGTGGGCGGGTGTTGCTCTTGGCTACCCGGGGAACTATAGAGGGGGGGATTTATCCCGGTCTGGAACACCCCTCCCCAGCACAGCAAAAGATACTGGATGAAATAATTATGGCAGTGAAAGCCGGCCAGGAATGGAGAAAAGAGCAGGAGAAACTCCTCGGTTTTATCCGGGAACAGGAGGAAAACTTTACCGGAGTTATTCTGGGGTGCACCGAACTATCCTTTCTTTATAAGCCACCCTACCTGGAATCGATTAAAGGTTGGCGGGATCAGTTAATCGATCCCCTGGATTTACTGGCGGAGCAGTTAATAAAGGAAGCCGATCCCAACCACTAATCCCCTTTTGGATCAAGAACGGGGAAAGGAGTTTAATTATGGCCGAGGAAGAAAATAGAGAGGTTGTTGATGTCCTGCAGAGGATTAATGGCCGGGTTGAGGATTTATCTGATAGGGTCGAAGAAATTGGCATTGAAGATTATTTTGACCTTTTAAAATCCCCCCGCCGCCTTTTATTCACCAATTTTGTTCTTGGCCTGGCCCGGGGTCTGGGATTTGCCGTGGGGGCAACTATTCTGGGGGCCATTTTTTTAATGGTTTTATTTCGCCTGGCTGATTTAAATCTCCCGGTAATCGGGGAGTTTATTGCCCGCATGGTTCGCATTGTTCAGGATTTCTTATAAAATAAAAATTTTGGAATGGTGTTTAGGACAGGGAGGTATTTTTTTGCAGCTATTCTGGGCCTTAATTATTCTGGGATTGGATCAGGCAACCAAATACTGGGTAGAGAGGACCCTCTCTTTAATGGAAACCCTGCCCGTATGGGATAATGTTTTTCACCTGACCCTCCTGCACAATACCGGGGGTGCTTTCGGGCTTTTTCCGCAGCAGACCCGCCTTTTAATTGTCATTACCATTTTCCTTTTTATTTTAATAATAAAATATTATAAACTTTTCCCCCGCCGAACCTGGTGGCATAAGGCCGCATTCGGCTTGCTGATAGGTGGTGCCGGGGGCAATTTGCTGGATAGGGTTTTTAGAGGCTATGTGGTTGATTTTCTTGATTTTCAATTCTGGCCGGTTTTTAATATTGCGGATATGGCAATAACAGTTGCTATTTTTTTGTTTTTATGGCAGCTTTTTTTGGACTGGCGGGCTCATGGTTAAAAAAGAAGAAATCCGCCGGTTAAAAGTGCAGGAGGGGGGACTGAGGGTTGATAAATACCTTTCTTCCTACGAAGAAGATCTATCCCGGAGTTTTGTGCAAAAACTGATTCGGGAAGGACGGGTGCAGGTGGATGGTCAGGAGATTAAACCCAGTTATCAACTGCAGAAGGGACAGGAGATTGAAGTCATAATTCCCCCACCCCGCCCTCTGGAGTTAATATCTCAAAATATTCCCCTGGATATTGTTTATGAAGATCAGTGGTTGATTATTATTAATAAGCCCCCGGGCCTGGTGGTTCACCCCGCTCCAGGACATCCTGATGGAACCCTGGTTAATGCCCTCCTTTATCATTGTGGCGAAGATTTACAGGATATTGGGGGCCGACTTCGGCCGGGGATTGTGCACCGCCTGGACAGGGATACCTCTGGCATAATGGTTGTAGCTAAAACCGGTTCAGCTCATTCCCGGTTGGTGGAGTCTTTTAAAAACAGGGAAGTAGAAAAAACCTACCTGGCCCTGGTACGAGGCCAACCAGACCGACAGGAAAAGTGGATAGATCTTCCCATTGGCCGGCATCCCCGGAACCGAAAAAAGATGGCCTGCAATGCCCCCCGGGGCCGGGAAGCCCTGACTTTTCTGCGGGT
>SL_8KL_010_SEDDRAFT_10000950_pt1 | contig 25183 bp, 24 predicted proteins | sample SodLakKL_010_SED_4_FD_11160 | JGI IMG/M metagenome (IMG submission 11160) | reverse complement strand
CGGTGCCGTCCACGGTATAATCCAGCGAGAGCAGGGCTTCCCTGCCCTCGTATTCCTCATCGATCAGGCGCACATGACCCAGCTCATTCTCTATATAAAGGCGAAAGGAGGCCTCGGTAAAGCCTATCATCAGCCCCCGGAACAGAATAACTATGGCCACTACAGCGGCAATGGCAATTATGGCTATAGAAGTGCGCAGAAGATTGCGCCGCAAATTTCGTGCTGCCAGCTTGAAAAGATACAGCATTCTCTGCCGACCTCCCCTTTCAATCGGTAATTCACCCCAAATATTAACTGCAGGTCATACACAATATCATAAATTTCAGCGATGATATATGGCATCTATGGGATCCTTGCGGGCGGCCCAGATGGAAGGCAGCAGGCTGGCTGCCAGCGCTAAAACCACCACAAATATGAAAACAAAGATAAAAGCGGAAAGGTTCCAGACACCGTAGATCCTCTCCAGAATGGGCAGGCCCAGCTCCTCCACTCCCTCACCGTATACAATTTCCAGGTCGAGTCCAAAGCGGGCAAAAATCCCCACAGTTAAGGCTCCCAGACCACAGCCGATAAGTCCTCCCAGAATGCCTATACCTCCGGCCTCCAGAGAGAATATTCTTATTATCTCCTTTTCTTTTAAGCCCATGGCCTTCATCAGGCCAATCTCTTCCACCCTCTCCAGGGCGGAGAGCACGATCACATTTATGATGCCGATGGCCCCCACCAGCAGAATAAGTCCCAGAATAACATAGTTTTCGATGGTGATCCAGACCTCCATCGATTCCAGCATCTCCGAGGATTCCCGGTAGGAGCGGGCACGCAGTCCGCCGCCCACATCTTCATCGAGTGCGGCAGCGACAGCACCGGCTCTTTCCCTCTCGTCGATCTGCACCATGACCTGACTGGCTTTATCTCCTTCCAGACCGACGGCTGGATAGGCATATTCACGTGATACGTAGGCCGTATGCCGGTTCACCTGGGGTGACGGTGTGGAGACGATACCCCTCACCTCACCCTGTATCGTATTGAATGACCCGGTATCATCCTGGAAATAAAGTGTATAGAAATCACCTATATCCAGCTCCAGCATCTCCGCCAGCTGCTGACCTATGACCACACCGCTCTCTCCGGGTTCAATAAATTCACCCTCGACCAGATATTCATGCACCTGGAATGTCTCCCTGAAGCTCTCAGTATCTATGGCGGTGGCCTTTACCGGAAACTCCTCACGGCCACCGATCAGCTCGGCCTGAAATTCCAGTTTGGGGGTGAAAGCCGTGACTTCATCCCTGGCCTCCAGCAGCTCTTTTTCTTCACCGGTAAATGTGAAGGTATCATCCAGGGAAAAATCCTCTTCATCAAAGAAATCAGGCCTGGCCATCTGCACATGAGCTGTTTCAAAATCTATCAGATTGGAGAATGAAATCTCCATCATACCAAGCATAAAGGAATCGATCAGGAGAAATACCAGGATGGCAAAGGCCAGCACTCCTGCAGCCACAAAGGTCCTCTTTTTGCGGCGGAAGAGATTCCTGAAGGCTATCCTGAAGTAGTACATGTATCAATCCCCTCTCCTCTCATCCTGGGTTATCTGCCCGTCCTTAAGCTCCAGCAGGCGGCGGGCATAGTCCATGACCATGGGGTCGTGGGTGGAAAAGACAAAGGTGGTCTTAAGATCTTCATTCATATCCAGCATTATCCCCAGCACTTCCCTGCTGGTCTCGGAATCGAGGTTGGCAGTGGGCTCATCCGCCAGGACCAGGCTGGGCTCTTTGACCAGAGCCCGGGCTACGGCCACGCGCTGTTTCTGACCGCCGGAGAGCTCGTTGGGGCGCCTGTCCTCCATGCCCTCAAGCCCCACCTCCTGCAGCAGGCTTCTGGCCTTCTCGAAGCTGTTCTTCTTGTTCTCACCTCCGGCTATGCGCAGGGCAAACTCCACATTCTCCTGGGCGGTGAGCACGGGGATGAGGTTATAGCTCTGGAAGATAAAACCTATCTCCCTGCGCCTGAGCATGGCCAGATCATCACGACTGAATCCACCCAGCTCATCGCCGTTGAACCTGATTGTGCCGCTGGTGGCCTTATCCAGGGCCCCGATCAGATTCAAAAGCGTGGTCTTGCCCGAACCCGAAGGCCCAAAGACCGAAGTGAACTCCCCCCGGGAGATCGTCAGATCCACGCCGCGCAGCGCCGGGACCTCGATCTCTCCCTGTTTATAGATTTTTTCCACATTCTCCAGCTGCAGCAATGGCATATTATATACCCTCCCATCTTTTAATCTTCAACCTGATCCTGCCAGAATCTCTCCAGTGTTTCCAGGGCTACCTCCTCGATAACCAGCTCACCCTCACTCAGTTTTAGAGCCGAGGTGAGAATCTCCTGCAAAAATGCATATTTCTGCTTTAATTCCTCCAGGCCGCTGCGATCCTTCTCGGCCATAAGCCTGGCGAGCATTTCCCCCATCCGGCGCTGATAGATCAAAATGAGGTCCAGATAGAATTCGGCCGCCTCCCGGGGGTAATCGGTGGCAAAGATGCCCTCCTCCACGCCCTGATGTACAATCTCCCTAAACAGTGGGTACATCTTCTCCCGGGCCAGCTGATAAAATTTATCCTCCAGCCGGATGTTTTTGCCTCCGGAATACATCTCGGCCATAAGATAGGTCATCTCCTCCGCTCTATCGATCTTGTAGGAGTTGACCTGGCGAATAAACTCATTTAACTTCTCCAGAGCATTTAGATCCTCGCGCTCAACGATCTTCTCCACAATCCTCATCATGCCGTCTATCATCACCGCAGCAATATCTTCCAGAAGCTCCTCCTTGGAGCTGTAATGATGATAGAAACCTCCCTTGGAAATACCTATCTCATCTATGATATCGCGCACAGAGGTCTCATCATAGCCCTTCTCCCGAAAAATCTTAAAAGCGGCCTCTATAATCTGCTGTTTTCTCTCACGTGGAGCAAGCTTCTCCGTCATATCTCAATTCACACCTCCTACTCTCCTGCAAAACCGACCGTTGGTTTATGCTGGTTATAATTATACCTAACATGGAACCTTAATGTCAAATCAAGAAGAATATTATTCTCATTCTTTATCCTGCTGAAGCTCACCCCGGGCTTTGCCTATGGCTTTGTTGGGAGGGACATCCTTGGGGCAGACCTTTTTGCAGTTGATGTGGAAATCACAGTCCCACCAGCCATCCTCGTGATCGGCCAGCACCAGCCTGTCTTCATCATCCCGGGGATCGATATGGAATCTGAACAGTTTGGCCAGAGCAGCGGGCCCCCGGTAATTTTCGTTTTCACCGTCGACAGGACAGGAGCCAAAACAGGCCGCACATAAAATGCAGTTGGTATAATCCTCAAGTTCCTCCACCACTTCCGGGCTCATCCTGAATTCATCTTCAGGAACTTCACCTTCTGCCTGCAAATAGGGCTCCATCTCCCGATAAAACTCGAAGAATTTTTCTTCGTTGACGATCAGGTCCTTCTCCACTGGAAGATGGGGCAGGGGTTCTACAAGCACAAAATCTTCACCCGTATTCTCGCCCTCATCCAGAGCCGGATAATGCTTGATCTCTGCATCATCTTTGCCCTCCAGCAGGGGTTTTACCTGGGTTCTGCAGGCCAGGCGGGGCACTTTGTTTATGAGCATGGCACAGGAACCACAGACAGCCCCCCGACAGGAATAGCGAAATGAGAGGGAATCATCTAAATTCTCCTGGATGTAAAAGAGAGCATCGAGAACGGTCTGACCGGGCTCGTGCGGAACTTCAAAATCATCATAATGCGGTTCATCATTCGTCTCATCACCATCATATCTGAAAGTTTTTAGTTTCATCAGTAATCACGCTCCCTTACCTCGAATCTGCCCAGGTTCACAGGGGCATAATCCAGCACCGGACCTTCCTCGCCTTTTTCCAGCACAGTGTGCTGGAGATATTCATCATCCCTGCGCCCGGTAAAATCAGTCCTGTAATGAGATCCCCGGCTCTCCTCCCTCTCAATGGCACCTATGGCTACCGCTTCAGATATGAAGAGCATATTCCTCAGCTCCAGAGTTCTGATCAGGGCCTGGTTGAATTTGCTGCTGTCAGACTGCACATAAACATCATCGAACTCACTCTGCAGATCTTTAATTTTAGCAAGCCCCTCTTTCATCTCCTCACCCTCACGGAAGACGCCGAAGTGCTGGAACATGGTTTCCCTCAGCTCCTCCAGAATATCGCTGTAGAGTATGCCCTCATCCCGGCCGGTGATCGATTCAATCAAATCTCTATCCCTGTTTACGGCTTTAGAGAAAAGAGACTCATCCGCCCCCCTGTGAACCGGGCTTTCGGAGGCTCTGGCACCGGCTATCCTGCCGAAAACCACCGTCTCTAAAAGTGAGTTGCCACCCAGCCTGTTGGCGCCGTGGGCGCTGACCGAAGAGCATTCACCGGCGGCATAGAGTCCCGGCACATCTGTTTCACAATCGGTGTTGACGGAGATTCCTCCCATGGAATAATGCTGACCGGGCTGAACGGGAATGGGCTCCTCGATGGGGTCCACACCGGCAAAATCCATGGCTATCTGCCTGATTCCCGGCAACCTCTCCTTTATCTTCTCTGCACCCAGGTGAGTTAAATCCAGATGCACGTATTCATCCTCGATGCCCCTTCCCTCGTTCACAACGTTCATTATGGCTCTGGCCACTATATCCCGTGGCGCCAGCTCCATGGCTTCGGGAGCATATTCCTTCATGAACCTCTCACCTTCACTGTCCTTAAGATATCCCCCCTCACCTCTGGCTCCCTCTGTCATCAATATGTTGGAGCCATAAAGTGTGGTGGGATGAAACTGGATAAACTCCATATCCTCCAGGACAGCTCCGATATCATAGGCCAGAAAGGCACCATCACCAGTATTTATCAGAGCATTTGTAGAACGGTTATATATCCGGCCAAAACCTCCAGTGGCCATGATTACACTGCCGGAGAAAGCATGCAGTCTGCCCTCTTTTATGTTGAGGGCAACACAGCCGGCACATCTCCCATCATCTTTGACCAGAGAGGTAACAAAGTATTCATCGTAATATGTCATCTCCCCCGAAAGTGACTGCTCATAGAGTGTGTGGAGCAGGTTATGGCCGGTTCTATCGGCAGCATAACAGGTCCGGGGAAAGCCCGCTCCCCCGAATGGCCGCTGGGCAATTTTGCCGCTTTCAAAGCGCGAGAAGACGGTACCCATATGTTCCAGCTCCAGCACAGCCTCCGGTGCATTTTTGCAGAGGATCTCGACCGCATCCTGATCGGCAAGGTAATCCGAGCCCTTGACCGTGTCGAAGGCATGATCCTTCCAGTCATCATCTCCCCGGTCGGGAGCATTGCCCAGGGCGGCGTTAATACCTCCCTGAGCTGCCACACTGTGGGAACGCAGGGGATGAACTTTGGATATGACCGCTACATCCTTATCATTGCTCATAGCCTCGAGGGAAGCTCTCAGGCCGGTCAGCCCTCCGCCTATCACCAGAATATCGTGCTCATGCAAATTTTCCTTTTCCAAATTTAACCCTCCCCGCGAAAGTTTTGCAAGCAATTCAAGCAATTCCAGAATAATTACAGTGAAAGCTGCAGGGGTTACTGTGTATTTACTGGCCCGTTTTGAAAACTGTTAGACTAATATTCTAATGGCAAAAATTATTCGTTGATAAAATAATACCACAATCCCACAGGCTATGCAAAACGGTGATTAATGCTCGAAAAAACACTTTGCCGGTTTTTCCGGTATCAGATAGCCGGAATCAAATAGCCGGCATCAAAATAGAATAATGCCCAGCACTCCCCCTATTATCACCATGAAACCGGCCGGAATATTGAAAAGCACAAGAGAGGCAAAAATACCGAGTGTGATGAAGATACCCCGAAATCCCAGGCTTAAGGAGCTTGCTATATCCCAGGCGAAATAGAGCACGAGACCCAGAGTGGCAAACTGTATCCCTTTCAACAAACTTGAAGAGATAGTTCCATCACTGTATTTAGCGTAGGGTATGGCTATCGCAATCACTATCAGTGCAGGGGGCAGGATTATGCCCAGCAGTGAGACGATAGCTCCCAGTATTCCGGCAACCTCATAACCTACATAGGCCGCATATTTTACCGAGATTGCTCCCGGTGAGACCTGGATAATGCCGGTTACCTCAATGAATTCCTCTGCCGTCAGCCAGCCGTAATTTTCTACTATCTCCTGTTCCATCAGGGGATAAAACACATATCCTCCCCCCAGTGACAGAATACCAACCTTGAAAAAAGCCCAGAATAATTGAAACAGCATGTTTATATGTATCTCCTTTATAATTTATTATTTATCATGGAATTTTCCCGGCATATGCTCACCAGCTTCCGCAACCACCATATCTAGCTGAAAAATAAAAAACCTGAAATAGCTCAGTTGAGAGCTCTTATCAGACGCTCCACGATATATTCGATCTCTTTTTCGGCCAGGCTGCTGTATATGGGCAGAGAGAGACTCCGGCCCGCCGCTCTCTCGGCCAGGGGAAAATCCCCCTCCCCATAGCCAAATTTAAGAAAGTAATTGGGCTTGAGATGAATGGCGGTATAATAAGGTATACAGCCGATGCCGTCCTCTCTCAGCTTCTGCATTACCCTATCGCGGTCGGGACTTTCGGCCCCGGAATCTATCATGACCACGTAAACAAACCAGCTCATGCGGCTGGTCTCCTCTCTCACCCTGAGTGTTTCAACCCCCTCCACATCGGCCAGAAGCTCGTTATACTTCCGGGCCACCTGCTCTCTTCTCTCCAGGAGCTCATCGAGTCGTTCCAGCTGCAGATTGCCGAGCAATCCGCATACCTCGTCCAGGCGAAAATCATCACCGGGATTCATATGGCTAAGCCATCTGGTGCGCTCTGTCAGAGCCTGAGCGCGCATCTTACGACAGCGCCCGGCCAGTTNCTCATCATCGGTGACTATGACACCTCCCTTGCCCGATATCATCTGCTTGTTGGGAAAGAATGAAAAGACACCGGCATCTCCCAGGGTTCCGGCCATTTTGCCCCTGTATTTAGATCCAAGGGCCTCCCGGGCATCCTCGATCACGCTGAGATCGTAGATTTCGGCCAGCTCCTTAATCTCCTCCATCGGTGCCGGCTGGCCGAAAACATCGACGGGCAGAATAGCCTTCGTGTTCTCAGTGATGGCGGCTTCGATTCTGTTCACATCTATATGATAGGTGTCAGAACTGATATCGACAAACACGGGTCTGGCTTCATTTGAAAGCATGCAGTGGGCTGAGGAGGTGTAGCTAAGTGGTGTTGTGATTACCTCATCTCCAGCTCCGATATCCATAGCCCCCACCAGCAGATGCAGTCCGCTGGTACCGCTGTTGACAGATACGGCGTGATCGACGCCGAGGTAATCAGCCATCTTATGCTCAAATACTTCCAGACTGCTTCCCAGACTGAGGTCATTTACCTCCGGCAGCTTATCCGCCCCTTTATCCAGGAAATTCTTCTCAAGACCCAGATCGGGGCCGGAAAGTGGTATATGCACGGCTAAAACCTCCAGTAAATAGATTAAACGCTAAAAATAAAGATCAGATAGGAGAAAGCTCCTCTACTGATAATTATACTATGTTCACCGGGTATTTTCCAAAATTGGGCCTGACCTGCATCAAAATTTATATTAAAAATCTGTGCGGGCCAGGCGGAAACCTGTATTGCTGTTAAAAGCCCAGGGCCGGGTGCTGTAAACCCTGCCCATAGGTGATCGGAGTCTCACCCACCCAGAAATCATTTTCCACAGCGCCCTGGCCTTTATCATTTGAGCGGCGGGGAAATACTGCCGCAGGAGCCAGCCGCATATTAAAGCAAACATCATTCAGGTCTATTGTGATCTGGCGGCCAGTGTCCTCACGGACACCATGGTTCCGGGCGGCTTCCAGGATAATATCCCCCGCAATTAAAGCCGACAGGGCAACATTTAAACCTAAAATTATCATGAAAACAAACAGACGGAACAGAATTGTCTTTTCATTCACCTCAAACAGCTCCTTATTTCAAACAGATTAAACTCAAAAATCGCCAAAACCCCATGCTGCTTATCTGGCATTATGGGGTTTTGGGCGAAAGCTAAATTTATCTTATAGTGCTCCGACGGTAGCTAAAGCATGCATATTACCTTCTTCTAACAGAAAGTTGGGGTGGTCGACAAACATCTCTACAGCCCATTCCGGCGCGTTAATTATCCAGCCTTCCAGCTTCTGATCGGTTAATCTGGCGGTTTTTAAAGTCATTGTAGCCCTGCCGAATTCATTTACTCTGGTCCTTCCTATCACCATCTCTTCACCTTCACCATAGCGATATTCAAGAATAGCTCCGGCCAGCGCATCGGGAGGACAGATAGTTTCAATATTTACTAGAAGCTCATCATTATCGAGCTCATGAATTATCGCAAAACCAATAGTGGGACAATCAAGAACAGATATAACGTCCACTACTCTAGTTTCAATTATACCTGCGGAATCGACCATTACGATTCCACCTGCAATAAAGAAAACGATGACCAGCACGGCTGTGATCGGAAATAGCCTTCTCATCTCATTCACCTCACTCTCCGGAAATACTCTGCCGGTTATACATTTAAAGCTTTCGAATATTTACTGCTCTGCGGCCAGCAGCTGATCCATTAGAATATTTATCATGAGATATATTCTGGCTTCTTCGATGTGGTGGGGATACTCCTGCTGCAGTACGTATCTCCCTATCATTGGAACCTCTATATTCCTTCCGNTGGCCGGTATGCCGGCGAATTCCCCCGTATGGGTGCCCACAAGTGTCCACTCCAGAACTGCCTCTCCATTTCCTATCAACATATCCATACCTCTTATTTCTTCGATATCAAAGGCCACATTATAAAAATAATCCATTCCGGCGATCAGTTCCTCTCTGTTTGAGGCCATGGGCTGGCCTGTGGCCACATCCAGGAAGAACACATCTTCTGTGACATATCTGTAATCGTGTATTTCATCAGCGTCTTCTGGCTGCATGTATCCCATAATTACGCTCTCGGTTATCTCCAGCCCGGGCCCATTCTCGTCTGCTGCCGCGGGCAGCGATGTTATTATGAGACCTGCTGTCAGGACGATGACAAATAGCAATAGAAAAATACCGCTATCTGTTATAATATTCAATCTATTTAGGGTAATTTCAAACATAGCATTCACCTCCTCACAACGCAAAAAAGAGCAGCTTTCGGATAATATTCCCACTATCTGTATATTAATTATACTACATTTTCTTCTACCGACGGTCACACCCCGGTTTAATCTCAGTCATTTTCGGCAAAATTTTGTATGTAAACAAATATTCCCTGAATTTTATAGCTTATATTGATATTCGTATTTATTTATTATTATTTATGGAATAGCGATGTAAATTGCAGCTTACAGAATTTATTCTCAACAGATTATAAGGTATTTTTCGCTATAAAATAAGCCCCATATAATATTCATCTCTATATTCACCGTCTTCCATAAGCCTGTGTCTTTTAAGAGTTCCTTCTATTTTAAAACCATATTTCTTATAAAGCTCAATTGCCCTTTTATTGCTGGCATCTACTCTGAGTCCAATTTTTTTATAGTTATTATCTTTTGTCCAGTCCAGCATCACCTCCAGAAGACAGCTTCCTATACCATGGCCCCAGTATTTTCTGACAACCGAAATTCCTGTTTCACCTCTATGGCTGTATCTCTTAATCTGTGGTGATTCAAAGTTCAAAGTGCCTACCACCTCGCCATCCAGGCGGGCCACAACAAATATCTTATTCTCACTCTCATTATAATTTCTTAGAAATTGCTTTTCTTCATCTACACTCATATCAAATTCTCCCGGACTAAATCTGAGGTAATCAGTTTCCCGTGATATTTGTTGAACATATTCGATTAATCTTTGAGCTTCACTTTCCCGGCCTGAACTTATTGTCAGTTCACCTATATCAAGTTGAAACTTTTTCTCTTCTATAAGAGCCATACTGTTCCTCCTTTTTATGTCTGGTATTTATGCCTTAACATTGCTGCTCTATTGCACCTTAACCATATTATAAAACACAAAACTTAAATAATTTTTTCTAAAACCTTAAGGAATTGAATTATTTCTCCATCATAACCACAAATTCTTCGACCAGATCAGGATCAAACTGGCTGCCAGCACAATCCTGCAGCTCCTGCAGGGCTTCCTCTGTGGTCACAGCCTCACTATAGGGCCGGTCATGTGTCATCACATCGTAGGCATCCACAATCGAAATAATACGGGCCAGCAGGGGGATATCTTCCCCTGCTAGGCCGCGGGGATACCCTTCGCCATTCCACCACTCATGATGGGCAAGAATATCTTCGGCTACCAGGGCAAATTCTTCTGAGGCAGAGGCAATTCTATAGCCCCGCCGGGAATGATCTCTGATAGTTTCCCATTCCTCTTCTGTAAGCTGGCCTGGTTTGGTCAATATTTCCTCTGAGATAGCTGCTTTGCCTATATCGTGCAGCGTCGCCAGCAGCGATAATCGGTTCAGCTGGGAGGTGCTCAGCCCCAGCCTCCGTCCCAGCTTTTGAGCCAGCTCTTCCATACGGTGGGCGTGGTCTATGGTTTCGCTGCTGTTAGCTGCCAGTGTCTTCAGAAGGCCTTCCACAACCTCGTGCTTTCGGCTTCTGCTGTTGCCGAGCTTATCCTCGTACATCCTGTCATCAGCTTGCTGAAGTATATCTTCCAGCTCCTCTTCCGGACTCTCTTTTACAGCTGTTCCAGCACCTATGGAAACCGGCAGCTCTGCTGATTTTGTCTGCTGGCATTTTTCCTTGATGCGATCGACAATTTTCTGGGCCTCTTCCTGCCCCGTCTTCGGCAGAAAGATGACGAATTCGTCCCCACCATATCTGGCCAGAATATCCTCAGATCTAACAGCCTCCTGCAGCAATTCAGCAGCCTTAACCAGCAATTCGTCACCTTTATCATGGCCCAGGCTGTCATTGACAATTTTCAGACCGTTTACATCCACCATTATTATACTGAGAGGCAGCTGCCTCTCAGTATCGAGCCTCTCCATTTCTTCCTTCATGAATCTTCGGTTATAGAGTTCGGTCAGCTGGTCCCTGTAGAGTAAATATTGAATTTCTTCTTCTTGCTTTTTGCGTTCACTTATATCACGGGCAAAGACAAACTCGTACTCTTCCCCCTGATATTCATAGTACTGACTGGTTATTTCCACCGGAAAAGTTCTGCCATTTTGAGCTATAAACTCTCTTTCATAGGTTATTGAGCCGGCTTCTTTGATCTTCTGCCAGAACTCTTTTCTAGCGATATATTCTGAACTGCTGATAATCATTTCACCCTGAGAACCCAGCAGCTCTTCCTGACTGTAACCGAGTTTTTGAATAGCAGTTTCATTGACATATTCGATCGTGCTGTCAGGCCTGGCTCTCATAATTATAAGATCGGCCCTGTCTATAGAAAACTTGGTCATCTCCAGTTCCCGTTTTTGCTTTTTCCTTTCACTGATATCCCTTACGAACTCCACGATACCGGTTATCTCTTCTCCATCTTCGGCAAAGATAGGATAGGAGTATATTTCAATATAATCAACCTCAGAATCAGACAGCCCCGACAAAATTTCCTTTTCCACACTGCCGGTCTCCAGACTTCTCAATGAAGGACAGCTGTCACAGGGGTTATCAATTTCATGATAGGCCTGAAAGCATTTCTTTCCTGACAGCGGAGCCTTCTCAGCATACCATTCTTCCATGGTGGAGTTGGTATAGCGAATGGTAAGATCGGGATTGAGCACACTTATGCCATCCTGAATGCTCTCCAGAATGCTGTTGAGCAGATTGTTTTTATCTTTCAGCTCTTCTTCTGAATAAATTCTGTCCAGAGCTGCAGTGGTGTGAGAGATAAGCAGTTCTGCCAGCTCAAGATCTTCTTCAGTAAATGCCGATTTATCCTGTGATAAAGCCTGAAAAACTCCGTAATCACCAACAGGCACACTCAGAGCCGAAGCAAAGGTGTATTCCAGATTATCTGCGGATGAGCTGGAATACAAATCTTCGCTCAAAAGACTTCTACCCTCTCGATGGGCCTTAGCTGCCATACTGTCAACATATATAGCTCTTTCTTTGATCTTTCCAGCCAGGCCTTCCGAATAAACTTCTGGCACCAGCCTCTCATTTTCGACCATGTAGAGACTGCAGAAGTCCAGCTCGAGAATCTCCTCCGCTGTTTTAACGGTTCTTTCCAGCACCAGCTCTTTTTCCTCTAGGTTCTTTAGATCCAGGGCCACTTCATGTAAATTTGCAATTATCCTTTCTTTTTTCCTTCTTTCCGTGATATCAAGATACATGGAAAGGATACCCTTCTCACCACGGGGAAGATTAAGCCGGGTTTCTGTTAGCTGTCTGTAAACAGTAGCCCCCGATTTGGTAGAACTTTTAAATTCTTCCTGCAGATCTTCTCCCTGCAGCAGTCTTTCTATATTTCCCCGGGCTATCTCACGGTGTTCTGGCGGAACCATTTTGTCCAGCACATTGCTGCCCTCCAGCTCTTCCCTGTCAAACCCGGTCAATTCAGTCATGGAGTAATTTGCTTCCACAATATTGCCTTCTTCATCCTGAATTATCATTCCCAGAGGAGCGGCATTAAATATGGTGCGATAACGTTCCTCATTAATCTCTAATTCCTTCTGCTTTTTCTGCAGATGATTTCGAGTTTTTTCCAGCTGTCTTTCTATTTTTTTATAATGCAGCCCCTTTAAGGTCAGAGCCAGTATAAGACCCAGGGCATTAAATACCATCTGTCCCATCGGGAAAAACCAGTCCAGACCGACCAGGTAAAGATAAAATATATTAAACAGGCCAAAGATGATGACTGCAATAGAGCTGCCTTTCATCAGCTTGAACTCTGCCCGCTGCTGCATTTTAAAGCCCAGACCGACAAATATAATACCTGTAATTGACAGAGAAAGAAGATTAAGATATAGCTGATCGCCGGAAAAATAAGAGATCAAAAAACCTGCTCCCAGAAAAAGAGCGGATGCATACAGCCAGACTGCGGGAAAATCCTCCTGTAAAAACAGGTAAAGACCATACAAAAATAATATCGCTGCTGTTAGATAAGCAGCCTGAAATATTAGAACTTCAGATAATAAAATGGGTTCTACCAGCAGATAACTCAGATAAAATATGTGGGCCAAAAAACTGAAAAACCAGGCCAGTGTCCAAATCAAGAGATATCTTTTTCTGCTGTTATAATAATGATAGGCAAATATAGCAAGAAACACAAAAGCCCCTGTTAAACTTCCATATATTAGCTCAGTCATTTCTGTCCGGCCTCCTGATAGACTAAATTGGTCAAACTTATATCCTATTGTATAATTTATTTGCTCGAATTACAAAAATCCCGCCGGATTGGATGGAGTTTGAAATCCAGCGGGTTTATGTTGGAGTTATATTTTATTTGATTTAAACCGGAATATTTATGCCGGGATAAGCTTACAGATAGGCAGCTGCTCCCAGCACAATAACCATGTAAATCACCGAGAAAATGACCGAAGCTTTGACCGCAGTTTGATAGGCTTCTTTCTGAACAGATTTGCTGCTTTCCTGGTTTTCACTGCTTTTAGCCTTAGATTTGTATGCTGCAAATCCAACGATCAGCATGCCAAAAGCGAGCGAAACCACCCTCCAAAGAGTTGCATCTGTCATTACTGTCACCCCCATAAATATTTTATCGGCAAGTGAGTTTTCAGCAACTTATCGAGCCGGCTTAAAAGCGCTGTCAAGATAGGGAACAAATATATTCATTACCAGAATTCCAAAAGCAACTCCCTCAGGGAGCCAGCCCCAGAATCTCATTCCCATAATGATCAATCCTATGCCGATGCCAAAAACAATCTGCCCCTTTGAATTGCGCGGAGATGTCATGGGATCGGTGGCATAGAAGAAAGCGCCTATCATAACACTGCCCGTAAATAGATGGAAAAGAGGATTGTGACCCATAACCAGGGCAAATACAGCTATCGTGGTCAAAATACTGGCCGGAATTTTCCAGCGGGCATATTTTTTATATATGAGGTAGATACCACCCGCTAAAATTAACAGGGCCGAAAGTTCTCCCAGGCTGCCTGATACCATTCCCAGAAAAGCATCTCCCGTCGCTGCCATCTCCCCGGTATCCCAGAAATCGGTGAGAGGAGTGGCGGTGCTGGTCAAATCCACTCTGGCCCTCCAGGGTGATAAAGCATCGGGAAAGGCAAAGATGAGAAACAACCTGCCCAGCAGAGCGGGATTGAAGAGATTGCGGGCAAAACCCCCGAAGAGCTCTTTGCCTACTATCACTCCGAAGGCCACAGATATGACAGCTGCATATACCGGAGTGGAGGGTGAGAGCGTGAAGGCAAAAAGCAGCCCGGTAACCACTGCACTGTAGTTGCTTATCTTAAGCGGTCTGCCGGCCAGTTTTTGATAGATAGCCTCTGCGGCTACAGCAGCTATTATCGAAGCCGCTATGAGTATAAATGCCGGAAGTCTGTAGCTGTAAAGTGCAAATAATGTTGTAGGCGCTAAAGCCAGCAGTACTCCTTTCATCATATTCATGTATGAAACCCCCTTATAATATATACTGTTATATGTATACTGCCTATTCTTTATTTTCAGGCTAAATGTATAATATCAAAGATCTATCAGTTTCGCAAATAATAATTATTATTGCTTATAGTTTTTTTGATCCAGAGATTAATGGTTTGAACAGCACTGGAATAAATCAGAAAGAATTAAACTTATATTCTTCTGGTAAGTGTATATCGGTGAAATAGAACTGCTCCACCGATTATAACTATCATAAATCCAGTCAAAATTGCTCCGGCCACTAAAGGAGAAAGATAATTATTACCCGCATAGGCCGCCCTTAGCATCTCCACAGCATATGTAACAGGTGATATATAGCTCAAAATTCTCCCCCAGAAGGGCAGCTCTGCCAGGGGCACAAAAATTCCGCTTATGAAAATAACTGGAAGCCTGATCGAGTTAGCCAGCATCATTACATTGGAGGGCTTATCAGTTGGAAGTGCGGCAAAAGCGCTCCCAAGACCGGCAAACAGCAGTGATGCTATTATGGTTGTTAGTACGAGCAGAGTGAAGCTAATAACTTTAACCCCCAGAAAGACACGGGCAAATAGTATAATTATTACTCCCAGAAACAGAGAAAAGAAAAACCCAGCTAAAACATCGCCAATTACCATAATCCACCTCGGCATAGGCAGGGCCATAAGTCTTTCCAGAGTTCCAGTCCTTGTTTCCCAGGGAGTGATAAATGGTCCCACGGCTGACCCTGCAAAAAAGAAGGTAATTCCCAGCAGGCCAGGCAAAAGTTCCAAAAAGCCCAGATCTCTTCCCAATGCAAAAGCAAAAAATAGGCAGAAAGGAAATAGCACTCCGAAAATGAGAACGGGACTTTCACTGTAATATATTTTAATATTCTTCCAGGAAACAGCCGACAGCTGCCTGGCAAATAAGTTTAATTTGCTAATTTTCATTTGTTAGTTCACCTCCGGTGAGTTCTACGAAAACATCTTCCAGGTCGGGTTCCAGTATATTTAGACCCACTATTTTTCTATCTTCTATTTTATTTATCAATTCTTTAACTGCCCTGTCAGGGTTCCCGGTGTAATACCTCATTTTATTTCCCTCCCTGGTGGCCTGAGAAATATACTCACATGCTTCCGGCAAAGGATAATCTCCGTCCTTCAGGCAGAGCTCGACTGTCTGGAGATCTTTAAAGGTATCTTTTAAGCTTTCAGGCGTATCTATGGCAGCAATTTTCCCTTTATTTATAACCGCAACTCTGTGGCATAGCTGATTGGCCTCCTGAATATTGTGAGTGGTGAGAAAAATAGTACTGCCCTTTTCATTTAAATCCTGTATGATTTCATGCATGATTCTGGTGCTCTGTACATCGAGCCCCCGGGTAGGCTCATCCAGGAAAAGAATCTCAGGATCATTGATCAGCGCCATTCCCAGAATGACCCTTTGAGTCATTCCCTTTGAGTATCCTTTAACTCTGTCGTTCATCCTGTCTTCAAGCCCCAGTTTTTTCAACAATTCTTTTGCTTTTTCATTTATATCTTTACCGCTTAAACCGTACATTCTGGCCATAAATTTTATATTCTCCAGAGCAGTCAGTTCCTGATAGGCATTGGCAGCTTCAGGCACCACCCCAATTCTCAATCTGGCTTCCACAAAATTTTTATGCAGGTTATATCCCGCCAGGTCTATGTCTCCCCGGTCAGGATTTAAAACACCGGTGATCATTCTGGCGGTGGTGGTTTTACCAGCTCCATTTGGCCCTAAAAACCCGAATATCTCTCCTTTCTGAACTGTAAAATCTATACCGTTTACAGCTTTGATATCGCCAAATTTTTTATGCAGGTTATTTATTTTTATAGCATGTTCCATAAATTTATAACCCCCGGACAAAAATTTATTCTTAAGGCATAAAGGGTGAAATAATGTAATTATAGACTAATCTGCCGGCAAAGTTTTGACCACCCGGTAAATGAGAAAGCCCACTATTAGAACTGCTGTGCCTGCTACCAGGTAAATAGCCTGATATCCCCAGAAATTGAGCAGCAACCTGTTTGTTGCTACTCCAATTCCTCCACCCACAAACATGTTGAAGGAAGCCAGGGACATTACCGTCCCCCGCTGCTTGGGCATCTGCTTTTGGGCTGTAACCAGTATAGTGGATTGCAACGTGACGAAGGCCAGACCAAAACCTATAAGGGCCGGGACTGCAAAAACCAGACCGGGCCAGAATCCCAGGGGCAACCAGGATATAAGACCTACAAGACCGGCCAGTATCAAAAGCTTAGGTCCCAGCAACTGGCGCATGTTTCCCACATTGCGTCCACCTGTGAAGGCTGCCAGACCGAAGAAAGTCATTATAAGCCCCACCACCAGAATATTATAACCTGTCATTTCCACGAAGAAATCTCCCAGATAGGTGAAACTTCCAAACACTGCAAACCCTATCAGAAAAAGCAGCGCAACTGTCTTAAGTAACATGGGACGCTTAAAAGCATTGCTGTAGGCCCGGCGAAAGCTGAGTTTTTCGGCCGTGCCTTCATCGAACTGCAGTGACTTAAGTATTATTACAACTATGATCAGCTCCGCAATTCCGTAGGTCAAATAGACAAGCCGCCAGGACCCCAGAAATGACAGGCCACCACCTATAGCTGTGGCTGCTGCTGCCCCCAGAAAGAAACTGCCCATCATCTGACCGATGGCATTCATCACGGCCCGGGGTTCACGAAAAATATCCCCAATGTAGGAGACTGACACCGGCAGTATGGCAGCGGCAAATCCTCCATTTATAGCTCTAATAATCAGAAGTGAGGGGAAATTAAAAGCCAGCGCCCCCAGGCTGCTGAAAATAGCCGTCCCAAAGGAGGCTATCGCAATGATCCTAAGCTTGCCATACCTGTCTCCCAGGGGCCCAAAAATAAATGTAAACAGCCCAAAAGGAATCATATAAGCCACCACCACCATGGCTGCTGTACCAATCTCCAGGCCAAAGTCCTGAGCAATATCCACGAGCATGGGGGAGGCCGCATAATTATCCCCCATAACCCAAAAACCCATGGCCCCTAACAGTAATACTGCCTTTTTTGCATCGTTTTTGTCTGACATGTTTCATGAGCCCTCCTTCAATATAAATTCTGGCCGCATTCATATCCATACTGAAGAATCCTCAATATATCAATATGTTATCGGTATCAATCCAATTTCATATAAAATGCCTGTGTCTAAATTACCACATCTATTTAATTATTATCTTAACTAAATTGTAATACACTTAATCAATTTTGTCAAATATATTCTATGGCTGTGGTGCTCAATCCATTATCTGTAGTGGTTGAGGAAGGCTTTTTACAGGAAATGCTGTCTTAGGGTGAGAGCAGGGTGATGCGCTGGATGAAAAGGCCCTGGGCCTTCACACAAGCACCACCCGGATATACACGCTTATTGTTGATGAAGAAATAGGAAAGACAATGAAGGAGTTTAGGAGATCAGAGATGTGATGAAATGCTAAAAATTAGCAAAAACGAAAACGCTTCATCTTTCCCCGCGCAGAATGCCGGCAAAGTGATCGGGAAGATCCGATCGCTCAATGGCCTCTGCCGTTTTTTCATAATCATATCTAACCGTGCGTATTTCCAGTGACAGCTCATATTCTGCGACTCGCGCCAGCACATAGCTGACATCAGGGCTGTATTTACCCGCTATTCCCCGAAAACTTCTGGGCTTGCCGGCTGTTCCGTCATTTATGACTATACCCTCTTCCAGATAGCGTATATAGGGAAGATGTGTATGGCCGCAGATCATAACATCCATCACATCTTCAGCAAAAAATCGTTCAAGACTGGAAGCCGGCCTGTCCACGTAGAGGTATTCATTGTTGCGGCGGGGACTGCCGTGCACAAGCTTAAAATGCCAGCCTGCCGCCTTCAATTCTCTGTTCTCCGGCAGAGAAGCCAGAAACTCACTGTTATCTGACTTGATCTGCTGCTGTGTCCAGCGCAGTGACTTCTGTCCCAGCTCCGCCTCCTCCGGATCCGAATAGGCACATCCGCAGTCATCCTTCTCATTTCCCACTCCATCATCATAATTCCCCATAATTGTTGGTATATCCCTCTCCTTTATCAGCTCCACAGTCTCATTGGGCCAGGGACCATAACCCACCAGATCCCCCAGGCAGTAAATTTCATCTGCCCCAGCATTGTCGATATCGGCCAGCACCGCTTTCAATGCGGGCAGATTGGCGTGGACATCGGAAAAGAAAGCAATAAATTTTGTCTCACTCATTTTGTTATTCCCTCCTCATCTATTTTTCGGCCAGATTTAATTCAAAGCTGAAAGTAGACCCCTCTCCCGGTCTGCTTTCCACCCTCGGATAGGTCTCATGTCCGCGCAGAATATGCTTGACGATAGCCAGGCCCAGACCTGTACCTCCTTCTTTGCGGGAGCGGGCTCTATCCACACGATAAAACCTCTCAAATATTCGTTTCTGTTCACCGCTGCTGATGCCCATTCCGCTGTCTTCAACTTCAATTACAACACTGTCCTCCTTCACCTCAGCCCTGATGATAACCTGCCCGCCGGAAGGGGTGTACTTAATGGCGTTATCGACCAGATTAAATAATGCCTGTTCTATCTGACTTTCCACCAGCATCACCGGTGGAATATCTACTGGATAATCCGGTATGAGTTTTATCTCTTTCTGAGCTGCTTTTTCCTGCAGACGCTGAAAGACCCTGTCCATAACAGCTACAATATCACCGGGGGCAATCTCCGCTTTTTTACCTTCCAGCCGGGATAGCTGCAGTAAATCCTCGATCAGCTCAGACATATGATCTGTTTCCTGTCTGATTATGCTGAGAAATCTGTCCCTGGTTTCAGCATCGGGATCACTTTCCAGCAGGGTATCGAGATAACCTCTGAGGGAGGTGAGTGGGGTCTTGAGCTCATGTGAGACGTTAGCCACAAATTCCTGGCGCACCTTCTCCAGCTCTTTCAGCTCGGTGATATCGGTGAGGGATATTATTCCCCCGGGATTTCCCTTTTTTTCTTCTTTCAGACTGCAGTAATTTAGCCGCAAAATCTTCTTCTGCGGGGTATGAACTGTTATCTCCAGTTCCTCACTGGAATCATCCAGGAAAGAATCATCAAGCATCTGCAGGAGTTCATGATGTCTGATAACCTTTGATATTTTCTGGCCTGCAATCTCCTCATCTTCAGATATGCCAAGCTTCTGACGGGCTGCTCTGTTAATCATCATGACCCTTTTATTTTCATCGAAGGCTATGATTCCATCTCCCACACTGGAGAGAATAGCCTCACGCTTATTATTTTCAGCAGTCAGCTCTTCGATTTTTTCCTCAAGATTATCTGCCATCCTGTTAAAGCTTCTCTTCAGCACCGCCAGTTCACGGCTGGTGGCCTCCATCTTCAGCTGCTGGCTGTAATTTCCCCTGCTTATATTTCTGACCATTCCGCTCATTCTGGCCAGAGGAGAGGTGAGTCTTCCGGCAAGCCAGAAAACAATTCCCGACACCGCGGCCAGAATGATGACCATAAAAATTAAAAAATTTTGTCTATGCCTGCTTAAAATTTCATTTATTGCAGTAAGGGGGCGGGCAACACGCACAAATCCCTCCAGCTCATCACCTTCACTCAGAGGGAGGGCCAGATAAAAATACTCCTGCTGGAGTGTATCACTGTATCTGCTCGCCTGCCCCGGTTCCCCCTGCTGACTGTTGATGGCCCGCAGAATTTCCGGTCTATCATCATGCAGATCCATATCTGCAGCTGCATTGTGGCTGTCGGCAATTACTCTCCCATCAGCTGCTATCAGAGTGAACCTTCTGCCCGTTTTTTCTCCCAGCTCAGCCAGCTTTTCCTCCCACAGCTGACTGACACCCGCGGAAAAATCAATTTCATTCAGGGCCAGGCCCCGGGCTTCACTGGCAAGATTTTCACCCAGCTGCTCCAGATAAAATTCTCTCAGACTGCGCTGATAATATATAAAAATTGCCGATACTATGAGCAGCTGCACCAGAAGAAATACGATGAGCATCTGAATTTTAAAGCTGAAATCACTCCAGTTCTTCAAATTTATAACCCACCCCTCTAACTGTAGTTATGAAATCAGCGGGTATCTTGGAACGCAGTCTGCGGATGTGAACATCGACCGTCCTGGTGTCACCAAAATAGTCATAGCCCCATATTCTATTCAGCAGCATATCACGTGTCATTACCTTATTGGGATTGGACATTAATAATTTGAGCAGCTCAAATTCCTTGGGAGTAAGATCGATCCTCCTGTCTTCGTATTCAACCTGATAGCTTTCAGAATCCAGGCTCAAAGGGCCGGAGACGATAACACCGTTACGGTTTGAATCATCTGCAGTAGCAGCACCCTTTTCATAGACCCGCCGGAGAACTGCTCTGACCCTGGCTACCAGCTCGCGGGTGCCGAATGGTTTGGTTATATAATCATCAGCCCCCAGCTCCAGACCCACAACTTTGTCAGTCTCCTCATCGCGGGCTGTCAGCATGATGATGGGAATCTGCCGGAATTTATCAGAGCTTTTCAGTCTGCGGCAGAATGTGAAACCGTCTATTTCGGGCAGCATCAGATCAAGAATAATAAGGTCGACATCTTTTGCTTCCACCATCTCTTCGGCCTCCCGCCCGTCGGCAGCCGTCAGGATCTCGTAACCCTCCTGGCTTAAATTATAGCTGATGAGCTCCCTGATATTTTTCTCATCATCTACCACAAGAATTTTGCGGCCCATGCTCCCCCTCCTCATTCCATCACCTCATCCAGCTCTGCTGATTATATTATATAACATATTGACACTATAATTCTAATTAATAATCCGTCCGCTCACCCGTGGCTGCATATATGAGCTTTTCACAGATGTTGGTGGTATGATCTCCTATTCTCTCCAAAAATCGACTTATAAAAATAAGCCTCACAGCCTGCTCCAGGTTGCTGCAGTCCTTCATCATCATCGTTATAAGCTCCTTCAGTATCCGCTCATCACAGCGATCGATTTTCTCATCCTGACGGGCCAGCTCTTCAGCCATCGCGGCATCCATCCCGGTAAAAGCTTCCAGGCTTTCGTGCAGGCGGGTGATAGCAGTCTCCGCCATGAGTGGGATATCCTCAAGCGGTTTAATCAGCTTCTGCTCGCCTATTTCCAGAACCATCTCTGCTATATTAACCGCATGATCGCCTATACGTTCGAGATCGGTGGCAATCTTGGAAATAGCTGAAATGATCCTCAGATCACCGGCCACAGGCTGCTGAAGAGCTGTGAGTTTGATGCACTCTTCTTCAATTTCCCTCTCCATCTCATCAATTTTTTCATCATCATTCACCACCTGCCGGGCCTTTGACATATCGCGCTCCTGTAAAGCTTTTACACTCCGGTCAACCGCCTCCTCAACTCTGCTTGCCATATTGAGCATTTTCCGGTTTAAATCCTCGAGCCTTTCCTCATAATGTTTTCTCATTATCATAATCCTCCCGCTGCATTATTAGCCAAACCTCCCGGTAATATAGTCTTCTGTGCGCTGATCATCGGGTCTTTCGAAAATTTTGTCCGTAGGACCGTATTCCACAACCCGCCCGAGCCAGAAAAAAGCGGTGCTGTCGGAAATCCTGGCCGCCTGCTGCATATTGTGGGTGACGATGATTATGGTGTAGTTCTTCTTCAGCTCGGTGAGAAGATCCTCGATTTTTGCGGTGGCCTGCGGATCCAGGGCGGAGGCCGGTTCGTCCAGCAGGATAACATCTGGTTTTACCGCAATCGCCCTGGCAATACAGAGCCTCTGCTGCTGTCCTCCTGATAGATCAAGTGCTGACTGATTGAGCCTGTCACTGACTTCCTCCCAGAGAGCCGCAGCTTTTAGGCTCTCCTCCACAATTTCATCCAGTTCATCCCTGTCCCTGATGCCGTGTATTCTGGGGCCGTAGGCAACATTATCATATATGCTTTTGGGAAAGGGGTTGGGCTGCTGAAAGACCATTCCCACCCTTTTTCTCAGTTCGACCACATTGTAGCCATTTTCATAGATATCTTCACCGTCCAGCATCACACTTCCTTCCACACTGGCCTCCTTTATCTCGTCATTCATGCGGTTGAGCGAACGCAGAAATGTGGACTTCCCGCAGCCTGAGGGCCCGATAAGTGCTGTTATTTCCCGGCAGTCAATTTCCATGCTGATATCATCCAGGGCCTGCTCGCGATCATAATATACACTGAGATTTTCAATCTTAAGCTTGCAATTTACTCTGTCTGTCATCGAATTCACCTCCTAAAACCTGCAGACTTTTATCTTCTGTAGCGGCGCGAAAGTTTTTCGCGCAGAATGATAGCACCAATATTCAAAATCAAGACCAGAATAATTAAGACCAGGGCCGTGCCGTAAGCTATGGGTCTGACGCGAGAAATATCATGGTGCTGTGTGGCCAGAATATAAAGGTGATAGGGCAGCGCCATGAACTGACTGAAAGGAGAGTCGGGCAGATGGGGATGCAAGAAGGCAGCTCCTGTAAAGAGTATCGGAGCCGTCTCACCGGCCGCTCTGGCCAGTCCCAGAATGGAACCTGTAAGCATACCTGGCACTGCCGGGGGCAGAATACAGGTTCTTATCATCTGCCAGCGGGTCGCTCCCAGTGCCAGCGCGCCCTGACGATAGGAATCGGGCACTGATTTTAAAGCTTCTTCACTGGCCGTAATAGTAACCGGCAGGGTCATGATTCCCAGTGTCAGTCCGGCGCTGAGCAGTGACAGCCCAAAGCCAAAATAGTTTACGAAGATGGCCACTCCGAACATTCCGAATACTATGGAGGGTACCCCCGCCAGATTTCTGATCGACATTCGAATCAGACGGGTGAGTTTCCCCTGGCTGGCATACTCGCTGAGATAGATCCCTCCCATAACGCCCAGCGGAACTGCAACTAAAGCTGTTATCAGGGACAGATATAAGGTGCCGGCTATGGCCGGAAATATACCTCCTGCCGTCATACCCTGGCGGGGAGGAGAACTCAAAAACTCCAGGTCTATAACACCTCCACCTTTTAAAATAATATCACCGAGCAGAAAAATCAGAACAGCCAGCACCAGCAGGGCAGAGGTTCTCAGTGTCCAGAATCCCAGCCGCTGTTTCCAGTTCTGCATTTTTATTCACCCCTCCGATAGCGGTGCAGTATAATATCTGAAGCCAGATTGACCATAAAGGTCATGATAAAGAGCACCAGTCCTATGACAAAAAGAGCATGATAGTGTTCAGTATAATAGGGAACCTCACCCAGCTCTATGGCTATGGTGGCTGTCATGGTCTGTACGGAATCGAAAAAACTGCCCGGCATACGCGGGGCATTGCCTGTGGCCATCAGCACAGCCATCGTTTCTCCGATTGCTCTGCCCATACCCAGCATAACGGCAGCAAATATGCCTGAAAGTGATGAGGGTATGGTAACTCTGGTCAGAGTCTGCCAGCGGTTGGCTCCCAGACCCAGCGAGGCTTTCCGGTATTCCGTCGGCACAGAGCTCATTGCATCCTCAGAAAGACTGATTATTGTGGGGAGTGACATTATAGCCAGGGCTATGGAACCGTTAACAGCGTTAAGGCCGTGAGGCAAATTGAATGTTTCAGCTATCAATGGCCCAAAAACCACTATGGCCAGAAAACCGATCACCACAGAGGGTATGCTGGCCAGTATCTCCAGAGCCGGCTTGAGTATGCTCCTCACACTGCTGCTGGCCACTTCAGACAGATAGGCAGCTGCGGCCACTCCCAGAGGCACAGCAATTAACATCGAACCGAAGGTGACCATCAGCGTGCTGACTATTTTGGCCAGAATTCCATACTGGTTATCACCGCTGTAGGCGGTGGGGTTCCAGCGTGCCGATGTCAGAAATTCGCTGACCCCCACACTGCTGATGGCCGGTAAACTGTTGGAAAGCAGTATAAGAAAGATGCCCAACAGGATGAAAATAACAACAATCCCGTTGAGCAGAAAGAACTTTTCTATCAGGTTATCGCGAAATTTATAGTCCATCTTAATATGCCTCCTGCAATCACCTGTCAGCTGATATTTTTATTCCTGCAGGTTCTCTCTGTTTATATTTTCGAACTCCTCTGTTATGGGATAAAATCCGGATTCTACAGCAATCTCCTGACCTTCATCGCTCAGCACAAAGTCAATATAGTCTGCTAAAGTTCCCCGGGGCACTCCGTCACTATAGTGATGAAGCGGTCTGGCCAGAGGATAGAGCCCTTCCGCCACATTTTCGGGGTCCAGAGGTGTAACAAAAGGTTCTCCCTCTTCAACAGCCACGGAAATCATCTGCAGTCCGTCAGCTACCCGGCCTCCTTCTACGGCATAACCAACACCTACATATCCAATTGCCGAACTGTCGCTTTTGACTCCTTCCACTATCTGAGAATTTCCATTCATCCGCATTTTATCATCGGAGAAGTCGTCTTTTACAACATTTTCTCTAAAGTATACATAGGTTCCAGAATTGCTCTGACGGCCGTAAAGATTTATCTCCTGATCGTTACCT
>SL_8KL_010_SEDDRAFT_10000945_pt1 | contig 25271 bp, 19 predicted proteins | sample SodLakKL_010_SED_4_FD_11160 | JGI IMG/M metagenome (IMG submission 11160) | reverse complement strand
TTTTAATTGTGGCCATTATGCTTTTGGCCCTGGGCGTAGTTCTTTTCAGCGGCGATGATGTGCTGATTCAGACCTGGAGCTATCTTTCCTTTGGCCTGCGCGGGGCCACGGTATTTTTCCCTCTCTTTGCGGTTATCTTCCTCAAGGGTAAAATATCGCCACGTGGTGGATCTTTGGCCGTTATCAGCGCTCCTTCGATTGTGATCNTGGGGACTCTCTTTCAGAGCCCCATAAACCCTTTATATTTNGGCCTGGCAGCGAGCTTTTTGATCATNTGTCTCGACTACCTCAAGAACCGGGGCAACCACTTTGATGAAATGNAATAAGCAGCCGGTAGGCATGTCAAAGGGATGTCATGTCAAAGGGACGGTTCTTTTGACATGAAAAGGGTGATGCATTGCCTGTTCCGACAATTTTTCCAACTGTGGTCAAGGAAAAACAAGTGGCGGTAGCGAAAATAGTAGTTTATCTTAACATCATAGAAAGGAGCCGGAGAAAATGAACCGTTTGAAAGGACTGCTCGATAGTAACGGCAACAACGAGGACGGCAGTGGGAACCGCATCGTCATTACCGTAATAGGCCCGGACCGGGTTGGCATTATCGCAGCCGTCTCCAATATCCTTGCTGAAAACGGCGTCAATATCCTTGATATTAGCCAGACCATAATGCAGGAATTTTTTGTCATGATCCTGGTGGCCGATATGGAAAAAGCATCTGTCGATCTTGTTAGCTTAAAAGACCTGCTCCATGAAAAAGGAAAAGAACTGCAGGTACGTATTGATGCCCAACATGAAGATGTTTTCAATTACATGCATCGCATTTAAAAAGTTTTTTCGGAAAGGATGTAGGACTAGTGCTGACAACCGAAGAAATCCTGGAAACGATCAAGATGGTGCAGGAAGAAAATCTGGATATCAGGACTATTACCATGGGTATCAGTCTGCGTGACTGCTCCGATGCTGATCACCGGTTAGCCTGCCAGAAAATATATGATAAAGTTACTCACCGGGCCGAAAAACTTGTCCAAACTGGTGATGAAATTGCCCGCGAATACGGCCTGCCCATTGTAAATAAAAGGATATCGGTGACCCCGATTGCCCTGATTGCGGAGGCAAGTAAGCAAGAGGACTACCTGGAATATGCCCGGGTCCTCGATCGGGCGGCCGAAGAGGTGGGTGTCAACTTTATTGGCGGTTTCTCGGCCCTGGTCCATAAAGGATTTACCGTGGGCGACAGGGTATTGATAGAGTCTATCCCCGAGGCCCTGAGTGCGACAGAAAGGGTCTGTGCTTCTGTAAATGTAGCTACTTCAAGGGTCGGGATAAACATGGATGCTATCAACCTGTGCAGCAGGGTGATCAAAAAAACAGCGGAACTGACCAAGGCCGCCGACAGCGTCGGCTGTGCCAAGATTGTTATCTTCGCCAATGTTCCTGAAGACAACCCCTTCATGGCCGGCGCCTTTCACGGTATCGGTGAACCCGACTGTGTCATCAATACCGGGGTAAGCGGTCCGGGGGTGGTCAAGAGTGCCATCAAACGGGCCGGCGATGCCGACCTGGGGGACCTGTCAGAAACGGTCAAGAAGATAGCTTTCAAAATAACACGCATGGGCGAGCTGGTAGGCAGGACCGCCGCCAGGAGGCTCGGAGTCCCCTTCGGCATCGTTGACCTGTCCCTGGCCCCGACCCCCGCCGTCGGCGACAGCGTGGCTGAAATCATAGAAGAGATGGGTCTTGAGCGCTGCGGGGCGCCCGGTTCCACGGCGGCCCTGGCTTTGCTCAACGATGCCGTTAAGAAAGGCGGGGCCATGGCTTCTTCCTACGTGGGCGGCCTTTCCGGCGCCTTTATCCCGGTCAGCGAGGATGCCGGCATGATTACTTCTGTTACAGATGGGGCATTAAGCCTGGAAAAACTTGAAGCGATGACAGCTGTTTGTTCCGTGGGCCTGGACATGGTTGCTGTCCCCGGTGCAACCTCGGCTGAAACCATAGCCGCCATTATCGCCGATGAAACGGCCATAGGAGTATTTAACCATAAAACCACCGCTGTCAGAATAATCCCCGCCGCCGGCAAAAGAGTTGGTGATCAAGTCGAATTCGGCGGCCTGCTGGGTAAAGCGCCGGTTATGGCTGTCAATAATTTTAAAGCAGATAAGTTTGTGCAGCGCGGCGGTCGCATCCCGGCACCGATCCACAGCCTGCGTAACTAAAAAATTACTGGGAGGTCTTGATATGACCGGTTGTTCAGAGATTGCCGAGAAGTTGTTTAGCCTGGACCAGGCCGTGGAAAAGTTTATTTATGACGGCTGCCAGCTGGCTATCGGCGGTTTTACCATAACCCGAAACCCCATGGCCTTGATTTATGCCATCATCCGCAAAGGTATTAAAGACCTGCACCTGGTTTGTCACTCCAATGGTCAGGGTATGGATATCCTGGTCGGGGCGGGCTGCGTGAAAAGGCTTGAAATTGCCTACGGTGGTAACGGTAGATATGCTCCGACCTGCATAAGATTCAGGAGAGCAGTTGAAACCGGAAAGCTGGAATTTGAAGATTATTCCAACTACCAGATGGCGCTTCGCTTTCTGGCCGGCTCACTCAGCATCCCTTTTATTCCCACCAGGACCGGTCTGGGGTCGGATTTAATTCGTTTCGAGGGGTTTTCCAAATCCACCCGGAATGAAGAAAAAGTGGCCGGCCGAAAATATGCCCGTATTGATAATCCCTTCAGTCCTGAAACAGAGGAGGTGGCCCTCCTGCCAGCCTTGAACCCCGATGTGGCTTTGATCCATGCCCAGCATGTGGGGGAAGAAGGGACGGTGCGGATCAAGGGTCTCACTTTTGCAGACCTCGAACAGGCCAAGGCTGCGGACAAGGTAATCGTTACTTTTGAGGAAATTGTTTCCCGCTCTTTTATCCGTCAGGATCCCGATCAAAACTCCCTGGCTTCGTTTTTTGTCGACGCCTACGTGAAAGTTCCTTACGGTGCCCATCCTACTGCCTGCTTCAATTTTTACGACTACGATCCCGGGCATTTAAACCTTTACCGGCACATGGCTGAAGATGACGGCCGTTTTGAAGACTATCTGGCAGAGTGGGTCTACGGGGTTAAATCACACGAAGAATACCTGGGAAAAGTGGGCATTGATATGCTCCTCAAAATCAAAGCCAGCCCGGGAGTCGGTTACGCGCCGGGCCTGGATCGGAAATAAGGAGGGGGAAAGATGCTAAAATACAGCAACAGTGAGATGATGGCTATAGCAGCAGGCCGCCTGATCAGCGACGGCGACATTGTCTTTGCCGGCACCGGTGTTTCTATGCTTGCAGCCACGGTAGCAAAAAGGATTTATGCTCCCCGGGCAGTGGTTTTCTTTGAAACCGGCGGTATCGACCCCGCGCTTGATGAGATCCCGATGACCGTGGCCGATTTGCGGGTGATGAGCGGAACGGCTCTTAACTCAGGACTGATTGAAGCTTTTTCAACAGTGGGCCACCGCAAATTGCACACGGTGGCTTTCCTTGGCGCCGCCCAGGTTGATAAGTACGGCAATCTCAACACGACTTGTATCGGAGATTATTACAGGCCGGAAAAACGTTTTTCCGGGAGCGGAGGCGGTAACGATGTAGCCTCCCTGGCTTCCGGTGTAATAACCTTCATGCAGCATGAAAAAAGGCGCTTTGTGGAAAAGCTTGATTACCTGACCAGTGTTGGCTGGTACAGGGGCGGCAGTTCCAGGCAGGAACTGGGTTTGAAAAGAGGCGGGGCCATGGCCGTTGTGACCAACCTGGGTCTGCTTCACTTTCATGAAGAAACTAAAGAGATGTACCTGGCTGAGTATTTCCCGGGGGTAACAGTCGATCACGTGCAGGAAAACACCGGGTTCGCCCTTGATGTCTCAAAAGCCAGAGAAGCCGCTCCCCCAACGGCCGAAGAACTGGCCATTCTCCGGGAAGAAGTAGACCCCCAGGGCCTGATTTGCAAACCTCCTGAATAGTTCATAACCTGGAACGGAGGACAATATGAACTGCCGATTTTTCTTATGTCTTTAGCGATAGAGGAATTTTAATAATTAGAACCAAGGGACTGCCAGCCTGTCCCAAAAAAGGAGTGATAATTATGATCGCAGATGTGCCTTATGCCAGCCTGAAAGTCGGCGACAGCGCCGAGATGAGCAAGACTATTTCAGAAACCGATGTCTATAACTTTGCCGGTATTTGCGGTGATTTTAACCCCCTGCATGTGGACAGCGAAGCTGCGGCCAGATCTCCCTTCAAAAAAAGGATTGCCCATGGCATGCTGGCCGCGAGCCTTATTTCGGCTGTGCTCGGAACCGCCCTTCCCGGGAAGAACACCATTTACATGGAACAGAACCTGCAGTTCAACGCTCCCGTCTTTATCGGCGACACGATTACCGCCCGGGTAGAAGTTATAGAACTGAAACCAGAAAAAAACACAGCCCGCCTAAAAACAGAAGCCCTAAACCAGTCGGGCAAAAAAGTGATCGCAGGCCACGCTGTGATCATGAAGAAGAATTAACTAAATCCCCGGTGAGGGAGATGCCTGGTATTCTTTTTTCTTTTCGCTTTGCTCTTCTGCCAGCCGGTCCAAAACCACCATCTGCCGCCCGCCGTATTCCACACCTGTGCACCTGCCGGTATCCTCAAAGATGATTTCCCCGGAGGCATTATTTTTTAGTTCCAGGTGGACCAGCCCCTGCAGGTTTTCGTGGACCAGGGGGATCATCTGTTTGCCCCGGGGCCCGTTTAAAAGGATAAAGTCCCAGCTTTTAGTTTCTGTTTCAAGGGTAAGGTTGTAGCGCCGGTTAAAAAGGCGCATGGTCAGATCGGTCCCCTTTTGACTCACCTCCACCCGGCTCCGGTTCATGCTGGTGAATTCGTAAAAAGTTCCTTCTACATAGAGGCCGGCCAAAAATCCCCGGAAAGAGGTGAATAAAAAGGGAATGTGGCCCAGGGATACACTTAAAGATGCTCTTGCTTTTTGGAAATGGTTGCTCTGGATCCAGATCCATGAGAAAGGGAAGGCAGAGCCCCAGTTTTTTTCGATGTAGCCTTTACCACCGCTGAAATCGACCTCCCGGCTGTTGATATTGAGGCTGCCTTCCAGGTCGAAATCCATGGCGCATACCTGAGCGTAGCACTGCATGCGGGGGATGTAGTTGTAAAAGCCCATGCTGCCGGGATTAAGGAAGTTGTCCGGCCAGTCCAGGTGATTCTTGAAGGAAAGGTCCCCTGTTATAACCACCCGGGGGCGCTTTAAGTTAAAGGAAACCCCCTCGCGCCCGAAGCGGTTGTCCTCGATGGTAAGGGAAAATACATCGCTTTCTGCATGGAAGCGGCTTTCCGGGAACCGCTCGTAACGGTAGCTTCGCTCGATGCCGTCGACGACCTGGATAAAGGCATGCGAATAAACGGGCTCGGGACTGAAGAAAACACCGGGGATGAAGGCAAAGACATTTTCCATCTTTTTATCGATCAGCTTGAAGTACCAGCCTTCGAAGTATTGCCGGCCCATCCTGCCGTGGTAGAGGTCCGGGTTGCGCAGGCTTTTTAAATTCATGACCGATCACCTACATTTTTAAGCTCCGGGGGATATTATTCCAAAGTGAAGGAGGTTTTACCCCGGCCTTTTGCTATGAAGAACATTCAGTAGTCTTTATTTATTCTCCCCGGTCAGTTAAAGTGTTTCCGGGAGGCTGGAAAAAGTAGTAATTGTCTTTTCCTTAAAGAATAGATCAAACCTGGTGGTTCAGGGGCTCTACTCTTTCAGGGCAAAAGGTGTCAACTGGCCCTGTCCCCCCTGGCACGTTTCTCCGATTTAAGAAACCGGGGAGGAATGCGCTTACTTTCCCCTCCCCGGTAGTTTAACATATTCCTCGGTAATGATAGATTCTGCAACAAAAATGTTACCTGTGTCTATTTGCGCCCGGGCGAGGCGGAGACCCTGTTCTTTATGCGGAAAAGGTGTCAACAACCCCGTCCCCCTGGCACTGTTACTTGATGCCCTTGTATTTTTCGCGCAGTTTTTTCTCCATGTCCTCGCTGAATCCGAGCGGTTTGTGCTCACTCAGGATGCGTCTGGCTTCTTCGTGGGCCCGGGTGAAGGCATCCTTGGACCCTTCTGCTTCCCAGACGCTGCGCGGGTTACGGTCGGCAAGGGAGGGGAAGTAAAATTCGTTGCGCACATGCTTGACCGTATGTTCCTTATCCAGATAATGTCCGGCCGGCCCCACTTCTTCAATTACACTGGTGGCGATAGTGTCTTTATTGGTTTCTACGCCTTTGACCGCCCGCAGGGCCATACCTACCGAATCGTTGTCGGCCACCATTTTTTCATAAGAAAGGGTAGTGCAGAATTCCAGCAGGCCGAAGGCGTCGTGGATGTAATTACAGCCGGACAAGGCTACGACCATGGCCGTATTGGCGCTTTCATAGCCGGCCTGAATGTCGACCATCTTTGAGTCGGACATACCGCCCGTGCCGTACATGGGAATCTTGTAAAAGTGGGACATCTGGGCGCAGCCGGCATTGATCAGGGCCGATTCAATGGCTCCGGACATGTAGGTACCGGAGCGCATATCCATGATGCTCGATGTGGAGCCGTAAATGGTCGGGTTGCCTTTGTTGACCAGCTGGGAAAGAATCAGTCCGCCCAGAGATTCGGCATTGTTGATGGTGATCGTCCCGGCCAGGGTTACCGGCGAATTAGCTCCGGCCAGCGGTTCTGACGGGGTGGTCAGGGGCAGGCCATTGCTGGCCACCTCAATCAAAAAGTCTGTGTAGTCCACTTCCATCAACAGCGGGCTCATCATCAGGGTAATGAAGGAGACAAAGGGGCGCTCCTTCAACTTTTCCTTGCCGCCGGCGATATCCTCGGCCATGCTGATTACCGACTTAAGGCCGTCCATGGTATAAATACCGCCCATGACGTGCTTGGAAGTGTTGGCCAGGCCGTGGTAGAAGCGGTTGACGTCGACATCTTCCGTGGGCACATCGTCCGGGTAGCAGTTGATGACGAAGAAGGCAATATTATCGAGGGCGTCGGTCATTTTGGCATAACCGGCCACATCATCGACCCGGGTGGGGCGTTTCTTGCCCGTGTCCAGATCGAGAGTGTTCAGGACTGTCCCGCCGGTCCCCAGGTGGACGTTAGTTCCTTCTAAGAGAAGGTCGTTTTTTTCTTCCCTGCCGCAGAGAATAATCTTGGAAGGGTTGGAATCGATGGCATCCTCTACCATACCCTTTGGTATTTTAACGATGTTGGTTTCGCTATCTACACTGGCCCCGTTGTCGGCAAATATCTGCCGGGCTCTTTTGTTGTGGATTTTGATCCCCACTTTTTCAAGCAGGTAGAGGGTGGCCTCGTGGATCTGCTTGATGTCAGAATCGCTGAAAACCTTGAAACTTCCGCCTTTGTAATGCTTGTACATAATCTTACTCCTTTCATATTTTAGCCTACCGGTAAGCTAAGTCCATACAACCTCAGAAATAATAAAAAAGCAGCCGGTATATTCCCGGGTTTGGGATGATTTAAATACTTACTTCTTTGCTAAGGGGTCCTGTTCCTGCCCTGATTAGCCGTTAATTGGTATTTAGACGGGTTTATAGCAGTATTTCTGATATTATGTTAACAGCCATCTGCGATTGCCAGACCTTTCCATGCTGTACTGGTTTAGTTTTGCTTGTATTACCACCACCCTCTTTAAACAGCTGTGCTTTTATGTGACCGTCATTTCTTTAATTACAAATATTGATATCGATATTATGATACCGGGACGGGCGATATTTCAACCAGTGAAATCTTTGATTTTTGTGCCAGTCTGATTTATTTCAAGTCAGGCCGGTTAGAAATAAAAACTCAGGCCGATAAAGTTTTTGCTGGTCTCCTGATCAATATACAGTTGTGCAACAGTATATATTATTATAAGCATATCCCTGTATGTATTCTTATCAATCTGCAGAGATGAAGCGGTACGAACGGATCCGAAATACCCCTTTCTTATGATATAATTTCTGTAAGTGGCGAAGTTAAGCTGCTATTTTGGGTTCAAAGTATCGGTATGAACTGCTTCAATTATATATTTGATCCGATCACAACTGGAGGATGAAAATATGTGCGACACCATGGTTGCCCTGGGCAATTCCACCCTTGACGGTTCGGTTATCTTTGCCAAGAACAGCGACCGCCAGCCCAACGAACCTCTTTTAACCATCCGTGTGCCCGGCAAAAAGCACGGTCCCGGCAAGAAGTTGACATGCACCTACCTGGAAATAGATCAGGCCGAGGAAACCTATGAAGTTTTGCTGCTTAAGCCTTCCTGGATGTGGGGCGCCGAAATGGGAGGAAATGAATTCGGCCTCAATATCGGTAACGAGGCCGTTTTTACCCGGGAAAAGCAGGGTTCGGAAGCTCTGCTCGGCATGGATTTGCTGCGTCTGGCTTTAGAGCGCTGTCAAACCAGCAGGCAAGCCTTAGACCTGATCACCTCACTTCTCGAACAATACGGTCAGGGTGGAAATTGCGGTTATGAAAAGCCCTTTTACTACCACAATTCTTTTTTGATCGCCGATCCTGTTTCTGCCTGGGTTCTCGAGACTGCAGGCCCTTATTGGGCGGCTCAGCAGGTGAAAGATATTCGGGTTATTTCCAACCGCCTCAGCATCGGCAGTGATTACGACCTATCCCACCCGGACCTGGTCAAGAATGCTCTAGACAAAGGCTTTTGTAAAAGCGAGGCCGACTTTTCATTTGCCCGTTGTTACAGCAACAGCTTGATTACATATTTTAGCGGTTCAGAAAATAGAAGTTCGCTCAGCAGTTGCCGGTTGGAGCAGGCGAAAGGTTATCTCACCTTAGAAATCATGAAAGAGATCATGCGCACCCATGATGCAAAAACAGAAGGAAAGCAGTTTCAAAAGGCATCGCTAAAGAGCGTCTGTATGCATGCCGGATCCCTGGTAGGGGATCATACCACCGGCAGTTACGCCGCTCGACTCAGGGGTTCGAGCCATACTTATCTTGTAACCGGCGGTTCCACGCCATGCCTGTCCGTTTATAAACCCTACTGGATGACCGGTGGTGAAAGCTTTGCCTTCAGGCCTGGCCAGGAAGAACAGGCCCTTAACTTCTGGTTGAAACGTGAGCGCCTGCACCGGGCTGTTTTGGAAAACAGGCTTACCAACCTTGAAGCTTACCTGGAAGAAAGGGATCAACTTGAATCAGAGGTAGGGCGCCGCCTGGACCGGGTTGTTACAGAACTGGACCTTTTTAAGGGCCAGAACCCACCAGGATTGGGCGGTAAGGAAGGGAAGCCCGGTTATCCCTCCGGCCCCATCCCTGATCCTGTTGCTCTAGAAGAACAGCAGCAGGGGCTAATGGATTATGCTCTTAAAGCTGAAGAAGATCTTCTTGATCAAACCCTGGCTCGCACCGGTAACTTTAGCAGGCCGGGCCGGATCAGGGGCAACCCAGTCTTTCGTTGGTACTGGCGGAAACAAAACGCTAAACTGTTTAGGCAAAATGGCGCAAATAAAACTGTTCAGCGTTTGTGGAAGGAGCACTCATAACCGCCTTTGACTTATTTTTCCATGGAAAAAAAGATTAGCTCGCTACAGAAAAAAGCGTAGATTGCGCCTGCCGCTATAGTCAGGCCGGTAATGTCAAGCCGGCATTTAACTAAACCTTATTGAGGATTTTCAGGGGCAGTTTTTGGCGGGGGAGTTAAATTGTGTTATAATTTAAACATTTAAAACTTGTTTTTAGTAACCAGAAGGCGGGTGAGTTATGAAAATTTTTCACGGCACAATAATTACCTGTGATTGGGAAGGCTCTGTGGTTAAATACCTGGTAGAAGATGAAGGCAGGATTGTCTATATCGGAGAGCAGCTACCTGAAAATTACGCCGGCCTCATTGATAAGGTAGAATATATCGATCTGGAGGATCATGCTTTGCTTCCAGCTTTTGGCGATGGCCATATCCATTTTTCAAGCTGGGCTCTTTTCAATTCAACCTTTGATGTCCGGTTCGCCGTTTCAATTGCTGAAATGGGCAAGATCATTAAACTATATGCCCAGAGTGATCCTAAAGCCAATGTCATTCTGGGTTTCGGCCTGACTCCCCATTTCATTAAAGAAAAAAGGTTGATCTGGCGCAGTGAGCTGGACGGCATTATAAAGGATCGTCCTGTTGTTCTGGTCTGCTGTGATGGCCATGCGGCTGTGTTAAATACCAGGGCCATCGGCCTGCTTCCTTATAAAATTAGGGGCTTGCGAGGGTTCGATCTGGAAACCGGCCTGGTAACTAACGAGGCTTTCCTGGCGGCTACTAACTATATTATCAGCAAGATCCCCCTGTCCAGGTTGATCTCCTCTATGCTGGAGGGGATGGATGAGCTGGCCGGTTTTGGGGTGGGAATGGTCCATACCACCGAAGGAGTTGGCTACACCAGGGATATGGATGTTGACCTGGTCCGCTTTTTAACCGGGAGCTCGCAGATTCAGTTCCGGACCTATTTTCAAACAATGGATTTGAAAAAAATAAGGAAGCGCAGATTGCCCCGGGTCGGAGGTTGTTTCGACTGTGCCCTGGACGGTTCGTTTGGAACCAGGGATGCCGCTCTGCTAGAGCCATATGCAAATGATGAAAACAACCGGGGTATCCTCTTCTACAGCGATGAAGAAGTTACTGAATTCGTCAAGGAAGCCAATCGGGAGGATCTGCAGGTTCAGCTGCACTGCGCCGGCGATGCCGCCGTAGCCCAGGCTGTGCGCGCTTTTGAGATTGCCCTTGAGGAATACCCTCGTGAAGATCACCGCCACACCCTGATCCATGCGCCCTTGATTCGGGAACAAGACCTGGAGAAGATAGCCGCACTTGGTCTCGGCATCACCGTCCAGCCCTCCTTTTTTGTTTCTCGTCACGAACCCCCAGAATACATTATGAACCTGCTTGGTGAAAGGGCAAGACGTATTTGGCCCCTGAAAGAGTTGCTATCCCTCGGGATTAACATCAGCGGTGGTTCTGATGGACCGGTAATGGAACCGAACCCGATCGATGGTATTTATGCGGCTTGCAACCATCCCATTTCCGATTATTCGGCTGATCTGGAAGATGCCCTCTCCATGTTTACCTACAATATTGCCCACACTTCTTTTGATGAAAATGAACGAGGCAGCCTGGAAGTGGGTAAGAAAGCAGACATGTTGGTTCTGAGCAACAATCCTTTCGAGATGGCACCTTCGGCATTAAGAGATTTAAAAGTAGATAAACTTTACCTGGAGGGCGCAGAATACAGCGGCGGAAAAAGTGTTCCCCGTGTTGTTATAGACAGCTTGAGCAGGAAGCTAAGGATATAAACACCTCGTCAGGCAAGCTGGTAGAGCTTTACTGGCCAGAAAAGGGCAAAGATTCGGTGGTTATGATAATGTCAAAGCGATCCAGGGTGAGAGTAATTTTTTTTAACCTGGAACATCAAAATCTGAGAAAATAATATTATTCCAAATCATTTTGCTGAGTCCGTCTATTTATATTGGCAATTATATGTTATTTTGGGAGTTAAGTTTATTGGATAATTGATGTTTCGGTTAATTGATGTTTCAATGAATACTCTAAAGCAATGATTTTTGTTTTATAGTTTTATATTTTAAAAGCAGGCAAGTAATTCCTGAAGATAAATGATCGGGCTGCTTCTGAGAAAAGTGCGCCGGCAATAAAAACCCGCTTTCCAGGTCGGAGGTTGGAGCTATGGAAGAACGAAAAAGAACAGGACACTATAGTTCAGCAAGCCTCTTACAGGTTTCTTTTGACGCTGTCCAGGCAGGGATCTGCATTCTCGACATCGATCTGACTATCTTGCAGGTTAACCGGACCATGAAAGAGTGGTACAGCCACGCTGTTCCCCTGGAAGGAAAAAAATGCTACCAGGTTTATAAAAACCGCAGTGAACCTTGCAGTTCCTGCAACGCAAGGAAGGCCATGGAGCAAGGCGAACCTGCTGTGAAAAATGTGTCCATGATGGGCGCAGATGGCAAGACTGCCTGGTTGGAGATATCTTCTACTCCCCTGAAAACTGAAGACGGACGGGTTATAGGCGTAGTTGATTATGTTCGCAACAGTACTGAAAAAGTCAGGATCAAGCAGGCTCTCGAGGAAAGTGAAGAAAAGTACCGGGCGTTGATAGAACAGTCTGTGGACATGATCTACCTTCATGACCTTGAAGGGTCCATCCTTGATGTTAACCGGGCTGCGGTGAACTGGACCGGCTATGAGCGGCAAGAGCTTTGCCGGATGAAAGTTTTTGACCTCCATCCTGAGCCGCATTCAGATGTAGAAAACAGGCAGGATATAATCAGCCAGTGGCTGAGCTGGCTACCCGGCAGTGGAAGCTACAACCTTGAGACAGTGCACAGACACAAGGATGGCAGTATTGCTCCGGTTAGCATTAACGCCGGCAAAGTTATCGTGGGTGAGAAAGAGTTGATTTTGGCCCTGGTTCGAGACCGGACTGAGCAGAAAATGGCTGAGGAAACCCTTCAATATCAGTACCGCTTTGAAAGTATGATTGCCGAGATCTCTTCTACATTTGTAAATATTCCCCAGGAAAATATAGATCGGGCCATCGATCACGCCCTGGCTTACAGCGGCCACTTTTTTGATGCCGATCGTTGTTACCTGTGCCGGATTAGCGCAGATGGTCTCCACATGAGCAACACCCATGAGTGGTGCGCCGAAGGGATCCCTTCCATGAAAGAGCGGAACCAGAATTTTCCCCTGGAAAATGCGCCCTGGTGGGCGGATCAGCTGCGCAGTGGGCGGCATGTCTATGTGCCCGATGTGAACGACCTGCCCCCCGAAGCGGAGAAAGATCGGGAAGAATTTAGGATGGAGGGGACAAAGTCGTTCCTGAGCATTCCCATGGTCAAGGATGATCGGGTGATCGGTTTATACGGTTTCAAAGCGGTTACCAGGAAAAAAGTCTTGAGTGAGCAGCAGATTGGTCTGCTGAAGGTGGTGGCCGACCTGATTACCGGGGCCCTGGTTAAACATGAGGCTGAAGAGAAACTCAAGGAATCGGAAGAGCGCTACCGCGAGATTCTGGTCACCATGGAAGAGGGCTACTACGAGACTGATTTACTGGGGACCATCACTTACTGCAACGATGCCGCCTGTCGCCTCTTTGGTTACGAGCCGGGTGGGTTAGTTGGGGTTAGTTACAAGCAGATTTACAAGGATCCGGACCTGGCTTTCCGGACTTTTAACCAGGTCTTTATGACCGGCAAGCCCGAACGGGGGCTGATCCTGGAGATGTACCGCCGGGACGGTTCGCTCGGTTACGGCGAGCTTTCCATCACATTGATGAGGGATAAAGAGGGTTACATTACCGGTTTTAAGGGCATTGGCAAGGATGTTACCGAAAGGATCCAGTATGAACGGCGTCTGGAATATTTGAGTCTCTACGATCAGCTGACAGATATCTACAACCGCGCCTTTTTCGAGGCAGAACTGGATCGCTTGAGACGGTGGTAGGGAATACCCGGTTACGATCATTTCGGCCGATTTAGATGGCTTAAAGCTGATCAATGATACTATGGGCCATGATGCCGGTGATATGATGCTCAATAGCTGCGCCGGGGTGCTTAAAAAATCTTTGCGCTCATCGGATATTCTGGCCCGGGTGGGCGGGGATGAATTTTCGGCCATCCTGGTCAAGACCGACCGGGTAACCGGCGAATTGATCCTGCGCCGGATCCGGGAACATGTGGAAGAACACAACCGGAAGAATGAAGCTCTGCCGCTCGGTCTCTCCCTGGGTGCGGCTTCTGCCGAAGAACCGGGATTGCCCCTGAAGAAGCTGTTTAAGCGGGCCGATGATATGATGTATCGCGAGAAGCTCTACAGCAGCAAAAGCAGCCGCAGCAAGATTGTCCAGAGCCTGCTGGCGGCGCTGGCCGAAAGAGACTATATTACTGAAGGCCATGCCCGGAGGCTGGAGAGCCTTTGTCGGGCGGTGGGAGAAAAGGAGAGGCTCTCCTCGCACCAGCTGGCAGATCTGGCCTTGCTTGCCCAGGTTCACGACCTGGGTAAAGTGGGTGTCCCGGACCAGATCCTTTTCAAACCGGGGCCCCTGAATGAGGAGGAATGGGAGATTATGCGCGGGCACCCGGAAAAGGGTTACCGGATAGCCTCCTCTTCACCCGATCTGGCGGCGGTGGCCGACCTGATTTTGAAGCATCACGAACGCTGGGACGGCAAAGGCTACCCCCTGGGCCTTAGCTCGACAGCGATACCGGTGGAATGCCGGATCCTGGCCATAGTGGATGCTTTCGATGCCATGACCACCGAGCGTCCTTACAACAAGACCATGACAGAAAAAGAAGCGATACGGGAATTAAGGACTCATGCCGGGAGCCAGTTTGATCCCGAGCTGGTGGAATCCTTCATTGCAGTGCTGAAAGAGCAGGACTGGGTGGATATTAATCATCTTAAGGGTGAGAAAAAGTGACAACATTTTCCTTATGCAAATGGTGACAATTTGTCCTCGTTAGGATATTATAATGCCCATGGAGCAAATTGCCCTGCCAACAGGAGATATTCTAAAGCAAGAAAATCGGGCCATCGTGGTCGAGTTAACAGGTGCCCGGCGGGTCTTGAGCACCTCCATTTTAAACGGGGGTTGCCGTACTGATTTAAGCCATCTGTTTAACTACTGCGAAGTTTATGGGCGGGTTGATGAACTCTGCGAAATGCGGGCCTCCACTTATAAAGAACACCTGCAAATTTTAGCCCGGGAGCTGGGGTTAAACGCTTCTAAAGTAACCGGCCTCAGCACCGCGGCCAAGATGAAGTATGCCCAGCTAAAAAGCAAAGACCATGGCGATTTCAGCGTGACTGCGGTGGCTACCGGCGGGATAGATGTAAACGGCAGCCGGGCCGGCGACCCGGCCTTTTGGCACGAGAAGAACGGCCGGCCGGTCCCCTACAAGCCGGGCACGATTAATATCCTGGTCTTTATCAACGCCAATTTGGGGGATGCTGCTCTTGCCAGGGCGCTTGTGACCGTTACCGAAGCCAAGGCGGCTGCCCTGCAGGAGGTGCTGGCCCCGAGCTGCTATTCGCGCGGTCTGGCCACGGGTTCCGGCACAGATGGCACCATTATCGTAAGCAACATGGATTCACAGGTCACCTTAAGCGATGCCGGGCAGCACAGCAAGCTGGGCGAGTACCTGGGCCGGGTGGTCAAAAACACGGTAAAAGCGGGTCTGGTGGCTGAAAACGGGTTCGAAGCTTATGCCTGCACCAGCATGCTGCGGCGAATTGGCCGCTTCGGGATAGATGAGGAAAGCCTGTGGGAGAGATATTGCAGGTGCGGGCAGCCCGGCGATTTAAGCAGGGAAACTTTCGGGCAGAGGTTGAAAAAACTAAATCAGGATAAAGAGCTGATGGCCCTGGCCCCGGTTTACGCCCACATCCTCGATTTGCTGGACTGGAACCTCGTCAGGGCAGAAGAAGCCGCAGGGCTGGCTGTAGATCTGCTGGCAGAGAAAAGAGGGGGCCCGGATGTGAAGCGCAGGCCTGATCAGTGGGGGCAAAGTAATGAAGCAAACCCTGCGCGAGATCTGTCCAGCCTGCCTGCCGGTTTGAAAGGTAAATCAAACCGGGAAGCGGTGGAGCATCTAACCGGTTGCTTTGCGTGGTTTTTGATTGAGCATATTGCAGGCTTTTCATAAACCTTAGTATTTGATCCAATCTATTAGCACGGTTTTGGCTTCCTGCGGCTTTTCACCGTCCAGCCAGTCCGGGAACCAGGCATTTAGCATCAAATACATGGGTTCCTCCGGCAGGCCGCTGCCAAAACTTTGAAGCAGTTCACCTTCCACGTAGAAGTTTATTTCCCCTGGATATAAATCGAAACGGTACTCATGAAAATCCGCGGTTGGGTCAAAATCAAGGCTTGTTTCATGAGTGTTGCTTACTTCGCCAGAGGCGTAGGTGGTAAACCAGATCGTTCCGCAGGGGCCGTTTACAATTTCGATGTCAATTTCGTGCTTGAAGTCAGGGGCTTTATAAAGGAAAAAGCCGGTGATTGAGGAAGGCACGTCGGGCAGTTTGAGCCTGGCCCGGTAAGAGCCGTAGAGGTGATCGGCAGCCGCGGACTTGATCTCCCCGCCGTCATAAGTTCCCGCCGGCAGGGTGATAGCCAGCTTGTTGTCCATGGTGGTAACATTACCGGGGTCTAGATGGCCGAGACCCAGGCGATGGCTGCTTTTTTCCCACCGGGTATTATCAAAAGTGGTGAAGTGATCGGTGTGGTTGAGGATGTGGAAGGGGGCTTCTTTTTCAAGGGTGGCCAGCCTTTGCGCTCCCTCGGTGCCGGGCTGTTCCGACCAGAGGGCGGTAATGACCTTGTAGGGCCCGCTGATCAAGTCTTCCAGCTCCGTTTTGGCCGGGATAAGCCAGCTGAAAGCAACATTATCTTTCTCCCCGTCTGCCAGGTTTATTGCAGTGGCCGGCAGGTCAAAGTCACGGCCTAAGGGATCCTTGATGCTGCAGCCGGCGAAAAATGACTCCTCCCGCCCGGTGTTGTTTTGCACGGTAATCTCGGCCTGGACGGTGTCGCCCCTGTAAAATTCGCCTTCCGGGAGCCTGTAGTCCAGGATTTTTATCCCGGGCTGTTCTTCTATTTCCTTTTCGCCTTCTTCCAGGGCTGCCGGTTTTCTTTCCGGGGCGCACGCCGGTAAAAGCAGGGCTGAGACCACAAACAGGAAGGTCGCCTGAAATAGGAAGAGCCTGCTTTTTTGCATCAGCGATACCGCGGCACAAAAGAGGCTGCCGGTTTTTCGCCCGCCTCCGGGCTTATTTTTTTGCATACTTTTCTCTCCTGATGTTTTATCAACCTGCTGTAACAGCAATTATACCCTTTCCGGGCCGACAGATAAAGCGTTTTAAGGCTGCCTTTTGCCGGAAGATTGCGGGGCTGCGCTAAAGCTTTTTCGCTCCAGTGTGCCCCAGGTGCGTTTTTTAAACATGACATCAAGCAAACCTTTTAATCGCCACCAGGCATGGAGCTGACGGTAAAAAAAGTTTTCCAGGACGGCGAAACCTAGCAGAGTTAATATGTCGCGCAGGCGGGGATACTGACGGTAGTAGATCTCTTCCATCAGCAGGGCCGAGATGGAAAGCAAGATCCCGAGCAAGATGGCTGCAGTAAGGAAAAGGAGCACAAAAGGTGGGTTAAGAATACCGGTTATAATGGAAACAATAAATACCAGGTAACCCGTTATTTCGATTACTGGACCCAGCAGCTCATAGAACAAGAAAAAAGGATAGCTGATCATGCCCGTGGAGCCGTACTGAGGGTTGAGGAACATTTCAAAATTGCCGAAAAGGCTCTCGGCCAAACCACGCTGCCAGCGGCGGCGCTGGGTTTGCAGGTTATCGTAATTTTCAGGTACCTGGGTCCAGCAGACCGGATCGGGCAGGAAAACCACCCGGTATTCGCGGTTGATCTTTTTCATTACCCGTTGGAGCCGCAGGACCATCTCCATATCTTCGCCTATTGTATCTATCCGGTAGCCGCCTGTTTCCACAACCGCCCGGCGGCGGAATATGCTGAAAGCGCCGGAGAGAATCATCAATCCTCCCAGTGAAGACCAGCCTGAGCGGCCGAACAGGAAAGCCCGCAGGTATTCGACGATCTGGAAGCGGACCCAGAACTTCGGCGAAAGGCGGATCTCTGTGACCTTGCCATCCTCGATGCGGCAGTCGTTGGCGGCCCTGATGGTGCCCCCGGCGGCAACGATGCGCCAGTCTTTGGCAAAAAGGTCGACTATCTTTAACAGGGAGTCGGCGTCAATGAGGGAGTCGGAATCGATATTGCAGAAAAGCGGGAACTGGGAGACGTTGATCCCGGCATTCAGGGCATCCGATTTACCCCCGTTGACCTTGTCGACCACGACCAGGTTGGGATAATCGGTGGAAGTGTAAGTGCCGCGTATATGCCGGCAGGGGATTTCCTGACGGTAATCGCGGGCCGAGTTTTCCAGGTTGAACTGTTCCTGCAGCACCTGCAGGGTTCCGTCGGAAGAACCGTCGTTGACGATGATCACTTCGAACTCCGGGTAGCGCAGGGAAAGGGCAGAGTAGGCAGTCTGGGCTATGGTAGCTTCTTCATTATAGGCGGGTACGATGATCGAAAGGGGTTTGTAGAACTCCGAACGGAAGCTCCGAGAGCGGTCTGTCGCCCGTTCTGCGGTGCGCAGAAAGCGCAAATCCCGGTAAGAAATTATAACCAGGAGCAGGTAAAACCCGTTAATGCCCAAAAAGTAGAACAGGACAAAGATGTTGTAGAAAATGAGAACAATAATCCAGGTGCTCATAATGTTTGCAACACCTCGCTCCGGTTTAAGACGTAACTGCTTATAGCTGCCGAGGTTTCGTCAGCTCCCTCGGTCTGTTCCACTAAGATGTTTCGGCCCTTTTCTCCGGCGCTACGCAGCGCTTCAGCGGCATGGAAGCGCACCCACCAGTTACGGTCGCTGAGCAAATCCTCCAGGAGAGGAAGGGCATGCCGATCGCCGGTAAATTTCCAAACTTGGGCGCTAAAGTTGCGCACCACCCAGTAGCGGTGCTGCAGGTAGGGTTTAAGATCAAAGTCGGGGGGTACTTCACCGAAGCGAAGGAAGGCTTTTAAAACATGAACCGTAATCTCATCATCGGCCTTTTCCAGGAGATGTCCCAAAAGGGTCAGAGATCCGGGACAGCGGAAATAGCCAAGTAAATCGGTCATAATTGAAACCAGGACAGAGGGGTCAGCTTCACCCCGGCGGGGCCTTCTTTTGGGCACCCGCCCGTCGGGTGACTGGTGCGGGTCGGGAAGATTTTTTGCTTCTGTTTTGATTCCTTCCTCAAGCAGGGGGCAGGATTCCTTGCCGAAGCAGCTTAGTATTTCGGTAACCCCTTCATATGTGAAAAAAGTATGACCGAGAAGGGCCCGGGCTGCGGGCAAGAAGGTCTCTGCTTCACCTGAGCGGGCCAGACCCTGAGCGGCTGCCTGAACAAGCAAGGGATTTTTGCTCCGGAGCAGGGGCAGCATTTCCGGCACCGAGTCTCGGCACTGCAGGGCGCCGAGGACCCGGGCCGCCAGGGCCCGGGCGGGGGTGCGGCCGCGGCGCAGCTTAACCCGGTAGTGCTCGATCAGGCCCAGTTCCCGGCACAGGGCTTTGGTTTTTTCAAAATCGGTTCCCCTCAAAACCTCCAGGTAGGGGGCGAAAAAATGCCACAGCCAGTAATAGCGCTTCTCGCCGGACATGCGCCGGCAGGCTTTTTCCAGGCTGAGGTCTGCATGCAGGTAGTCCAGGAAAATATCTTCCCATTCCTCAGCTTTCTGCCGGTAAAGACGCCGGTTCCGGGCCGAGAGAAGGCGGATCAGGATTATCGCTCCGGCCATAATCAGGATAACGGTGACCAGAATGAAAATGATAATCAGCAGGTTGTAAAGGTAAGGATCCATGCTTATGCTTCCCCCAGGACCTGTTTTAAGTGTTCAATTAGCTCATCCGGTTGAAATGGTTTGGTCATGTAATCGTTTGCTCCCAGCTCCAAAGCCTGATGCATGTCGATTTCCCTGCTTTTAACCGATAGTATGATCACCGGCAGCTGCCTGTTTGCTGCACGGATTCTTTTTAGGACCTGGATACCGTCTAAAAAAGGCATCATAATGTCGAGGATCACCGCTTCGACGTCTTCTTCCAGGGCCGCCTGCAGGGCCGCTTTGCCGTCGAAAACGGAAAGGGGCCGGTAGCCTTCCCGGCCGAGCTTGAAAGAGATCAGGCGGTTCAGGCCGGGATCGTCTTCTGCCACCAGTATTTTCTTCGGTTCTCCCATCAGGTCTGCCCCTCCTCTTTGTGCTTAATGAAACCGGGCAGGTAAACCCTGAAGGTGCTGCCTGCTCCTGGAGCGCTTTGGATGGTAATCCGCCCGTCATGGCGAGAAATAACCCTCTCGACGATATAAAGGCCCACCCCTGTACCGGCAGTGCCTTCGCCCTGGTGGTAGTCAAGGCGGTAAAACATCTCGAAAATTTTTTCCTGTTCTTCTTTTGGAATACCCGGTCCGGTGTCTGCAATTTCGACTGTGATCTGGTCTGAAGCCCGATCAAAGCTGGCTTTGAGGCTTACTATTCCAGTTTCAGTATATTTGACGGCATTGCCGATGAGGTTGCTGAAAGCCTGGGTGAGTCGATCTTTGTCGCCGAAGAGGGCGAGATCCGGGGCCAGGTCGGTTTCAAGGCGAAGGCCTTTTCTTTCGGCGGCGGCCCCGAAGCCGCGGGCCAGGTTGGAAAGGAGGCCGGACAGGTCAAGGATCTCCTGCCGGTAGGTATACTCGGTCCCTTCAAAGCGGCCCATTTCGAGCAGTTCGTCGATAAAGGCGGCCAGTTTTTGTTCCTCCCGGTAGGCCGTGGTAAGGAACTCGCGCTGGGTGTCGTTCAGGGGACCAGCGTCTTCTGTCAGGAGCAGATCCAGGTAACCCTGCATGTTGGAGAGCGGTGTTTTCAGCTCGTGGCTGAGGGAGCTGAAAAAGCGGGCTTTTTTCTCCTCCAGCTCGGCCCTGGCGCTGACATCGCGGAATATTTCGATGCCACCGATAACATCGCCTGTGGGGCTCTGCAGGGGGGTGATGCCAACTTCCACCACCAGGCGCCGCCCGTCCTTGTGCAGGGCCTTGACGGTCAGGGGCGAGTACAGGGGCTCACCCGTTTGCATGGCCCGGTAAAGGGGGCAGAGCTCTTTGCCGCACAGCTTATTGCCTGCCAGGTCGGTATGGTTGAGGATGTCGTTGGCGCAAAGTTTACCCAGCACTTCGTCCTGGCTGTAACCGGTTATCTTTTCAGCGGCCCGGTTCCAGAAAACAATGTGGCGCTCGGTGTCGGTAATGTAAATCCCATCGCTGACCTGGTCTAAAACCTGGACCAGGAGAGAGGCTTCGGCCGGTATCTCCACCTGGTTTTCTTCCCGAGGAGGCTTTTTCGTGGGATCATCATAGTTATTATTCGTCATGATCAGCCCTCTTTTCTGCGTTTTGCAGGATATTGACCAGAACCGGTTCATACCACTGAAAGTAGAAGCGGTACTCTTCCGGCAGGCCAGGCATATAGGTCAAAAAGCGTTTGATAGCTGCACTTCCGGTCAGGCCCGGCGGCAGCAGAGCCGGTAGCTGATCGGCGAAGTCGCCGGCAAAATAGATCCGTTCCGCCTCACCGGGCGGCTTGTGCGATACGGCAGCCGGGAAGCGTTCGGGCAGGCCCCGGACCTCCAGGGGGGCGCGGGCTTCTTCATCCAGGGGCGGTTCATAGTAGGCAAGGATCTCGGTATGCTCGTTTTCCTTCACCCGGAGCACTTCCATCCAGTAGAGGTAGGGTACGCCAGATGCGGCCCCTTCCACCAGGTGATGACCGCCCGTTTCGATGACCGGCCAGGGACCGGTGAAGTCTTCCTTCTCAATTATGACCAGATCCGGGTACCAACCCAGATCGGGGGCTTCTTCGCGGATAAAGACCATGCCGGGTCCGTGCAGATCCCAGGGGAGACCGTAAATTCTGCTGTAAAGCTCCTTGAGCCAGAAGGCGGCCTGGTTCAGGTCGGGGTAGTAGCGGGCCAGCCAGCCGTCGTAGCGGACGTTGAAGAGGTCCTGCAGGATCCGGGCCGCTTCCGTGTCCCGGTAGGTGGGGTAGCCGAAAATATTGTGTTCCCCGACCAGGATGTTTCCTTCTTCCGCAGCAAAGCGGGCCGCCGTTTCGGCTTCATCCCGGTCAAAACCGCCAAAGATCAGCTCGATATCCTGGTGCTCGTAAGGCAGCTTCTCTTCGTAGACTTCCAGGCCTTCTTCGTAGTCGTAAATACCGTAGCTGTCGGCCAGGTAAAGTAAATTGTTCCCGGTTAAGTGAGCTGAAGTGAGCTCTTCTTTAACCCCGGTTTCGGGGTGGTAGCCCAGGTAATCCCGGTCGGCGCGGTAAAAATCTCCCTCTGGGTCGGTAAAGCGGTGATGGTGAGCCACCCAGAATATGGCCCGGTGCTCGCGGTAATCCGTTTCGGGGACGGTCTTGTCGACCACGAGCATGCCGATTTCCCGGGCCGGCTGCAGGTGCCAGGCCAGGATGTAGCCGCCGATAATGAGGATGATGATTGCTAAAACGTGCCTGCGCCGCATGGTGTCTCCCTTTCCTTTCCCGGGGTGTTTTTACTCCAGTTCGCCGAAATAATCGGCAATAATATCATAACTATCTTTAAGGCGGAACCGGTAGCCTGGTTCTTCCCAGCCGGGCCAGCGGTAGGGGGCAAGTTCGATAAATTCTTCGCCCTGCCGGGGTTCGAAGTCGATCACTTCCGGGAGGTTTTCAGCATCAAGGGCCGCCCCATTATCTTTGCTGTAGGTGGCCGCATAGAAGCTGAAGCCATCTGTTTGCGCTGTAGACAGCTCGTCCCGGGCCGGGTGTTCGCTGTATTCGCCGGTGTCCCGGAGCAGCCGGTGTTCGGAAGGATCGGATACGTTTAGGAGCATCCAGGGCAGGCGGACTGTTATCCGGCTGCTTTCTTCTTCTGTGTACCAGTGGGCCAGGGAGTTATAGCCGGGATCATCCGGGTCGAAGGGCCCGTATTCCAGAGAGCTTTCATCCGAATACTTTGCTTCAAATACCCTGCTGTCGGGAGTAACCCGTTTCCGGTTGACCAGGGTTTCAATCCTGACAAAGTCCTCTTCCGGGTACAGTTTGGGGTAGAAGTTGAATTCACCCCGGTTGTAGGAGGGAACGGCCAGGAGCTCGGCTTCTTCCGGCGAATTAAGGTGGAGCATGAATTCGGCTCCCCCGGGTAGCTCCGGCAGGCCGGACAGGGGCAGGGAAAGAGCGCCCGCTTCACTTATGCCGGTATCGATGCCGACCACCAGGCCCAGTTCTTCCCAGGGCGGATTGCCGCCCGTCTGACCTGTCCCGTTATCCATTTCAAAGGCCAGGTAGAGGAAGGCTTCGTCTACTCCCGCTTCGAGCGATTTGATCTTGCCGAAAGAGGCGGGGCGGCCTTCCGGGGTCCTGAAGACTTCGTCATTCTCACTCTTATGCCAGGTGGTGTAGAGCTGTTCCCGGCTTCTTTCTTCCGGTTCAACGGCCAGAATGCCGTAATTTTGTTCGGGGCACATGGCATTTTGCCAGAGCACCTGCCGCTCCCAGGGAACCATGAACGGTTCGGTATTCCAGGTTTTCTTGGCCCACTCGTCGGACCACTCGAAGATAATGCCCCCGGCGTATCCTTTGTCCACGATGGAGCGCATCATCCGCACCGTCATTTCGCCCTGGTCGGTTTCGTCCAGCCCGCCGTGGTGCAGTCCGTCGGGACTGAGGTGGGCCGTGTTCAGGGAGGTGGAAATGCCGAACTCGGCAACCAGGGCCGGGTAGGGAGGATGGATCTCCATAAACTGGTGCAGGTAGCCCTTGTAGCGAAATACCCCTTCCTCGTCTGAGTACTCGGCAAAGGCAGGCTCGTTATTCATGAAGTCGGGGTAGTTGGGGTAGATATGATAAGCGCCGAAGAAGCCGGCGCGGTTGGCCGGGCCGGCGGAAAAGATATTCGGATCGACAGTTTCGCGGACGTTGTAGCCCGGAGTGCCGTCTTCTTCGTACTCGGTTTTATGGTCGAGCGGATCTAAGGTCGGCCAGCTGACGAAGCCGATCGGGTACTGCCAGCCGTAATCTGACTGGCTGTGCTGCAGGGCATGGTCGCACATCTCGGCGATCCAGGTTTCTGTGGGTGAGGAGCGGCCCGGTTCGGCCCGGACGTAATCGCCGTCATGGCCGTCCTTTTCGGGATTTTTCTCGTCGGTGGCTTCGACTTCATCCGGTTCCAGCTCCCGCCCGATCAGGATGCCGAGCAGGTAGGGGGAAACGTCGGTCGAGTAGTTGCCGTAGGCCCGGTAGGGGCGGGCCGGGATGTCGGCATTGCCGTGCAGGGCGTCGATGACCAGTTCAATTTCCTCCAGGTACGCTTCCCGGTATTCCTTATCGTGCAGGTTCAGGTCCGGCACGTCGTCATGGGGCCAGATTTCCTGGACCAGGTAGATGGGGTTGTTATCCGGTTCGGCGTTGTATTCGGCCAGCACGGTGTAAAAGGCGGGGTCGAGCAGCGTATAGATGCGCACGGTGTTGGCGTTCATCCCGGCGATCTCTTCCAGCCAGCGGCGGTAGAGCTCCCGGTCGGCGGGGAATTCGGTATACCAGCGCCCGGGCAGAGAGGTGCCGATATTGACGCCTTTGATCATTTTTTCCGACCACTGTCCGTCCCGGTAAATTTCAAAGTAGCGTTCCCCGGTTTTGGCGGAAAGGGCGGTGTCTTCCACCACCTCAAATTCAGGTTCTGCTGCAGGGGGCGCTTCTTCTGGTTGGCACCCGGCGGGGAGGAACAGGGCGGTCATAAAAAAGCAGCCCAACATTAATAATACAGGCCGTGAAACTGGCATTTTGATAGATCACACTTTCCATAATGGTTGATAGTTTTCAGGGCAATTATATCACGACGGGAGTGCTGCTGTCAGTTGGGTGGGCTGTGCGTCAGTGCTGCCACTAACAATGGTTGCTTTTCTTTTATTAACTATTATAGTAAAATATAATCAGAAGTTTTCTGATTTAAGAATCAAATAAGTGGTCGGTTGAGAGGATATAGTGAATGGAATATGGCATTGAAGAAATAAGAGAGCTTGCCACACAAAATCGAATTAAGTGGAACGGCCATGCAGTTCAAAGGATGCTACAAAGATCAATATCGCGAAAGCAAATTTTAGATGGTTTAATGTGTGGAGAGATAATTGAAGAATATCCAGAGGATTATCCTTATCCAAGTTGTCTGATTCTGGGCATGCTTACCGAAAGTTTTCCCTTGCATGTTATTTGTTCAGTAGGTCAAGGTTATCTTTGGATAATAACTGTATATAAGCCTGATGAATATAAATGGTGTAGTGAGTTTAAAACCCGTAAGGATGTGAAATAAAAATGGATTGTGTACTTTGTAAAGGAGAGATTAAAAAGGGAACGATCAATTATCCGGTTGATCTGGGGGAAAAGTTTATTCTTATTAAAGATGTGCCGGCTCACATTTGCAATCAATGTGGGGCCTACTATCTAGATGATGATGTCTTTCAAAAAGTAGAAGAAATTGTTGATCATGTTAAGTCAGCCGGATTTGGTATAGAGATAGAAGTTGTAAGGTACA
>SL_8KL_010_SEDDRAFT_10000939_pt1 | contig 25388 bp, 19 predicted proteins | sample SodLakKL_010_SED_4_FD_11160 | JGI IMG/M metagenome (IMG submission 11160) | reverse complement strand
GGAGTTCGCGGACATACTGGATCAAGACATGGAAGCCTGGAAGCTTTTTCTCCATCCCCAGCAGGAAAAACTGGTTCGGGGAAGTTTCCAGGGCCCGGTCCTGATTGAAGGTGGCCCGGGAACGGGTAAAACAGTTGTAGGAATGCACCGGGCTTTATACCTGGCGGAAAAAATTTACCCTGCTTCCCGGAAGGGAAGAATTCTCTTCTGCACCTTCAGCAAAAAACTCGCGGGATATATTAATGAAAAGGTCGGCCAACTGACCCGCCAGCGGGGAGTGGACAATAACATTGAAATCAGGGGTGTTGACCAGCTGATCAATACCGTTTTAAATCAGCAGGGAATTGAACAGGGCCGGCTTGATTTGGAGGGCTTGAATGAAATCTGGCAGGAAGTATACCTGGAAATTGATCCCGCAGAACCCCTCTCCTTTTTCCAGACAGAGTATGAAGAGGTTATCCAGAAAAACCGGATAGATGAACTGGAGGAGTACCTGGAAATTGAACGAACTGGACAGGGGAGGCCACTGCAACCTTCCCAACGCAGAGTGATCTGGCCGGTATTTGCGGAATTTATCAAACGCAAAAGGGAAGCTGGCCTGATTGATTTTGAAGACCGGGCAAATATCCTTATTTCCGCCCGCGAGAAGGGTGAAATTCAGCCGATTTATGACTCTGTCATTATCGATGAGGCCCAGGACCTTTCGGGAAATAAACTCCGGGCCCTTTACAGTTTGGTCCGGGGTAGAAGCAATAATCTGATGCTACTTTCAGATCAAAACCAGCGCATTTTCAGGCTGGGCAACTGGAAAAGAGAAACGGGTATTCCCATCGTGGGAAGAACCTATTACCTTAGCCTTAACTACCGGATGAGCCGGCAGATCAGGGAATATGCCGACAGGCAGTTTATGTTTTCCCGGCCAGAAAAAGAACACCTCCTGGGCTTTAAAAGCCTTTTTGGCGGTCCCGAACCGGTGGAAAAAGAATTTTCCCGGGAAAAGGACCAGCACATGTTCATCTGTTCGGAAATACGGCGCCTGCTTACTGCAGGCTTTGCTTCCCACGAGATTTGCGTTGTTGCGCCCGCCCACGTTGAAAAAATTTCAGGCGTGCTTGATTTAGAGGATATTCCCTATCAAATGTTAAAAGGGGAAGAATACCCCCGGGCAGGGCAGGGGGTCGCCCTGAGCACCATGCACGGGGTTAAGGGCCTGGAATTCCGGGCAGTAATAATTCCTTATTACAATCGGATTGGCCACTGGCTGGATAAAGAGGAAATTAAAGCGGACAGGTGGTACTGCCGGGACCGGGAAGGGCAGGTGGATTGTCTGCGTTATGTGGCAGCAACCCGAGCTCGGGAAGAACTAATTATATCTTCTCTCCAGGAGGAATAGCCCAAAAGAATGGCCCCCCGGGGCCTTATTTTTTGGAGAAATATTGTTGTGAGGAAAGAGATTTTATGTTAAACTTATATAAGTAATTAAGTAATTACTTATATAAGTTGGGAGGTCGGGGTATGGCAATAATTGAAGTCAATGGTTTAACCAAGCAATACGGAGATCTGGTCGCAGTAAACGACATTGATTTTTCGGTTCAAGAAGGAGAAATTTTTGGTTTCCTTGGGCCCAACGGGGCGGGAAAAACAACCACCATTAAGATGCTAACCGGCCTGACCCGGGTCACCTCTGGCGAGGTGAGGATCGACGGAGTTGATTGTGTCAGGGCGGTGAAAAATGTCCAGAGCATCATCGGAGTTGTTCCCGACGAGAGTAACCTTTATGACGAACTGAGTGGATTGGATAACCTGGCTTTTTGCGCTGGACTTTACGGGATCAGGCGCAGTGAAGGGTTGCAGAGGGGCCTAAAATTATTAAAACAATTCGGCCTGGAAGAAGCGAAAAATAAACCATTTCGAACCTATTCCAAAGGGATGAAGAGAAAACTAACCATCGCTGCGGGAATAATTCACCGTCCCCGGATTTTATTTCTCGATGAACCTACAACCGGCATTGACGTGGTGAGTGCCCGCCAGATTCGTAATCTAGTTCTTGATTTAAACAGAGCTGGAGCGACAATCTTTTTAACCACCCATTATATTGAAGAAGCGGAGAGACTTTGCTCCCGGGTGGCTTTCATAGTCGAAGGGAAAATTCGCCACCTGGATACTGTGGAAAACCTTCTGGAACAGGCCCGGGAGGATAATATTTTGGAGTTTGTTCTTTCCAACAATAGGGTTTTCGAGGAAGAGTTTTTGCAGAAGGCCTTTCCCGAAAATCGGATTGAGGTCAAGGGAAGCCGGGTTCGCATCCACACGACAGAACCTGTTGGCTTAAAGTCCTTTATTGACCGATTCACAGAAATGGATTGCGAGGTATTTGAAGCCAGACTGGTCAGGCCAACCCTGGAGGATGTTCTGGTAAGAATAACCGGTCTTGACACCTCCGGCCTGAAGGAGGTGAGGGGAGAATGAAGACCTGGATTGCATTTTCCAGTATTCTCAAAAAAGATATGTCAACCTATTACCTGAAACCTCCTAACATCAGCTGGGGCATAATTTTCCCCCTGGCCTGGGCGGTGATGTTTTTCATTCGAACTGGAGAGCCCATGGATATCAGGGGAATTCTGCCGGGGATAATGGGTCTTTCGATCCTTTTTGGAACCACCTCCATGCTTGCTGTAACAATTACTTTTGAGAGGAGAAGGGAGTCTTTTAACCGGCTTTTACTTGCTCCAATCGATCTCAACCTCCTGATGCTGGCTAAAACCAGCGGGGCCATAATCTTTGGTGTGGCCAATGGTTTTGTCCCGGTCCTGATCGCTTCTTTTTTAACCAGTCTGGCCGGGGTTAACTGGGCAGGGGTTTTTGTGGGGGTGCTGCTTATTTCAATTACCTCCACTTTTATGGGGCTTTTCATTGCCGTGGCTGTTCGCGAGGTATTTGAAGCGCAGACTTTTTCTAATTTTTTTCGTTTCCCCATGATTTTTTTGTGCGGTTTATTTATCCCCCTTGCAACCCTTCCATTCTGGCTGCGCCCTCTATCCTATATCCTGCCCCTCACCTATGGAGCGGACCTTTTGCGGGAAATGCTTAACGGGGAAGGAATTTTCCACCCCGGGGTTTCCCTGGTTATGCTGTTTGTTTTTGCCCTGGGCTTGTTTTTATTCAGTATCAGGAATGTAAAACGGAAATGGATTGATTGAAGTGGAGGCCGGATGAAAATGCGAAAGAAAAAATCTAAAGGACAGGTAAAAAGGACTGTAAAAAAATTAATCTCCTACCTGAAAGGCCACGGAAAATTAATCGGAGGTGTAACCGTTCTGGTGATCCTCTCCACGGTCCTGGGCCTGGTTCCTCCCTGGCTATTGCGATTTGGAGTTGACAATTTTATCCTCGAGGCCCGACCCGAAGGGTTATGGATCCTAGGACTTGTTATGGTCCTGGCGACACTTTTGCAGGGGATGGTTGATTTTGGCAAAAGGTATTTAGCAGAAAAAACTGCCCAGAATATAACACACCAGCTGCGGGGAGACGTCTTTCAGCACCTGACCCGGCTTTCATTTCGTTTTTTTGACCGGAGCCGCACTGGAGATTTGATGTCGAGAATAACTGCAGATGCGGAAACCCTGCGGGGATTTTTATCCTTTGCGGTGCTTAATATGGCAGGGAATATCCTAACCATTCTGGGGATACTTGCAGTCCTTTTTTCCTGGGCTCCCCGGCTGGCAATCCTCTATCTTTTGATGCTGCCCCTGATGTTCCATGCCATGTTGAATTATGCCTACAAGGTTAGGCCCAGCCTGCGGCGTTCAAGGAGAAGCCTGGCCCGCCTGACTACTATGCTCCAGGAGACAATTGCGGGAATGCTGGTGGTAAAAATATTTGGAAATGAAGAAAAGGAGGAAGAATCATTCTCCCGGGAAAACGCCAATTATGTGGATATTAACCTGGAAGCGGCCCGGATAACTGCTTTCTGGATGCCCTATGTAAATGTTTTATTGGGAATAATTACGGCACTGGTAATCTGGTATGGAGGGCGGCTCGTGGTTGGAGGTGTTCTATCCATGGGTTCTCTGGTTGGTTTTACTGGTTATATTGCCATGTTAATGCGGCCTATCCGGCAGACCGGGATGCTGATCAACAGCGGCAGCCAGGCCCTGGCAGCCGGCGAGAGAATAGTTGAAGTCCTGGAAGAAGACTTCCAGATAACCGATGCTCCCGATGCAATTGAGCTGCCTCCAGTAAAGGGGCAGGTTGATTACCGGGATGTTTCATTTGGTTATTCCCGGGAACAAAAAATCCTGGATGATATTAACTTTTCTGTAAGCCCCGGGGAAACTGTTGCCATTATCGGGCCTACCGGTGCGGGGAAAACAACCCTGGTTCACCTTTTACCTCGCTTTTATGATCCCGACAGGGGGAAAATTTTTATTGACGGGTATGATACCCAAAAAGTAAAAATTAAAAGCCTGCGGAGCCAGGTCGGGATATTGATGCAGGATACTTTCCTTTTTTCTGCGAGCATTGCTGAGAATATTGCCTATGGGAAACCCCACTCAACCCGGGAGGAAATAATCCGCTGTGCCCGCCGGGCCGAGATCCACGATTTTATCGAAACTCTGCCCCTGGGTTATGAAACCCCAGTTGGTGAGAGGGGTGTAACTCTCTCCGGAGGTCAGCAGCAAAGGCTGGCAATGGCCCGGATGCTTTTAACCGATCCCCGGCTTTTGATCCTGGATGAACCTACCTCTGGAGTTGATTCTGCTACAGAAAGCCGGATCCAGACCGCCCTGGACAATCTTTTTAGAGATAGGACGGTCCTTGTCATAGCCCACCGGCTCTGGACTGTAAAGAGGGCCGATCGGATCCTGGTGCTGGAAAAGGGGCGGATCGTCCAGAGCGGGATCCATGAAGAGTTGAGCAGATCACCGGGCTATTACCGGCGCCTGCAGGAATTAACCGGTGGGGAGGGAGAAGGCTGATGCGAGGAGGATTCCGCCGGCGAATGCTGGCTGACAGCAAAGAAGATTTCCAGTTGAAAGATTTTCGTTCCCACCACCTGCGCTTTTTCTGGACTTACCTCCGCCCACATCTGGGTAGATTGATCCTGGCAACTCTGGCCATGCTGGTGGTGACGGGGACAGCCCTGTTAACTCCCTACCTGATCAAGGTAGCGGTAGATGATTTTATCCTTGTCGGGGATCTGGGCGGCCTGAACTGGATCATAGTTTTGATGATCTCTGTCCAGCTTCTTTTCTGGGGAGGCTCTTTTGTCCAGCGGTACCTTTCCAGCTCTATTGGTCAGAGGATAATTTCCCGCGTTCGCCAGGACCTTTTCAGCCATCTCCAGAAGCTGGAAATCGACTTTTTCTACCGCCGGCAGACCGGGGAAATTATGTCCCGGCTTACCCACGATGTGCAGGCCCTGCAGGAACTTGTTACGGGTGGATTTATTTACCTTTTGAATGATTTATTTACCCTGATCGGAGTTGTTGTAATTATGTTTTTGCTCCACCCGGGGCTGGCCCTGATGGGTTTTGTCTCCATTCCGCTTATTTTAATCCTGATTAATTTCCTGGGGCGGCGGATGCGGCGGGCTTACCGGGATGTCCAGGAGAGACTCTCCCGGCTCAACGCAGATGTTGAAGAATCAATGGCCGGAATCCGGGTGGTTCAGGCCCTGAGCCGGGAGGGGGAGAGCGTAAGCAATTTCCAGGGGCTGAGCTGGGAGGCAGTAAAGGCCAACCTGCGGGCAGTTTCAATTATGGCCCTGCTCTTTCCGGCCATGAACCTGAGCCGGGTTTTCGGGGAGGCCCTGGTTCTTGGTTATGGGGGCTGGCAGGTTGTCCAGGGGACCCTAACCCTGGGTATGTTGATGGCCTTTTTTAGCTATGTGCGGAGATTTTTCGCTCCTCTGGCTGACCTGAGCCAGGTTTACAATACCTATCAGGCAGCAGGTGCAGCCCTGGACCGAATCTCTGATTACATGCTGACTGAGCCGGCAATAGAAGAGCCTGGAGAAGAAAAAGTTCCCCCGGGAGGCTTTACGGGGAAGGTCTGGTTTCGGGATGTTTTCTTTTCTTATGAACGGGAAGAGGTTATAGAGGATTTCTCCCTGGAAATAAGTGTTGGGGAAACAGTAGGCCTGGTGGGTCCTTCCGGTGCGGGAAAAAGCACCGTGGTCAATCTGCTGACCAGGCTGTATGACCCCGACCGGGGAAATATTTTAATTGACGGGGTAGACCTGAGGGATATTGGCAGAAAAAAACTTCGCTCCCTGATTGGACTGGTTCCTCAGCAGATTTACCTATTCAATACCACAATTAAGGAGAATATCCGTTACGGAAACCTGCAGGCAAACGATGAAGAAATCGAAGACTGTGCCCGCAGGTCCAGGGCCCACGATTTTATTTCCCAGCTGCCCCGGGGTTACGATACGGAAGTTGGGGAAGCAGGGGTTAAATTATCCGGGGGCCAGAAACAATTGATCTGTTTTGCCCGGGCTCTCTTGGCAGATCCCAAAATCCTGATTTTGGATGAAGCTACTGCCCACGTGGACTCCCATACCGAAAACCTTATCCAGGAGGCCATGGAAGGATTGTTAGAAGGACGGACGGGCCTCATAATTGCTCACCGTTTCTCAACTCTTGGCCGGGCAGGCCGAATTGGGGTAATGGATCGGGGCAGGATTGTTGCCCTGGGAACTCACTCGGAATTACTGGAAAAATCTCCGCTATATGCAGACCTTTACCGGCGCCAGGGATAATTAGTCTGATACCATTTTTGGACCCAGTAAAAGGACAAAGCCAGGACAAAAGCAAGGGCCAGTTGAAAAAACCCAAAAATTCCTGCAACTGCTGTGAGCAGAAAATTATCCGTTTTAAAAGCACTTTTAAACAATTGGAGGCCGGAAAAAAATAAGAGGGCTCCAAGAATCCCGACAGGAAAAAGCTTGATTGTTTCAAGAGAAGCAAAAAATAAGGCCAGGAATAAAAGGATGGAACCAGAAATAATATTTGAAGCACCGGTCCGGGCACCAAAACGATACTGGGCAGCAAGCCCTCCCGCCCCGTGGCACATAGGAAATCCTCCGAAAAAGGGAGGGATAAGGGATATCAGACCAACTGAAACTGTGAGTTTTTGCTCGGGGACGTGTTCTTTAAAAAGATCCTGGATTAAAAGAGAAGTCGCCAAAATTGAATTGGCCAGTGTAATCGGGAGCTGTGGTAAGGCTCCCTGGAAAAAACCCGTTCCCAACTCTCCCAAAGGGGGAAGGGAGAGGAGGGTAATATTAAGAAAGTAAAAACCGGGGAAACCGTATTGGAACAGACCCCAGACAAGGCCAAAGAAAAAAACTAATAAGGCAGAAATATTGGGGATGCGGGTCAGGGTGAAGATAATGATTAAACCCATGGCAGCAAAGCCAACCCAGGGGTCAGAAATCATAAATTCTCCTGCAGTAAATATAAGGGTAAGGCCCAGCCCGAGCTGGAGCCCCCGAATAATTGCCAGGGGGATCAGCTTTTTTATCTTTTGGATCCAGCCTCTCCAGGCGATGATTAGGAGCAATAAGCCCGTAAAGAAACCTGCGGCCAGGATTGAACCAGAGTGAAGAGTTCCCGCGATGGCCAGAGCGCCAATGGCCTTCATTGGTTCAACGGGGACAGGAAGCCGATAGTAAATCCCGGTTAAAATATAAGCCAGACCGAAAAAGAAGAGCATGGGACCAGGGTCCATTTGGGCCGTAAGGGCGACCCCAAGAATAATTGGTAGCAGGGTTCCATAATCACCCAGTGCTCCTGCTGCTTCCTGGAGGTTCCACTGGAAATCCCGGGGCAAGTAAATCCCTCCCTTCATTTGCATTTGTTTTATCAATTCGGTAGGGGACAAAAGAAACCTTTTCAAGAAAGGGGGTTGCAGGGAAGAAAAAAGTATGCTATCATTTTATTAAGCAATTAAGAATATACTAATATAAAATGCGGGAGAGGCATCCATTAAATGAGAGGGGGTGAAAAGAATGGCTGAAGAAAAAATAGGCTGTCAGAAGCCCGAAAAATTAAAGGGAAAGCCCGAAGAGTGCAGTCCCGAACAGATTAAAGAGTGTCACGGAGACGATCCCGAACACCCCTGTGTAAAGGAAAAAGAGTAAATGCCTGAAAAACAATTTGCCTCTCCCGGCAATTTTTTCTTGCTTTTATTTCCCGCCCCGATTGTGTATAATAGGTTGAAGGGGAGGAAAAAAATGAGAGATTTTATAAAAGCCTGCCGGGCCCTGGGTGACGAAACCAGGATGAATATATTCAAGTTGATCAAGCACAAAAATTTTTGTGTTGGAGCAATAGCCCAGAAACTGGGGGTTTCCCAATCTGCAGTTTCCCAGCACCTGAGGGTACTGCGGGAAGCGGGATTGGTTAGAGCGGAAAAGCGCGGGTATTATGTCCATTACCTTATCGAGGAAGAGGCCCTCAATCATTTTCAAAAGCAGGCCCGCGAACTCCTGGAAAAAAGGGGAGAATCCGTTCCTGCCTGTCCCCGCAAAGAAATGGGAGAAGATTGCTGCCTGGATTAAATTACCGCCCCGAAAAGGGCGGTTTTCTTTGTCTGGAGGCGAAAAAAGCCCCGGAAGAAATATGATTTTGGGAGGATAGATGATGTTAAAGGCCAGGGAGATTATTCCGGAAAAAGCCGAAATCGGGGCGGGACTGGCCCTGATTGATGGCAAAGACTATATCTTTTTTCTTGCTGGTTCCCGGTACAATTGCCCCCCTAAGGAAATTTTTTTCGCAGGGATTGGGGGACATCTCGAACAGGGAGAAAGCCTGCTGCAGTGTGCCCAAAGGGAAGCAGCAGAAGAGGCAGAGCTGGAAATCGAAATTCAAGACAGCCATCCCACACTATTCATCTCCCGGGAGGGAGAAATCCAAACTATCCAGGCGGAAGAAAGGATCCGCCCCTGGATTCTTTATAAAATGGTCCATCCTCCCGGAACTCCCCAAGCTGGAAAGGATTATTACATTTTTATTTTCCGGGCGGGGATGAAAAATTTTCCCGGAAACCTCCATCCAGAAGAAATTAGTGGATTGATAGCTTTACCTCCCCGGGAAGTTATAAAAAGCCTGGAGGGAAAAAGGAAATGGAGAGATTTTAAGAAAGCAGGGGCCAGGGTAATTGCCGGCGGGGAAAAACTTACCGAAGAAACCCTGCTCTATCCCCTGGGAACTGCCCGGGCCCTGGCAATTGTATTATATAGACTTGGGGGATGAAATTATGTCAGAAAAAAAACCGGAAGAAATGAGAAGTTTTTTTGATAGTCGTTCCGAGAGTTATGATCGGCACATGCAGGAAAACGTCAGTTCATTCAAGGAATTTTACCGGAAAATAGCCCAAACAATTCCCCAGACAGAGGAACCGGTAAAAATCCTGGACCTGGGATGCGGAACTGGCCTTGAGTTGGAAGAAATCCTTAAAAGGACTCCCCGGGCTTTAATTACCGGGATCGATCTATCAGCAGAAATGCTGGATAAACTTCGGGAAAAATATATTGATTTTTCTGACCAGATCCATTTAATCCAGGGCAATTACCTTGAGGAAGACCTGGGCCATGAAGTTTTTGCTTACGCTGTTTCGGTTATGACTGTGCACCACCTTCTGCCGGGCCCCAAACAGGACCTTTATAACAAAATTTATTCCGCCCTGCGCCCCGAAGGGAAATATATTGAAGGGGATTATTATGTTACTCCGCAAAAGGAAAAAGAATATCTGGAAAAATATAAGGCCGTGGATGAAGAAGGGCGGGGGCATTATCATATTGATCTTCCTTTCTCCCTGGAAACCCAGAAAAAACTTTTTTCTTTGGCAGGTTTTTCCCGGGTAGAATTAATCTGGAAAGAAGGAGAGAGCGGAATTTTTGTTGCAGAAAAGTAATTTTTCTTTTGGGCAAGTTTCCTCGGGTTTTGTTCACTATTTTCCATAGGATTATCAAAAGCTTGATTGAATCAAATTAGCAGGGCAGCTGCCCTGCTAATTGAATTTTGGATTTGGTTGTTTTTATGGGAAAAAAGATTAACCTGGTAATGTTTTTGCAAGTTATCATGGGATTATTCTTATGGGTAGATTAATTTAATTGGCGGGGAAAACAGGTTTATTAGTGGTCATAAATAATTACAGTGTTGCCAATTATTATATCCTGATCCCTGTTATCAAAAATCAAGGCTTCTACTTCTTCGATAAATTTTTCCGTGTCTTTCTCGTCTAAAATATCTTTATAGATATCATAATTTGCGGGGCTGTCTGGAAGGATTAAAGCACTAAAACCCTTCAGGTCAATAAAAACAAATATATACCTGGTCGCTTCTCCCAGTTCAATTAAATTGCTTTCCTCGACCCGCATTATTGCTGCAATAAATTTTGAGCCCGATATGGGGTCGGGTTGAAAATAAACTATTTGGCCAGATTCAGGGTCTGCTTCATAATCCCCTTTGTCAAAGATAAAACGTTCCGCTTTTTCAAGCCCGTTTCGATCTCTTACGTAAACCTCCAGGTTCGGATATTCCAGGAGTGCCTTCCAGTAGCCAATCACGTTAATATTGCCCCATGATTCGGCTACATACCCGGCCATGAAAACGTCCTGAGGGTCTCCAAATACAGCGATGAATTCCTTATTCCGGTTCATTAAAATAGTCTGACTGACATCAAGAATACTGGTAGAGTCTCCGGTCCAAAAAAGAAAATCAGAATTTTGGAATGAGGAGGCATTTACTTTGACAACAGCATCCCTGTCAATTGAATAGGTTGCTTTTGAATCGGTTAAAGTATATCCGCTATCGTTTTTAATTTCACCATTACCTGCAACCTCAAGGGTAAGTTTATAAGATACTGTTTGTGCAGGGGTTGAACTGCAACCGGTTATTAGAAAAATCAAAGCCAGGGACAGGCCGAGTAAACCAAAAAACTTGTAATTTTTCATACTGCTATCTCCTTCCCAATTTGAGTTATTTATCTCCTGGAAAGGAGAATTTATAACTTAAGGTCTCTTAAAATAATTGAAATTTCACCTTCATATGAAGTTTTTAACCATAATTCAATCAGGGTTATTTTGTCAGCTTTTTCTGGAACACCGGTAAAACTCCAGCTGATTTTTTGCGGGTTGTCTTTTTGGATGGTTTCTTCTATAGAGGCAATTCTGCTGGAAGAATGGAGCCAGTCTCCAATTGATACTCTTCTACCCGACATATTCCTGCGGGTACCCTCATGATCATAAAAATCCCTGTTCCCCAGAATTAATTCCAGAACAGCATTGTTAGTTTTAGCGTAAGCTGTACCTGTAACAGTAACGCGGGTTCCTTCTAAAAAAGCCTCATTAATCTCAATAATAAAATCCCTGGTTTCAAGGGTTTTAATCGGTTCAATATAAGGTTGGCGGGGTGTGGTTTTGGCTTCCTCTACGGTAATGGCTATAATATCACCAACCTGTGGGTCTTGATTAAGATAAACAGTTTTCAAGAAGGCGCTGCTCTGGCCGACATCTGTTACTTCTGCCTGGCCAATTATTATAAGCTGAGGTGAACCAGTATCCCGGAGCCTGTAGCGAATAATCTCTCCGGTTTGCCCGACAACCAATCCATCATTTCGCCCCTTGTTTACAACCAATCTTTCTCCAACGATTGATATTATTTCAGTTTCTACGATTACTTTGGCTACCTCTTCATCTGTTTTAACCCCGGTAATGTTTTTGATTAGGTCATCAACTGCTCTTTCAATAGCTTTGTTCAGGATATCTCCTTCAAGTACTATATTAGAACCAGACCCCTTGCCCTGGGGATCCACAATATTCATTCCAGAAACAGTGGCAGTTCCACTACCGAGATAGGTATCCGTTACTCTGGCTGTGCGGGCGTCTATAAAGTCTACGCTGAGATCAACAGTAACTTCTAAATCGGAAATTTTTATCGGCCCAAAAGTGAACTTATCTATAGTTTCCACTTTTACCCGCTCCAGGCTGCCGTAAATAAAAATTTCAGCATTAGATAGAGCCCTCAGTTGATTAATGATAGAAACAGTTGGCCTTCTTCCCCTGGAAAACCTGACTTCATCTAACAAATTAAGCATCCTTGTTCTATTTAAAACCGAATACTTTTCAACATCAGATAATTTATCATTTAATAACCAGGCGATTTCTTCCAGGATTTCGTTTTCTTTTTCTTTGTTATCAATCCAGGAAGAATCTTCTGAATTAAAACCAATTACTGCTACCCGGGTTGCATTGACAGTAAAAGCACTACCAACAAGAAGAGTCAAGGCCAATAAGCTTACCAGTAGCAAGTTTTTGTTTTTCATAATTAATTACCCCCCCTTGGAATAAACAATCTTTGCTATCTTTTCTTCAACTTGTTTTTGCCCTTCATTTTCCATTGTTTTCATTGTCCTGAGCAGTTTAATTAGCAGGTCAATAATGTATTCCTGGTCATAATGCATCTCCTCTTTGAGTTGATCAATTTTATCGTGGAGTTTTTGCAAACGCTCAATTTCCATTTTTTCCTTGGCCAACACCTCTTCTTTGGGGAAAATAGTGAAAACATTTTTTAATTTTTCTTCAAGGGTCTGTTTATAATTATTCAAATCCTTTGGGTCGCTCATTTCCGATAACTTCTTTCTGTTGAGTTCCAGAAGGATTTTTTTGGCCAGGTCGAAATCAATTGACTTAATTCTTCCTTTTTCCAGATGAGAAATATATGACTGGGATTTGCCGATTCTTAGGGATAGTTCCTTTGTTGTAAGGTTTGCCTTTCTTCTAGTTCTTCTCAGGTGGGTTATAAATAGGTACATACCTGTAGGTTTCATAATATCGCCCCTTCTTTCCCCTGTTATAATTATACGCTATAAAGTATAAATTGTCAATGCAATATAATAATTTTAAATTATATTATTGTAATAAAAATTATTATTTTTAACCAAAAAATTCTACCCACCTAATTTCACTGGTTGTTTGGAATTTAGAGGAATCACAATTGCAATTAAATATTAGAAGGACCTGCCAATTCCCTTGCCTTCCAATTTTCAAAAAAAATCCCCTTTATAAAGGGGATTTTTAAATGATATTGATTTTTCTGGAATTAAATTTATTGGGCTTCTTGGTCTGGAGATATGGAGAAAAAGAGGGGGCCGGCCAGGAGAGCCTGGTTTTTCTGGATCTGACCCAGGTTATCCAGGGCAAAATCAACCCAGGTAGAGGCGCTGGGAACCGGAGCAAAGGACCTCTTGGGAAAGGGAATTTCAACCACAGGAGTATTTTCCGGGAGATTGGCCATTTCCCGCAGCTTTTTTAAGGCGGTCTCCAGGCCCCCCAGTTCATCTACCAGGCCGTTTTCCAGGGCCTGTTTTCCGGTCCAGACCCGGCCTCCCCCGATTTTATCAATATCTTCAATGTCCATTTTGCGGCTATCGGCAACCCTCTGCAGGAATAGATCGTATATCTTTTTAATGAAATTCCAGGCCTGCTCCCTTTCTTCCTCGGTAAAAGGTTCTTCGGGGGAACCAAAAAGGTCTCGCTTGCCTTTCTGGATGGTCTCCCGGTTTAAAAGGAGCTTTTCCAGGAGGTCAGAGTTGACAATTTTAGCGCTGATTACTCCAATAGAACCGGTAATTGTGGAGGGCTGGGCAACGATATGAGCAGCAGGGGTTGCCACGTAATAGCCTCCAGAACCTGCTACTGAACCCATCATTGCTACCAGAGGTTTTTTAGCGGCAATTTTACTCAGGGTAGAGCTCATTGCTTCCGAGGAAGCTGCTGAACCCCCTCCGGAATCAATGTAGAGCAGGACTGCCCGGGCCCTTTTGTCTTTTAGGGCCATCCGAGCCTGCTGGACAAATGTAATATCCCCGGTCTGTTCATTGAAAAGAAAGGGTATGGGTAGGGGGCGCCGCCCGGGAGGGCGCTGGCTTTTTCCGTCGACAATGTTCCCCTGGATCCTTAATACTGCTATGTACTTGCCAGGGGCGGGTGGAAGGGGCCTGCGAAAAACCTTCCGGCACTCATTCCAGCTCGCAATTTTAACGGGCTCTTGAGTGGTTCCCAAAAATTCAGGAAGGTCATCCGAGTTTACAATACCATCAACTGCTTTTGCTTCAACGGCTTCTTCTCCGTTATATGGAGTTTTTTCAATGAAAGAATCGATTTCTTCCTTAGCAATCTTTCTTTCCTCGGAAATTGCCCCAATTAGCTGTTCATACTGAGAATCTAAAAGCCAGGTCATCATTTCCCGCACTTCCTCGGACATATCAGAGCGGATGAATCTCTCCAGGGCCGATTTATAGGGGCTGATTTGAACTACATCGAATTTTATTCCTGCCCAATCCAGGGCTCTTTTCATGTACAAGGGCCTGCTGCCCAGGCCCAGNGTGTAAACCACACCGCCTTTTTGCAGGAGAATCCGGTCGGCGGCTGTTGCCAGGTAATATGACGGGTTATCGTAGGAGGTGGCCCAGGTAATTACTTCCTTGTTTTTTTCCTGGAGTTTTTTGATCATATACCGAAGTGATTGCAGGCGGGAAAAGGGCATTGCAAGGTTACCCAGCTGGAATATAACTCCCTTAACCCGGGGATTGTCTCCTACAATTTTCAGTTCGGTTTCCAGTTCCTGCAGGCTTTTTACGGTTCCTTTCATTTTCCTTTGTAAAAGCCCCTCGGGTGGTTCTTTCAGGTCCGGGTAAGAACCATGCAGGGTAAACATCACGTAATCAGGCGCCCGGCGGCCTTTTTTTATCAGGTTCCCTAAAAGGGTTAACCCTGAACGAATAATGTATAAAAGATAGGCGATAAGCACAGAATCCGCTCCTTTCAAAGCTTGATAATACTCTCTTCTTCCTTTTACCGAAAATTCCTTGCGTAGAGAGCTAAAATTAGGATTTAACTGGTAGAAATTATCAACAATTTACTGTTGACAAAACAGGCAGGATCCTTTACAATTGAAATTGATAATCAAAATCAATTACTTACTTTACCTGCAGAAAGGAAGTGGAAAAACCATGGATACCAGCATTGAATATCTTGCTCAATACCTTGAGAGAGAAAAACAAAGAGAGATCTGCAATAAAATTCGCCACAATAGGTAAAAGGCGAAGAAAATAGAAGTCAGGGGAAGCAGGGGGTTTTAACAAAATCCCCTGTTTTTTTGTTATAATCATAAGGAGGAGGTGGGGTTTTGGACTGGATAGGAATTGACGGGTGCAGGGGCGGCTGGGTCTATATAGCCCTGGAGGGCGGTAAATGGAAAGCCGGGGTCAAAAGCTCTATTCAGGAATTACACCAACTTCTTTTAAAGGCCAGGCTGGTTTTAATTGATATGCCGATTGGCTTTCCGGATTTTTGTGAGCCCGTTCGCAGCTGCGACCGACTGGCCCGGAAGCTTCTTGGTAAAAAAGCAAGCAGTATTTTCCCTGTTCCTGCGCGGGAAACCCTGAATGCTTTAAATTACGAAGAGGCCAATAAGGTTAACCGGGAAATACTGGGGAGGGGACTAAGCCGGCAGAGCTGGGGAATTGCTCCCAAACTAAAGGAGCTGGATGAATATTTGCGTTCCTCGGGGAAAAGGGTAAACATAAGAGAAGCTCACCCTGAAGTTCTTTTCTGGAGTCTAAACCACGGGAAGGTAGTTGAAGGAAATAAGAAAACAAATAAAGGATTTGTGGACAGGATTAACCTTCTGCAAATATTGTTCCCCGGGGGCTGGGAAATTTATAATTATCTCCAGGAGTCCTACTCCCGGAAAGAAATTGGACCAGATGATATTTTGGATGCCCTGGTTCTTGCGGTTTCTGCCCGCATGAGCATAATGGGGCTTATAAGCCTGCCCGAGGAAAAAGATTTGGACCTCCTGGGGATGTCCCGGGAAATTGTCTATCCCGACTATTATTTCCCCGGTTCCAGGAAAGGGGTTGTGATCAAAACCAAGAAAAAATAATCCAAAAATCGCCTGCAAAGATTTTTCCACTTTATCAGTATGCTAATCGGAAAAAGGAAAAAAGGTCCGGAGAACGAAGTAAAGATATAGGAAAAACCGGACGGGGAGGGGGTTGAATTGGCAGGAAAAAACAGGAACTACCTGATCCTTGCCATGGTGGTGATTGCCCTTATGGTTACCTGGTGGGAACTTGGTACGGGGCTTGTGCAGACAGGGTCTGAGCCCGTAATGCAAAACAATTTTAAAACTGAGGCCCGCTTTTACGAAACTCTGGAAGATGGGAAGGTCCGCTGCGGGATATGTTTTCGCAATTGTGTAATTGCTCCCGGAGAAAGGGGTTTTTGTAAGGCCCGGGAAAATAAAGATGGTGTTTTATACAGCCTGGTCTATGGTTTACCCTCGGCTCTGCAGAGGGATCCGGTTGAAAAGGAGCCCATGTTTCATGTAGAACCGGGTTCAAGCATTTATTGCATTGGAACTGCCAGCTGTAATTTCCGCTGCCGGCACTGTCACAACTGGCATTTATCCCAGCTTACAATTGAAGAAGTCCGTTCTTATTACCAGAGGACACCCCAAGACCTGGTTCGGGAAGCAAAAGATAGGGGCATGCCGGCGATTTCTTTCACTTATAATGAACCTACGATTCTTTACGAATATATTTACGATACAGCCCGGATTGCCCAGGAAGAGGGTATACGGTTTATTTTCCACACTAACGGGTCGATGAACCCTGAACCCCTGCGGAAATTACTTCCCCATGTAGATGCAGTAACAGTGGATTTAAAGGGTTTTACCGAAGAGTTCTACCGGGAGATTTCCCAGGCCAGGTTGGAGCCGGTCCTGAATACCCTGGAGATAATCAGGGAAGAAGGAGTCTGGCTGGAAATTGTTAACCTGGTCATTCCCGGATTCAATGATGATCCCGAGGAGATCCGGGAAATGTGCGGCTGGATTAAAGAAAACCTGGGTTCCCAGACTCCAATTCATTTTACCCGTTTCACCCCTGCTTACAGGCTAACCGGGGTTCAGCCGACTCCAGTGGAAACTCTGGAGATGGCCCACAGGATAGCGGGAGAAGAGGGACTGGAATATGTTTATATCGGTAATGTTCCCGGGCACATCCATAACTCGACTTTCTGCCCTGACTGCGGGGAAACCCTTATTCAGCGGTACCACTTCTCTGTACACCAGGTCAATATTGATGAGGGGAAGTGCAAAAACTGCGGAAATGAAATTCCCGGGATCTGGCCATGAAACCTTTAAATTTCTCCCTCCTGGTTTTTTTGACCCTGCTGGTCGGGGCGGGGGGGATGACCGGGCAGTTAATTCTTTTACGCGAATTGCTGGTTGTTTTTTACGGAAACGAATTAACCATGGGGCTGATCCTTTCCAACTGGCTAATTGCTGAAGCAGCCGGGGCCTTTTTTGGTGGGCGCAGGTTTTTCGCCGAACGCTCACTTCCCGGATATTTTTATCTGCTTTTGTTATATGGATTTCTGCTTCCGCCAGCTGTTTTTCTCAGCCGGACCCTTTCCGGAACCCTTTTCTCTCCCCTTTGGGGAGAGGCTCTGGGATTGGGGCCGGTTTTCCTTATTTCCCTGCTAGTTGTTGGGCCGGTAAGTCTTGTTCATGGAGCACTTTTCCCCCTGGCCACCCGTTTGTGTGGCAAAAAAGCACCCATCGGCCAGATTTACCTCTACGAAACCCTGGGGACTTTAATCGGGGGGCTTTTTTTCTCCCTTTTTGCAGCAGGCCGATTTGCTTCCATGGACCTGGCAGTAGGGTTGGGCCTTTTGCACCTGTTAGCAGGTGCAGTAATACTGGGGGCGGGTTACAGGGACCGGAAATATGCTGCAGTTTTGCTGGCAGGAGTTTTTTTTATTGTTCTGATTTTTGCTCCCCTTGCCGAATTTTTGGAGGATAGGTCTCTTGATATTTACTGGCGGGGGCAGGAAAGAATTTTTTCCGGGCATACCCCCTTTGGGCATATTGTTGTTCAAGTAAGCGGGGAACAGTATACTTATTATTATGATGGACGTCCCCTTTTAACGGTTCCTTCTCCTGATCTTGCTCCCATCCAGGAATTTATTCACCTGGTTGGAGCCAGCCACCCCGAGCCCCGCGAAGTATTATTCCTGGGCGGGGGCCTGGGGGGATCAATTGCAGAGGGTCTGCGGCATCCAGTAGAGAGAGCGGTTTACGTTGAACTGGATCCAAAACTGGTGCAGCTTGCGGGGAGGTTTCCTACCAGTATCACTGAAAAAGAGCTGGAAGATCCCCGGTTGGAAGTAATAACCGCCGACGCCCGCTATTACCTGGGCCGGACGGGGTCCCAATTTGACCTAATTTTTTTGGGCAGGATCAGCCCGGATACACTGCAGACCAACCGCTTATTTACCGCCGAGTTTTTCCGGGTAGCAGAAGAAAGTTTAAAAGAGGGAGGAATTTTGGCTTTTGCAGTTCCGGGATCATCCACCTACCTCAGCCCGGAAATGGCTGAGCTCAACGCCAGCCTGTATAAAACGTTGCAGCAGGTTTTTCCCTACACCCGGGGAGTTCCTGGAGATCAGATTATTTACCTTGCCTCCAACCGGCCTCTGGCAATGGAGCCTTCCCTCCTTGCGGCCAGACTTGAAGAGAGAGGGCTTTACGGGGAACTCTGGTCAGAATCATATTTAGAATTTCGCCTTGAAGAGGAACGGCTTTCCTGGCTGGAAGAGAATCTGGGAAGGCAGGAAGTCGGCCTGAATTATGATTATTCCCCCGCGGGTTTTTACTATGCCCTTTCTTTCTGGGGACGGGCTTATTCTCCCGCTTCTTCTACAGTCCTGGATTTTTTTTCCGATTGGAGGACAGAACATTTTTTCCTTGTTTTGGGAGGAGTATTTCTTTTGGGGTTAGTGCTTTTTACCCCCCGGGGAACGCTGATCTATGCTGTTGGCAGCAGTGGGGGGACAGCCATGGGCCTGGATCTTTTAGTCCTCTTTACCTTCCAGTGTCTTTATGGCTATATCTACCAGATGGCCGGGTTGCTCATGGCAACCTTTATGCTGGGAATGTTTCTGGGAGGTAGGCTGGTAATTAACCTGGAGAAAAAAATCCGGAAAACTTTCCTTGCCCTGGAGTTGCTGGTTATTGCTTCCCTGGGGTTGTTTTATGGGCTTGCCCTTTTTCTCCAACAGGAAATGGGCAGGATTGATCCCAATCTGACGCTCGCTCTGCTTGTTTTTTATGCGCTCCTGGGAGGAGGGTTTTTAGGGGCTCAGTTTCCCCTTGCGGCAGCCCTGCACCCTTCAGGAGAGAGGGGTAGCGTTGCTGGCTTGGTTTATGGAGCAGACTTAATGGGAGGTTATCTGGGAGGCCTGGCCATAGGATTTGTGCTTTTTCCCCTCCTGGGGCTGGGTCAGACCCTTTTATTTTTAGGAGGTTTAAAAGCAATCAGTTTTATCCTTTTCTGGACCAGGGGAAGGGGGCTCAGCGATGATTGAATACTTTCAACTCAATATTCCAGGATGGCTCGTAGTTGGACTGGCAACAGGTTTTGGGCCCTGCATGGGCCATCAGTTTTTAATTCTTTTACCTTATCTTTCTCTCACCGGCAGGGGTCCGAAAGAAAGCTTTAAAGAAGTCCTGGGTTTTTCCCTGGCCCGGGTAACAACTTATGGGCTTCTGGGCCTGGGCAGCGGGATTTTAGGCCGGGCTTTTTCTGAGAGGATTACTGATCCAGCCATTATTGGTGGCGCCCAGTTATTTTTGGGCCTGTTGCTCTTGGGACTTGCAGTAATGTTTCTCCTCTGGCGGGAAAACCCCATCTGCCGGCTTTTAGAAAAAGCTCGGGGAAGGGCCATGGCCCTGGCTGGTTTTTTTACTTCTTTTTCTCCCTGCCCTGCATTGCTGGGCTTACTCGCCTATGCTGCTGCAGTGGCAAGCCCGGTGCAGGGGTTGCTCGCGGGAATTGCTTTTGCAACGGGAACTTCCCTCTCTCCACTGCTCGTTGCAGGTCCTCTCTGGGGCTGGCTGCAAAGAAAAATTGGCCCCGAGAAAGTGAGAAATGCCATCAGGATAGCAGGGGGGTTAATCCTTTTTGGTTACGGGTGGCAGCTTATATTGCGTTTTATTTTATAAATCTGGAGCAGGAAAACTGGATGCGGGGGCTAAGTATAGGTTAAGACTTTAAGAAAAAACTGGGAAAGGGGTAATGAAATGCAAAGTGGACCTGAAAAGGGGTGGGAAAGAAAAATCATCCCCTTTTTAACGGCCTTTTTGATTGTTTTAATTTTTTCTGGTGGAGCTGGAGCTTCAGGGGAGCTTTATTTTACAATTATGCATACCAATGATGAGCACTCTTCCCTGGTCCCCCGGGGCCCGGCAGTTGACTATCACCCGGATTATCGGGACCCAACTGTAGGAGGGATTGCCCGGGTTGCAACTGCAGTGGAAAGAATTCGCGAAGAAAAAAAGGCCGAGGGGGAACCTGTTTTACTTTTTTCAGGAGGAGACTTTATTGGTGGAGCACCCTACGCCTGGTTAACCCTGGAAGGGTTAACTCCTGAGATAAACCTGATGCGGTATATGGGTTATGATGCAGTAGTAATTGGTAACCACGAATTTGATTATGGACCGGATATTTTGGCGGATTACCTTAAAAAGGCAGGATTTCCCCGGGCCAACCGATATATTGGGGTCCTGGGCAGCAATATTAATCCACCTTCCGATCATCCCCTAACGGAAGTGGGTATTGAAGAAACCCGGATCCTGGAGCTGGATAATGGCCTCCGGGTTGGACTTTTTGGACTGATTGGAAAGGATGCTATCAGTGTTGCAACGAATACGGGTGACGTGGAATTTTCCGAGCAGCACGAAACCGCCCGCCGCCTGGTAGGGGAATTACAGGAAGAGGGTGTGGATGTAATAGTCCTTCTGAGTCATTCCGGGGTAGAGGAAGAAAAAGACCTGGCCCGGGAAGTTCCGGGGATAGATGTTATTGTTGGAGGACACTGCCATACTGCCCTTTATGAGCCCGAAAAGCAGGGAGATACAATCATAGTCCAATCCGGTGCTCTTCTTTCCTATCTGGGGGTCGTTGAACTGGCCTTTGATCCCGAAACAAAAGAAGTCCGGGTTCGGAACGGAGAAACCGGTAGGCCTTTCCTGGTTAAAATAGATGATGAAATTCCCGCCCATCCGGTTATATCATCGGCTTTGGAGTATTATACGGACAGGTTAAACGCGGTTGTAGAAAGAGTAACAGCGGGCCACTTTTCGGATGTTTTTGCCCCCATCGCCTATTCTCCTCACGAAGTTCCCCGCCATCCCCGCATGGCCGAGGCTCCCTTTGGTAATTACCTTACCGACGCCATGCGCCTTATTGCTGAAGAAGCAACCGGTAAGAGAGTTGATTTTGCTTTCCAGGCCAACGGCAATATCCGGGGAGGCATAATTCCGGGGAGGATGGAGCAGACAGAAGGCCTGATTTCCTTTTACGACCTGGCCAAGCTTTCTTCACTGGGAATGGGTCCGGACGGTGAGCCGGGTTATCCCCTGGCTTCAGTTTACCTTACCGGGGAAGAAGTTCGCCGTGTTTTGGAGGTTTCCGCCTTTTTATCAGAATATATGGGAGATACCTACTTCCTGCAGACCTCCGGCCTGCGCTACGAATATGTTCCCGAGCGGGCTCTGTTGCTGACAGTACCCATTATTGACCTCCCCGTTCCTACAACCAGGGCTGTTGTTTCCGCCGAACGCTACACCGGCCAGGGAAGGCAGACCAACCGGGACGAGGATTATGAACCCCTGGAAAGGGGAGATGAGACCCTATACCACATGGTTACCGATCTTTATCTCCTGACCTTTTTACCCATGGTTGGAGAACTCCTGCCCCAGCTGGAGTTGATCATTAAGGACGAACAGGGAAGACCGGTTGAAGATATCCAGGAAACTGTAATTACCCTTGAGGGTGGGGAATTAAAAACCTGGCAGGCCCTGGTTGAATATGCTGCATCGCATCCGGAAAATGAAAGAGGATTTTCCGGAATCCCCATTTATTACAGCTCAACTGCGGGCCGGATTGTTCCGGTCTCCAGACTTTCCCTCTGGGTTTACCCCAGCGGTGCAGTTATTGTTCTGATTATGTTAATCGGAGGCTGGAGAGCAAGGAGAAAAAGAATAAAGCAAAAAGTAAACTGGTATGGAAAGGTATAAAAAAGTCGGGGTTTAAGCCCCGGCTTTTTAATTTCAGTAAAGGAAAATAAGGGATCGGAAGAAGAATATATTTTATCCCTGTAAAGGGAAATAATGCAATGAGATGAATAATTATATATAAGAAGGTGCGTGATTAAAGCAGCCAATTTGTTGAACCCACACCAAAAGTAAAAATGATATAGATGGAGAGATGAAAATGCTTTTAAATGGTGCTTTTTCCCGGGCAAAAACAAAAAGAATAATTGTTTTTGTCGTTTTAGCGCTGGTAGCTATTTTATTTTCCGGCTGTGATTTTTTGGGGGGCCATAAAGAGGAGTTTTTTCTGATTGTAAATTGGGTTGAAGAGCACGGCCAGGTATTTATCCAACCCAATCAGGGAAAATATGAAAAGGGCACCAAGGTAAATTTACTCGCCTCTCCCCTGGAGGGCTGGAAATTCAGCCACTGGGAGGGTGATGCAGAAGGAACTGAACCTGAAACACTGGTAATAATGAATTCAGATAAATCTATTACAGCAACATTTATTAAAGGAGGGTACAGCCTCGCAGTAAAAACCGAGGGTGGGGGAACCGTAGCTATAAAGCCTGAAAAGGAAATTTACTCTTACGGGGACCAGGTAGAATTAACCCCTTTACCATTTGAGGGCTGGGGTTTTAGTGAATGGACAGGAGAAAAGGAAACAAAAGAGGATACTATTAACATAACCATTACCAGGGATACGGTCCTAACCGCAATATTCCTGGAAATATTTACGTTTAATATCGAGATAGAGGGCGAGGGCCTGGTAGTCCGGGATCCCTCGGAAAGCGAATACCTTAAAGGAACGATTGTTGAACTGGAAGCTATTCCTGGAGAAGGTTGGTACTTCAGCTGCTGGCAGGATGGAATAGAAGGGTCAGAAAGAATTACTCAGGTAGTTATGGATGCAGATAAACTAATTAGGGCAGTTTTTAAAGAAGAAGAATATAATCTAACTGTAAGCACAATTGGCAGTGGAATTGTAGTTAAAAATCCAGAAAAAGATTCCTATCTTTTCGGGGATCCGGTTACTCTGACTGCAGAACCGGAAACGGATTGGAATTTCAGCCACTGGGAGGGCGATGCAGAAGGGACAGCAGAAGAAATTGATATTATTATGAACTCGGATAAGAATATTACTGCTTATTTTACCCGGCCTGGTGCACAGGCAAGCGGAACTATTACCATTGAACACAACTGGCCTAGGTCCGCTGTTGAACAGGGTCTCGAATCCAGGAATAAAACAACTCAACCTGGGAAAGAAAATGTAAAAACGATGGGCCTGGAAAACTATAAACCCGGGGAGATGATCATTAAATTTCATCCAGTAACTGCACAGGCGGACATGGATTCTGTTTTCCGGGGTTTGAACCTGGAGGTAATAGACCAATTAAAAAGCCTGAACGCATACCTGGTAAAAACTCCGGGCCAGTTTATTGAAGCTGAAATTGAAATGGCCAGGATGATGGGTGGAGTATTGTACGCCGGGCCGAACTATACTGTCAGGGCATGTATAAAACTTCCGGATGATCCATTATATGTTAACCAGTGGAATTATCCCCAGATACGTCTTCCCCAGGCCTGGAATATTACAACCGGTTCTTCTGATATCAGGATTGCTGTTCTCGATACCGGGGTGGATGCCGGTCACCCGGATTTAGGCGAAAATGTTGCTGTAGCTTTAGGATACAATTTTATCGATGATAATTCCAATACAAATGATTTTAATGGTCATGGCACTCATGTTGCTGGAACAATCGGGGCCAATACCAATAATAATGAGGGTGTAGCCGGAGTCATGTGGGGTTGCACAATAATTCCTGTAAAAGTTTTAGATGATAATGGTTCGGGGAGTACCTGGGAGGTTGCCAGTGGGATCCTTTATGCGGCTGGACTGGAAGAACCCTATCTTACCGAACCTGCGCATATTATCAATTTGTCCCTGGGGGGACCAGATAAATGCGAAGTAATGGAAGAAGCAGTTCAAAAAGCGGAAAAAAAAGGTGTGATTATGGTTGCGGCTAGTGGAAATAATAATAGTAGTGGAGAACTCCTCTACCCTGCAGAATTTCCAGAAACAATAGCTGTTGGAGCTGTTAATTATAATTATCAGGATGAACCCCAGCGAGCTTATTATTCCAATAACGGTCCCCTGCTCGATGTTGTAGCCCCAGGTGGAGATGGAACTGGCGGCATACTGAGCACGTATTTTTCTATAAATGGCAACAAGGTATATAATTACGATAATTTTATAGGAACCTCAATGGCAACAGCCCATGTTTCCGGGGCAATAGGTTTGATGCTTTCCGGGGGGATTCAAACAAATGAAGTTCGGGAAATTCTCCATAATACAAGTATGGACCTGGGAGAAGAAGGCTTTGACGAAGAATACGGACATGGACTGATAAATACATATTGGGCAGTTAATAATGTGCAAAATATTAAGGTTCTGGTTGGAAACAGGAAAGGGAATGTAATTGATACGGTTTTGGAAACAAAAATAGATCTCAGGAGTCAGGCTTATGAAATTGAGGGTATCCCCGGGGGAGAATATCGGATTTACGCCTGGATTGATGTAAAAAGAAACGGAGTTATTGAGCCCGGCGATTACCTTGCAGGATCCCATTTGATTGATTTTAACGAGGAAGGAGAAGTAGATTTAGTTCTGCTTATGAAGGAGGTTGATTGATACCCACTGCAATAAATTATTGACCGGTTTTGGTCAGAAAAAGGGGCAAAAAAATTAGCCGGGTCTTAAACCCGGCTTTTTGTGTTTTCCATGGAATTTTCCTTATCCTTTTACCAGAACCTTTTCAATATGTTCTCTCAAGGACTTTCCCGCAAGGAAGCCTGTGGTATGACCCTTTGCCAAGGTTGCAACAGGATGAGGCTGGTAGGCAGTTTTTTGTACATCGTAGCGGATAATTTGGTCATAAAGCGCCAGCAGGGGAAAGACATTTTCCTCCCGGTGGCTGGCAAACTTCTCGGTAAAGTTAAGTTTGCTTTCAATTTCCTCCCGGTGTTGAAATACAGCAGGATCAACCAGCTGGGAATAAATTGAATCAAAGAAGATATCGGTAGGCCTGGGACCACCTAAAAGGGGAACGTAGGAATCTGCACTGTTGTAGAAAGCCCGGTGCAGGTTGGCAACCCAGGCTCCAAGACTGATCCCGCATACCATAATATGAGAGCTTCCTTTTTCCCGGGAAAAAT
>SL_8KL_010_SEDDRAFT_10000938_pt1 | contig 25396 bp, 19 predicted proteins | sample SodLakKL_010_SED_4_FD_11160 | JGI IMG/M metagenome (IMG submission 11160) | reverse complement strand
CCCGCATGTGCGGGGAACAGAGATTCCGAAACAGCAATGAATGCAGTAGCAGAGGATCACCCCCGCATGTGCGGGGAACAGTCTAAAATATCCCTGAATTAAAGAGGCTTTTCGTTTTCCTTTTTTTCAAATTCAATGAGTTTGGTATAAAGTTGATGTGTTCTTAAACAATCTTCTATACTTCGATGAATTGCCTTCTCTTCAATATTAAAATATTCAAGTAATGTAGAAAGTTTATAGTTTTCAAGATTATCTACTATTCTTCTTGCTAGTTCTAGGGTATCTATATACCGATTTGAGAACTTAGGAAGTTCAAAGCGCTGACAAGCTGCACGCAAGAATCCATAGTCAAAATCTGCATTATGAGAAACTACAGGGAAATCACTTACAAAAGATAGAAATTCGGGCAAAACCTCTATCAGTTCTCTCCCTTCTTGCTCCAAAATATTTTTGGTAATACCAGTCAATGCCTCTATAGGCGGGGGTAACTTTTTGCTAGCTTTCACAAAAGATTGAAATTTTTTCTCTATAATCCCCTCATTAACTAGTATAGCTCCCAATTCAATAATCTCATCCTCGACAAATGACAAGCCTGTTGTTTCGACATCTAGTACTATATATGTCTGAGGATGCAATCTATCCCTTCTTTTCTTCTTAGCCATTTGTTTTGCTATCCGCCTTTGAGAAGCCTTACTAAAACCTTGATTTAGTTCACTCTGTTTGTTGACTCGAAAACGGCTAGGTCGCAATATAAGCTTTAAACCATCAAAATCTATTGGTTCCCAGCTTGTGTTATGAACTCGAAAATCAAGTTTCTGTTCATTTGCGGCAGAATATACCATTGTAGCTCTTCCATTTCTGGCATTTTGTTTAACACGCTTCCACAATTCATCCCTCACACGTGCATTTACTTGGCCCACATATACGCCTGTGCTTATTTCCTGAAGCCATTTTGATAGGTCACCACGCAAAGCTGGCGGACAATCTGTAAGCGTAATAACAATCATATTTCATCATCCACAATAGTTCCATAACCATCCTCTTCAGCCATTACCTCCTCATCTTCTCCATCCTCACCTAAGACCTCTTTTCCATAGGAAACTGCATTGGGTACCCGACCTTTTTTCTCATCCCATAGGTAAAGAACATCGACTTCCACATCTTTCACTTCAGTATTATCAAGCAAAAGCGAACGAATATCTTTCACGCACTGCTTTAGTAAATTCCCGTCAGAGATAGCATCACGAACCCTATGCCTAGTAACTGAACCAATATCCTGATGTTCTTTTGCTGCTATTTCAAAAGCAATAGGAATCGTGATTGTTCCTTTATAGAGATCAGCAATATCATATACAAAAGAACGTTCATGTCCTCCGTGTATAAAACCTAAACCCGGCGAACATCCCAATGCCACAATAATACTGTGAGTAACACCGTATAAGCAAGCGTGAGCAGCTGAAAGAGCCATATTCACAGGATCACTAGCTCCAAAGTTATCGGGATCATACTCTCTACCGTTCCAAGGAACACCAGTTTCTTTTGATGCACGGCGGTAGATCGAACGAACTCGAGCTCCTTCTCTCCCTCTTAATTGCTGCATGGTCAATGTGGAGACATCTTCACCTGGAAATCGCATTTGATACATCTTACGAGCAACCGCCACCCTTGAGCGTGTGTTCGAGACCAGTTTGGCCTGTTGAGTAAGTAGTCGTGACGAATGCGTCAAAGGATGCCCATTAGCATAATAGCGTACACCTTGTTCACCTACCCAAAGAACACTTATTCCAGTAGTACCTATAAGTTCCATTGCACGATGAGAAATATTTGTACCAGGCCCTAAAAGCAACACACTAAGAGACGCTGCAGGGACATGCACAGTTCCCCTGAGATCCGTAACAGTAATTGCTCCATCTATTCGATTGATCTTGCAACGCTCCAAGTATAGAAAAGAAATTCTATCTTTAACTCTGGGTAATGCCCTCAGATCTGGTTTCTTCATTCCAGAGCCATCGCTCAAAGCTATCACCCCCTTGGTCGAGCTATGGTTAATAAACCACATCCATAGGCTTTACCGCGACCAATTCCGTTAAGTAGTTTTTCTTTAAACATATCTTTTTCCTGTATAGTCAAAATCCCTTCATAGGTAGCGGTGCGCAAAGTTACCTTGCTTTTACCTTTGGAGAACCGTTTCCAATCTGTATGCACAACATCAAATTGGTTTTCTTCCAGTGAAAAACCATTTTTTTCTGCCCGTTGCAATAACCATTGCCGCTGTTGCTCTTGGGTAACATGGGCATAAACTTTTCCGCGATCCGCCTTCTGTTTTTCATTCTTGGAGCTGCGTGTTGGATTGGCTCTTAAACGAAAACCCCATGTATCTCCTATCCGTAACCGCTCTAAAAACGGCTTATAGTTTTTGCTTTCCCACTGATGCGATTTCTCGGTATAGCCAAATTGCTTCACAACATGCTTCAAATCAGGCCGATCCTTACTTAGAATAAGAAGATAACATATACCTCCAAGCCAATCAATCCGCCAAAGATTTCTATTGCTGTCAATTCTATTAGTGTTAAAGCTAGTTTCTACCGCTCCATGTAATAGATGGGGAGAAGCAATAGCCCTCATAGTTTCAAGACGATCTGTATTTAATGCAACCCTCGACAGATACATTATCTATACCTCCCCCAGTTCTAGCATAGGATCGTGCTCAGCATCGGGATTCGTAATGATAACTTGCTTTAGCTCAGACACCCGGCGAAAACCATATTGTCGATGGCTTTGGTTAAAAGATATGGGAACATCACGCTGGAAATAGCCAGCAGTGCTTTCCTTGTCTTCTTCGACTGTAAGATATAGCTTTACTTCCCTTCCTTCTCTTTTTTGTCGCCAACCGCTAACCTGCCAAGACTCTTCCTGGAGAGCTTTACAAATAGGTTTTTGCACTCGAATTCCCAAGGAAAGCTTTCCCTCGGGTGGGCATGAGCGTCTTCCCAAAAATAGAGGAAATGCCGGATTTTTTAACGCATAATCAATTTTCTCAAGGAGAGTTTCACTTCCTTCTAGAGCAGCGACAAACACAGCATCTGCTAAGTAATAACGAAGAGTCATATGGGCGTACTTTCCTTCATGTTTTTTCCAAAAAGCCTCCTCGTGAGTCATATGAAAGTCTCGAACCAAAGCTCCCGCCTGGTCGATTCGCACACCATAACGTAGAGCTTGGAGATCCTCAACATTTTCAGTCCGTTTTCGCCCAAGAGCAGATGCTACCAAGCCTATAACACCGCTCTTTGTAGGTATTCGCTCAGTTCCCCTGCGATTGAACTTTGCGTCCACTCCCCACGACTGTAATGGTCCTGCTAATCGCATTAACAGGGTACTCATAGGTCATCGCCACCGTTTACCAACTGGTCTTTTAGTGTTGACTGCAGTGCTTCTAATAGATCATGTAAAGATTTGGTATGACCTAGTTCACTCAGGAGTTCTCCGGTGACAAACGAGAAAGCTGGTTCTCCAAGCCAATCCGAGTACACTCTCTTCGCATGTTGTACCAAAGCCTTTTGTGACGGTTCAACATAGCCCATATCTTTTGCGCTGCCTGCTTGTACAGGTTTTTCAAAAGCTCCCACTAGATTTATTGGTTGATCGGTACGCAGAGTAACCATAATAGCATCTGGGGTGGTTCGGTTAGCAAATGTATTTTGCTTACCCGTAGGCATGGAACGCGCAAAAGCATCCACAAACCAAGCTATAGCTTTAGGGGTATCCATCTGGAGGTATTTACATAATTCATGTGCTGCTACAGTTGCATAGCGATACAATGTGGATGAATTGAATTCAACTGTCCCAATATGGCTAGCTCCAGTATTATCTTCTGGTATTAAGTCATCTACAGCAGTAAAATAATCATATTCAGTCATAACTTTATGTGTCGATATGCTATGGGCTACCTGAGCACAAGCATCAGTATTTAAATACGGCTCGCTTGCAACCATACGACCAAATAACGCAACCTCAAGGCCCGGAGCCTCCTTTAACGCCTGTTTCGCTTTAGCTTTTATCTCTTTTGAAGGCTTCTTAGCAACAACTTCTGGCTCTTCTATTGTCAGTTCTGCCAAGGCTTTCACTTGAGCATCACTGACAAAAAACAGGGCTTCTGTTGTTTTTTCTTTTTCTTTAAACTTAAGGCCCGCAGCTTCTAAAGCCCGTTCAGCCTTCAGTTCTGGCTCATCTGTTTGGCCAGTTTTAATTATTTCATCCGCAACAAGATTTATTATTTGTTTTGTGCGAATACCCAGGAGTTCTTTTTTAACGTTCTCCCTGAAGAAATCTCGAACAGCTTTCTTCCAGCTTTGAGATGAGACTCTAGCTCTTGTTGCTCCACCATAGATAGCAGTTTTAGGGCTGCCGGTATCATCACGGTTAACACAGCTAGGTGGCACTGTCTGTAAAACATGAATATCAACATACAATTTTTTTGAATTTTTCATTTTTCTTACCATCCTCTCATACTAACTTAGGATCTTTCTTTTCTTTTTTCTTTTCCATCCTGTAAAAAGCACGACCCCACTTTAATCTAATCGAATCTCTGGCCTCGGAAAATTGAAAACGATACAAATCTTCAGCTAATTCAACATAATCAAGAGGTAAATCTTCAGCTTTTAATCTTTGAATTAATCCTCTAAGGTGGTACGAAAATTCTTCTAAACTATCTGAAGTTGCTGCTGCATCAAACCGCCTTTTTACTCGCAACTCATCTTCTTCATCTTTGATCAGTTTTCGGAGAGAGCTTCCTAATGATTCACCTTCCTTGTTCATACAATTTTCTCGAATATCTTTTCCTTGTTGGTGCAATGCATATAATGTCATAGTAGTATGAACAGCCCATTCACCATAGGTTGGCTCAACCCATTTCCGGGTTAATGTTTCTGGTAGCCCGTCAAAGGTCACAGCCCACAGTTCTGGCATACTGCCTGGTGCTTTGCCAATTCCTCGACGCAATTTCGCCAACGTTGCTCGCACCAAAGAATCATTTCTGCTTTCCGACAAACGAGTGATCTGGTTTTTTATGAAAGCTTTAACCTGTTTTGTTGCTTCAGACATTTCTTCACTCCTTTCTATACAACAATTCCCGATTGGACGTGCGGTACAGAAAATAATCATAGGCTTCCGGCGCGGTATATCTCCTTGTTTTTTCGTTGCTACTGTCTCCAGTAGCTAAAACTCTGCCGGTGAAAGCTTTTGGTCCTGATTGATAGACAAGCTCTCTCCCCAGCTTTCTTACTATATTCCTTGCTTCCTGCCACCACTTTTCACATATTTCCTCTTTATTCTCTGCATCATGGACTGGATCAATAGACTCTAACCAACCGCGGAATGGTTCGTCTAGCCGAAAATAGGCATGCTCCTTAGCATGATTCTTGCGACTGTATCCATCTGTATCTCCTGCTGCTAGAGCAAGATTTTGTGCAAGACGTCCTGTTTGTTCTGAAAGTTGGTCTGTTATGTTGATTTCGTCAATAATACGTGTAATCCAATCTTTACCTAAAGATGTCAACAAATTAGCGTTAAATGCAATAGAATCACCAATTATATCGTCTATAAAGAAATCCTTTGATCCGTATTTAACACCAGCAATCTGAAAACGAAAGTGCGAGCGGGAAATCAATTTCTCTGATTTTAAGCGCCCAAGCCATCCAACAACACCAGGTTTTCGGAAAGCCCCACCTTGTCCTACCATCACTGGAAAGTCTCGCCATAGTTGCCTGCTGGGATCGTGGCGCCTTGGGTGATATTCAGGCGGATCATCTTTTTTCTTGGCTGCATTTCGCCAAAGTGTCATTTGCTCATTTATAGAGTTTTCTTTTGGAAAGAAATCACCGCCAAGGAGGTTGTATCCTATTACTTTATTATCCTGTTTAATAAGGTTTAACCGTCGAGATTGTAGTGTGTATAAACAAGATAGGTTAACAGGCATTGGTATTTCAGTTCTTTCCTCTAATTTAACTTTTTCATTCTCCCAAACCGGGCCGCCCCTTTCCCAAAGCTCGTCACTCCCATCCCTAAGTAAAACAAGATTAAGTAGTAGTGTTTCAAATAGATTAGCCCCAACTGCATTTATAATGCCCAGCTTTCCCAGCCAACCTGCTCCAGGACTTGGAAGGCCTGATTGTGTTGGCTTAGCCGCAGTATCATCATACCCATTGATATAAATCAGCCATCGACAAGCTTCCGCGTAATCAAGCAGAGCTTTGTTCTCTCCAGTGCGTTGAGGGAACAGTCGCGTCTTGTTGTTGCTCTCTGATAATTCTCCGTTTAATTTGGAAGCTGTATACTGAGTTGCTCTACCCATGCCCGGCACTTGAAAAAACGGATATTTTTCATGGAAAAGCCAAAACCGGTCTTTATAATGCTCTAGATATTTACTTATAAGTTCCATAGGGAAATAAGCTCTATCCCATAACAATTGCCAACGTTCTAAAGCCTTTTCAGGTGACAAAACAGGATCTGGAATTCCTTGAAGATTAACCCTTTCAAATACAGCATGAAGAATAGCAAGCAATATCCGCATTACGGCAACATCTTGTGTTGGCAATTCTCCAGCAAGTCCCTGATAGTGATGGGCCTCCTCAAAAACCTTCACTAAGGAAACTTCATCAATACTGCCATCAAATTTCATGACTTTAATCCACGGTTCATGTAACAGATTAAACTCCTTCTGACTCATCCTCCTTAACCTCCTTTTCATACAACAGTCCATCATTCGGATGGTAGGTCAATCGGTAACCGTTCAAAGTAGCAGAGTAGTTTTGGTCGACAATTACAATAAGGTCACCTTTTAACCATGGAGATTGTTGCCACCAAAACAAACGTTCAATAACCGTCTGTTCCAACTCCTTGATCGTATTGTCGATAGACCATGGAGAGCATAAAACTCTAGGGAGCCGTATTCTTTGTCGTGCTATCGCTTTTCCCAGTTCATTTGAGGGTACCTCAGTTTCTAAAATCTCACGTCCGTTCTCTACCCAGGGTAAAAAGCAGAGTTGTCCTTTTTCGTTTTCTTGAACTAAGAGCACTTCGATAGATTCATCGCTATCACGCACAGTCGCTTCTCCATGCTGGTGTGACATATCCGTATCTAACCAGCCGCACAGATGTTGTTTGGTTCCAGGCCAAAAGGGCGCTATCCTAAACTTTTTTGCACGTTCTTCTTTTGATGCAATAAGGTTTTGATGGGCAGCTCTAGCTTGTGTAAATCCTACTGGTTCTGGAAAAAGACTAAGCTTGTCTTCATACGTTTTCTGCACTAGAAATGGTATGTCATGAGGTAATGCCAAACAATCCGGTAATAATGTCTTTGTACGCATGAGAAGATATTTTCCATATATCTGTTCTGTGCCCTCTTCAAAACCGTCATTACTGCAACCCATAATAAAGCAGAAAGCACTCTTTAACTTTTCAGGCCTTTGTCTTTCATGGCGATGGAGACGACCAATACGCTGCAACAATAAATCCATAGGGGCAATATCGGTGACCAAAACGTCAAAATCGATATCCAGGGACTGTTCGATCACCTGAGTCCCAATAACAATACGTTTTTCTGGCCGGTTCCTGTTAATATCTGGCTTTCCTAATTCCTGCAATAGTTTGTTTTCTTTTTCTTTGCGATCTGGAGCAAGAAAGCGGGAATGAAGCAAAAGCACCATCTCTTCTCCAAAATGCTTCCTTAATATACGGGCCAATTCCTGTGAACGTTTGACAGTATTGACTACCACACCAGCACAACCACCATGAGAAAGCAATTCATCCAATTTCGAAACGAGTTTGTCTTCTGGTAAAAATTCCAACTGAATCTGCTTTGGTTTTTCTTCTGCAACAAATGTTCTTTGCTTAACCTCACCACCATCGGTATATGTTATCAGAGGATAATCAACACTCTCAACCCATTTTGGTACATGGTGCTCATCTTTGATAGATTGCCCAAAGAGATCAACAACTTGACTATCGGAAGCCTTCTTGTTCAAATAAGCTTCAATCACCGACTGCCTTTTTGACGCAGGTAAAGTTGCTGACAGCACTATCACTGGCACCCCATAGACACCCAGCCAATGTAAAGCACGGTTGAGATACTGGTTCATGTAAGCATCATAGGCATGACACTCATCTATGATTACGACCTTTTGGGCTAATCCCAAATGGCGTAGCATCACATGTTTCTGTCTTAGAGCAGCCAATAGTAGTTGATCAATAGTTCCCACTACAAAATCAGCCAACATGGTTTTTTTCTTTCCTTCGAACCATTCATGCACTAACAGACTATCTTCATCATCGTATCCAAAGTTTGTGCTGCCTTCAATTTCTTTGAGCGCCTGATAGTCTTCATTAAACTGAGCTTTCCCATGAGCCAAACCGATAGAGTACAAACCATCTTCATCCAGCTTTCCAACCCATTGGCATAAACGTGGAAATATTCCGTCAGAGGTTGCTTGGGTAGGTAAGGCAAAAAAAACACCACTCCTCTTACTGTTTCCAGCAAAAATCTCTGCACATGCCAGGGCAGCCTCCGTTTTGCCTTGACCCATTGGCGCTTCTATTATGAGAATACCTGGCCGATCAATATCTACGGCTGCTTCTGCTGCTTCTACCTGGAGAGCATTGGGGCTATCAAACGTAAATCGTTGCTGAAATAATTCACTACCCCTAAAGACTCTATTCGCTACCCACGGATATGTGAGAGATAGGTTGCACCAGGCATGTGTTGCTCGTAAAGAAGGTGTAGTGCTGTCAACTGTTTCATCCAAATGAATATAGGGAAAATACATTTCGTTGCTTGCAATCCAGTCCGTCATGATCAACAAACCACTCAGCAAAACCTGTGCAGACATATCAGGGACTGGAAGATCCTGCACAGAGAGGAAGCCTGATAAATTAAGGGCATATCGAATTATTTCTTTCTGAACTTTACGCCAAGCTTCCCTGCCTTCATCTTCCAAGTAATAGTTGAAGCTATAGGCACTGATATTGCATTCATCTGTAGCATTAATTCCTTGCGGTTTGCCATGGTGGGCTCCTAAAATAGCTGCCACATTTCTGTGACAACCTTCAGCTTCTAATAAAACTTGGGTAGCTAAGGCATGGGGAGTTTTTCTGCTTTGACTAAACGAGAATTGTGACCTAATCGGTAAGCCTACCATCTGTAATCTGTCTTCTATCTGTTCATCTAGCGCACGGTGTAGTGGGCGAGCCTCTTTTACCTGAAAAACCGGTGTTGCTTTCCCTAGATCATGAGCAGCTGCTAAAAATAATAGTAGTTTTTTTGCATCCTCTTCTCTTTCTACTCCAACCATTAATCTGTCTTTTATCCCGTAGCATAACCAGCGGTTCCAGAGTTTTTCTGCTACCAACGTGCTATCTCTCATATGAACAAACAATGGGAGCCAGAATAAATCTCCTTGATGTGAAGTCTTTTTCGCCCAAAGACTTTGAGCAGCTTTTGAAAGTTCTTTCATAATACCTATGTCCTTCCCTATTGTCTTTTCCAACAAACAGTGTTACTATTATGCATTCCCCTACTTTTTCAAAAATGCAAGATTATAAAATACTTGCATTTGAGCAACCCCCAACCTCAATTCTTTTCATTAACAAAACCCTGTTACAATATTCGCTATATTTTATGTGACCTCCTGTAATTTTAATACAATTTTTGGAATTATCTACGATTTGAATAGTAAACAGAATGGCATCACTTCGCTACCCATCACTTGCTACCTGATCTATTTCCCATAACACTTTGAACTTTTATCTGTTCTCCTATAACATTGTACACCATCAAACCGCCATTGAAAGGCGGGCTGCTACTTGTTAACCAGGGATATGCAACTCCCGTAAGCACTGACAACGGCCCTCAGTTTGCCTCTAATGCCTTTGGAGGGCTCTGTGGTGGGTTAGGGGTTGCATCATCAGAGGATCCCGGTAAAAACGCCAGATATTAAATCCCAAATTGAACCATTCCATGCCATCCTCAGCAATGAGTGTTATAACCAGAATGAGTTCCAGAGCTATATAGAAGTTTATAAAGTAGTGCGCGATTACATGATCTATTATAACACCCAACGTAGACATGGAAGCCTGGGCAACACTTCACCCAAGCAACACTATAACGCCCTGAAAAACAAAGAGATTGAAACTGCATCTTTCACCTCTTAATTCAAATTCTAAGAATAAGAGGGCAGGTCCAATTTTTTCTCCAATTACGGGGGGCAAACCTTATCTTCTTGGGCAGGAATGGCTCCAGCAATAATTAAGGTGCCGGCAAACGCAAATCGGGCAGAGCACGTAAAGGTAATAAACACATGCGAAGTTCGCTGGTACAATGATCCAGGGCAGCTTCTTGCACTAAAGAAAAGCCCAGTTTCGTAGAATTGCAGCCAGGAGAGGTAGTAACCGGGCAGCTGTTGCAGTGGGGCACTCCATTTTGGTTATTTGTTACCATATCTTGTGAAAAAGCGTCAGCCATATAATGATTTAGGTGCAAATTACTTTGATAAACGCAAGTCTATATCTGTTCTAACGAATGCTGTTAAGCGTATTGAAGCTTTGGGTTTTAAGGTCATCTTAGAAGAAAAAACAACATAAGCAGTCTTTGAATTTTCCTTTCATGGGCTGCAAAAATACCAATCTCGAAGCTCTATTTTGTTTTACCTTTGTCGGCTTGTGACTGGTTTTCAGGGTAGACACAACCATCCATATTCCTGCGGGTTTTTGGCAATAAAACGGTTTTCCCCAAATCCCTGCCCTCAATATGTTCCCTATTACCACATATGTTTCCCTTTACCAAATCCCCCACCTTTTCACCCTTCAACAAACCCCAATCCCCAATAAAACTCCAGCTAAACTTTGTTCAGCACTGCTACAGCTTCAACATGAAAAGTCTGGGGAAACATATCAACCAGATCCAGGGTTTCTATTCCATAGCCCAGGAGTTGCAACTCTCCAATATCCCGGGCCAGTGTAGCCGGATTACAGGAAATATAGATTATATGGGGTATTTCTTTTTCTCCCATCAACTGCAATACCTGGGGGTGACATCCCTCCCGGGGGGGATCCAGAATTACACAATCAATAGATCGGGGTAGACTGGAAAACACTTTCTCTACCTGCCCCTGGAAAAACTCTACATTTTTAATTCCCAGGACTCCAGCCTGTTTTTTCCCATCGGCAACAGCTTCCGGAGAAAGTTCTACTGCCATTACCCTTTCCAGCGCAGGAGCCAGGTCCAGGGCAAAGACTCCTGCTCCAGCATAAAGATCTGCCATGCTGTTGCATTTTAGTCCACCAACTATTTCCCGGACCCGCTGCAGGAGAACCTCTCGTTGTTCAGGGTTGATCTGGAAAAATGTTTCCGGACCCACACTAAACGAAATATTGCCCATTTTTTCCTGGATACGGCTGGAACCCCATATTACCCGGCCTTTCTTTTTCCCTTCTTCCTTATAAATGCCCTTAAGACCGGGACTGACTTCTCGCAGGAGATTAATCACCTGTTCAGTATCCCCACAAAATTTTATTTTTTTATCCAGGATCAAAAGTTGCTGTTCGTGGGAAAAGCTGGTCCGAAGGGTAAAGTTTTTTCCTTTTTCCAGGTATCTCTTTTGCAATAATTCTGCCATGGTGTTTTTTATTGAACTCACTATCGGGGGCAGGAGCAAACAATCCTTATGAGATACCACTCGCCGGGATTCCCGGCTGAAAAAACCCGCCCGGTTGCCCTGCAGGTGATAGGTAGCCTTATTGCGATATCTCCACTCTTTTTGAGCCGGGAATAACCCTGGCGGGGGAATTGAATCCGCTGCCGCAATTCGCTGCAGGGCCTGAATTAAACGCTGTCTCTTGAACTCAACCTGAAAGGGATAATCCAGATGCTGCAGCTGACAGCCCCCACAATCAGAATAGACGGGGCAGGGCGCATTCCGGCGATGGGGAGAACAATCCAGGATCTCTTCAATCAGGGCTTCCCCATAATTTTTTTTCCGCCGGATTATACGAGCTCGAACCCTCTCTCCGGGAAGAGCCCCAGGAATAAAGAGGGTGTACCCATTAACTTTTCCTACTCCCCGCCCATCGTGACTCAAATCCTGAATTTCAACCCGGGGCAGAATATTTTCACTCATTTCTCTGCTGCTCCCTTAATTTTTTTTGCAGTTCTTTGCGCACCATTTCGGGATTGGCCTGCCCCCTGCTTCGCTCCATGGCCTTCCCCATTAAATGGCGCAGGGCCCGCTCTTTACCCTCCAAAAAATCTTTTACAGCCTCCGGGTTTTCCTCCAAAACCTGCAGCACCAGGTCCTCAATATATTCAGGCTGGCTGATCTGCTCCCATCCTTTTTCCCGAACAATTTCCGCTGGATCCTTTTTTTGCTGGAAAGATAGCTCCAGGACTTCCTTGCCCTGGGTGGAGTTCAAACTCCCGTTTTCCACCATTTTAATTGTTTCCGCAAGAAATTGGGGGGGAAACCTATCCAGATTCTTTTTGCCAGCCAGGTTTTCCTTTATCCAACGGGCAACCTCCCGGGGAGAAGTCAGGAAAGCAACTTCCTCAAAAAGCCAGGCTCGATCTTTCCTGCTGATTAAAAACCTGCATTCTTCCTCCTCCAGCCCCAAATCCTCCTGCCACCGTTGGATTCGGGATGCAGGGGATTCAGGAACTTCTTCCTCTACCCTTTTGATTTCTTTTTCATCCAGGTACAGAGAAGGCAGATCCGGATCCGGAAAATAGCGATAATCCTCTCCACTTTCCTTGCTGCGCAGGAAATAGGTTTTTTGTTCTTGCTCCTCCCAGCCTCGGGTCTCGGGTGAAATCAGCCCATCCCGGTCCAAGATATCCGTCTGCCGTTCTATTTCATACTGGAGAGCCCGGCTCAGGGCCTGAAAAGAATTAAGGTTTTTTAATTCAACCCGTCCCCCATTATTCCCTGAATTAGTAAACGCAAGAGAAATATTGGCATCACAGCGTAGAGAGCCCTCCTCCATGCTGCAGTCAGAAATATTACCATAAAGGAGCAGGAGGCGTAATTCTTTCAGGAATTCCCGGGCTTCTTCCGGTGAGGAAATATCGGGTCCGGTAACAATTTCCACCAGGGGGATCCCCGCCCGATTATAATCAATCAGGGCTTCGCCATTTTGGTCTACAGTTTTCCCGGCATCTTCTTCCAGGTGGACCCGGTTAATTTTAATTCTCCTATTTTTGATGTTCATTTCCCCATCCAATCCCAGAGGCCGGAAATGTTGGGTGATCTGATAGCCTTTGGGCAGATCGGGATAAAAATAATTTTTGCGATCAAATTGACTGACCTGCTGAATCCTGCATCTCAGGGCCAGAGCAGTCTGCAGGCCTAATTCTACTGCATTTTTATTTAAAGAGGGCAGGGTTCCAGGCCAGCCCAGGCACACGGGGCAGGTGCTGGTATTAGCAGGGGCAGCAAAATCAGTGGGACAGGAGCAGAACATCTTGGAACTGGTATTGAGCTGAACATGGATTTCCAGTCCTATTTTCACTATTTTCCCGGCCATCATAATGGTTCCTCCCTCTCTGTATCATTAACCACTGGCCCATAACCAGTAATCCTCTCCAGTAAGCGGGCCAGCCCCAGCAGTCTACCTTCGGATCCCCAGGGCCCCATTAGCTGAATAGCCAGAGGCAGTTTCTTGGAGTTCAACCCTGCAGGAACTGTCAGGGCCGGCAGGCCGGTCAGGCTGGCCGGGATGGCAAAAATATCACTCATAAATCTCTGCAGAGAATGTTCGGGGCTACTCCCCATTTTAAAAGATGGGGTTGGAGTGGCAGGGCTCAGAATCAGATCAAATTCTTTAAAAATTGCCTGCATTTCTTCTTTTAATTCCCGCCGGGCTTGCTGACCCCGGGCCAGAAAGTCCTCCTCCCCCTCAGGATTAAGGAGCTTTGTTCCCAGTATTATTCGATTTCTAACCTCTTCTCCCAGCCCTTTCCCGCGGTTTTCCCGAATGAATTGTTCCCAGGTTTCGTAATTATTATCTGACTGCAGGCCATACCTGATTCCATCAAGTCTGGCCAGGTTGGAACTGGCTTCAGCAGGAACAATGGAAGAATAAATAGCCAGGGCCCGGGTGGGATCGGAAAGGGATATTTCCTCCACCACAACCCCGGCCTTTTCCAGCTCAGCGGCTATTTCCTGAACCCGCCGGCTTATTTCTGGATCCTGGATATGCTCCAGGTATTCACGGGGTAGCCCTATCCGCCAGTCGTCAGGATCTTCCGGCCCCTTTAAAGGCTCTTTTAAGGTGGTAGCATCAAGCTCATCTGGCCCGGCCATTTCTTTAAGGACCAGCCAGAGATCCTCCAGGTTTCCGCTGAGGGGGCCTACCTGATCCAGAGAGGAAGCATAGGCAGTCAGTCCAAATCGGGAAACCCGGCCATAGGTGGGTCGCAAACCGTAAACTCCGCAAAAAGCTGCCGGCTGGCGGATGGATCCACCGGTTTCACTACCCAGGGACAGGGGAACCAGTCCTCCCCCCACTACCGCTGCCGCTCCCCCTGAAGAGCCTCCGGGAACATAATCGGGGTTATGGGGGTTGTGGGTGGGGAAATAACAGGAATTTTCCGTGCTTGAACCCATGGCCAGTTCATCCATGTTGGTCCGGCCGATTATAATTGCTCCAGCTTTTTCCAGTCTGCTTACCGCTGTTGCCGTATATCCAGGGTAAAAACCCTTTAAAAACCGGGAGCAACAGGTCATAGGCTCCCCCGATCGGGCCAGATTGTCCTTAATTGCTACCGGTATACCGGCCAGGGGGGGCCTGTCCCCGCCCCGGGCTCTATCCTGATCTATCTGCCGGGCTTTTTCCCTGGCCCTCTGCCAGGAAGTATATATGAAGCCCTTAATTAAAGGGTCCCTGATGCTAACCTCCTTCTGACATTCTGATATAATTTCTTCTGCAGAAATATCTCCTTTATCCTGCCTTAAAAGCAGTTCCCGCACGGTTAGCATCTCCTTGCTCCCTCCTTAATTTACCAGCCCTAACGCAGCCGGGGAACCTTAAAAATCATCCCCGCTTTCCATGAATTAGTTCGGGGCCTATCCTCTCGCAGGCAATCCAGGGTTAAAAACAGGGATTTATCCTCGGAAAAACTGTTATTTTCCGGCCCGGAAAGTGATTCTCCCAATTCCTGCAGTTGTTTTTGGATCAAATCCAGCTGTTCCTGCTCGATGGGAAGAGCAGTCTGACGTTCCAGCTTTCGGGACATAATAATCACTCCCTAATTATGTTCGTAAACTCTTTTTCATCAATAATATTAACCCCGGCTTCCCGGGCTTTATCCAGCTTGGACCCAGCCCCTGATCCGGCAACCAGGTAATCCAGACGCCCCGAAATACTGGAAGTTACTTCACCACCGCGATCAATTATCAGCTGCTCAGCTTCTTTGCGGGTAAAATTTTCCAGGCTCCCGGTAAAAGCAAACCGTTTTCCTCCCAGGACGGGCGGGGTTTTTTCCTCCTCCTGAGAAAACTGCAGACCGGCTTCCTGCAGGCGGGAAATTAGCTTTTTATTGCCCTCCTCCTGGAAATAGTCAATAATGGACCTGGCGATACGGGGCCCGACCTCAGAAACTGTTTCCAGGTCTTCCTGTCCGGCCTCTTGCAGTTTTTCCAGGGAGTCAAATTCCCGGGCCAGAAGGCGAGCAGTGGTAGCCCCAACATAACGGATGCCCAGGGCATTGAGGACCCTTTCAAAAGGCCTTTCCTTGCTGGAATTAATTGCCTGAATTACATTTTCCGCTGACTTCGGGCCCATGCGCTCCAATTTCTCCAGGTCCTCCTTCTGCAGGAAATAAAGGTCGGCAGCATCAGCAATCAGGCCTTCACCAAGGAGTTTGTCCACCAGTTTTTCTCCCAGGCCATCAATATTCATAGCACCCCGGGAGATAAAATGCAGGATCCCTTCTCTGCGCTGTGCAGGGCAACGAGCCTGATTGGTACAGCGCAGGATGGGACTGTCTTCATCCCGGGCTACCCGCCCTCCACAAACCGGGCATTTTTCCGGCATGGAAAAAATTTCTTCTTCGCCGGTCCTTAATTCTTTAAGCACTCGAACTACTTCGGGAATAACCTCGCCGGCCCGCTGAACAATTACCTGATCTCCAATGCGCACATCCTTGCGTTTAATTTCTTCCTCATTATGCAAAACCGCCCGCTTAACAACTGCTCCTCCTACATTGACCGGTTCCAGGTGAGCTGTTGGAGTCAGGGTTCCGGTTCGTCCCACGGTAACATCAATATTTTCCACCCGGGTTACCTCCTGCTGGGTGGCAAATTTATAAGCGACGGCCCAGCGGGGGCTTTTAGCCGTAGCTCCCATTTCTTCCCGCAGGTCCAATTGATCCACCTTTATTACCAGTCCATCAATGGCAAAAGGCAATTCATCTTTGCGCCCATAAAACTCCTCTGATTTCTGGAGGAGCTCATCCAGGGTGTCAGCACAGGCATATTCATTTACCCGAAATTGTAAACTTTTTAAATAATCGAGACGCTGGCTGTGCCTGTCCCAGCGCTGTTCTCCGGTTTCCTGCAGGGCAAAGGCCGCAAAATCCAGAGGCCGGGCTGCCGCAATTCGGGGGTCCAGCTGCCGCAGCGAACCCGATGCTGCATTACGTGGATTGGCAAATGGCTTTTCTCCCTCCTTCTCCCGCCGGGCATTAAATCGGTCAAAGGACTCCTGGGGCATAAAAACTTCTCCCTGCACCTCCAGGTCAACTTCCTCCGGCAGGATCAGGGGAATGGTGCTGATGGTTTTTATGTTATGGGTGACATCTTCACCGATATAGCCGTCACCCCGTGTAGCTCCTCGTACCAGGCGCCCCCTGCTGTAGGTGAGAACAGCGGTCAGCCCATCAATCTTGTATTCGATAATATAATTGAAATCACGGTCTCCAATTAAATCCCGGACCCGGCGGTGAAAATCCCGAACTTCTCCCTCGCTAAAAGCATTACTGAGTCCCTGGAGGGGCACCCGGTGTTCCACCTTCTCCAGGAAAGGGGCTGGTTCTGCTCCCACTCGCTGGGTTGGGGATTCCGGGACAATCAGTTCCGGGTTTTCTTTTTCCAGCTGTTCCAGCTCCCGGTACAGGGCATCATATTCCTCATCGCTGATTTCCGGTTGAGCCAGCACATAATAGTTATAGTTGTGTTTTTCAATCAACCTCCGCAATTTCTTTACTCTCCGGGCCACCTTGTCCTGCAAAAAACACCGCCTCCTTCTCCGCCCCTTGGGGTTAAATATTACTGCTGGGAACTTTTTTCTCAGTTCTCTCGAGCTCCAGTTAATTCCGGGCCCTTTTCTTCATAATTTCGGGTTAAACCATTTCTGAAATTAACCTATTCCAATATTTCCAGGTCTACATAGTCCACCAAAATGTTTTTGATCCCTTTTCCGTCAAAAGCCAGGGTCAACTGCAGTTCCTGCCTATTGCCTTTAAGATCCATACCTACAATCTTCCCTACGCCCAACTGGGGATGGCGTACTTTCTGCCCCAATTTATATTTTCCCGCTTCATTATCTTTGTTGTTTTCTGCAGGTTCTTGTTCCGGTTCCTCGGCACAGGTTTCGGGAGGGATTAATTGGAGAAACTCTGAAGAGCTGCGGTCAGTGGAGGTACCAAAAATGGTTCGCCGCTGGGCCCAGGTAATGTACAGGATTTCCTGGGCCCTGGTCATACCCACATAGCACAGTCGCCGCTCTTCTTCAATTTGGTCCGGGTCTTCCTGGGAGCGGCTGTGGGGGCAAAATCCCTCCTCCATTCCGACCATAAAAACCACTGGAAATTCCAGTCCTTTAGCGGTGTGGAGAGTCATCAGGGTAACCTGTCCCTCCTCTTCATCCAGCAGATCAATATCCGTAAGCAGAGCCACTTCACCCAGGAAACTCTCCAGGGCCGGCCAGCCTTCTTCATTTATGCCGGACATCACACTGAACAATTCCTGGATATTTTCCATCCGGGTCTGAGCTTCAATACTATCCCCTGCGGCCAGCTGATCCCAGTAACCCGTTTTGTCCAGGATATCCTGCAGCAGATCCTCCGGATGCAGTTCCGGCACCTTTTCCCTCCATTCCTCAATCATGCGGTAAAATCGGACCAGGGAATTCCGCTGCCGGGAACCCAGTTCCATCTCTTCCACCTGGGGCAGAACCTGATAGATGGTGTCTCCCTGCTGCCGGGCAACTTCTTCCAGGGTTTCCACTGTAGCGGGCCCAATGCCCCGGCGGGGGGTATTTATTACCCGCAACAGGCTCATTGAATCCCGGGGATTATAGATTAACTGGAGATAGGCCAGGAGATCCTTAATTTCCCTGCGATCAAAAAAGCGAACCCCCCCAACCACTCGATAGGCAATCCCACTCTTATTTAAAGCAGTTTCTATTATGCGCGACTGGGCATTGGTCCGGTAAAAAATCGCAATATCACCTGGTGCTACTCCTTTTCTCTGCAGATCGGATATTTCGGAGGCAATAAAACTGGCTTCCTCTTCACCATCATAGAATTCCCGGAGAATAATGGGGTTGCCCTGTTCCTTTCGGGTCCACAAACTCTTTTCCCTGCGAGCCATACTGGCCTCAATTACCCCCTGGGCCCCCCTTAAAATTTTCTGGGAGGAACGGTAATTCTCTTCCAGTTTAATCACCCGGGCCTGGGGATAATCCTCTTCAAAGCTGAGAATATTGCGGATATCCGCTCCTCGAAAACCGTAAATCCCCTGATCCGGATCTCCCACCACAGTCAGATTACCACCCGCCCCTGCCAGGAGATAAATCCAGCGGTACTGGGCATGATTAACATCCTGATATTCATCCACCAGGATATACTTAAATCTTTTTTGATAGGAGGCCCGAACCTCGGGATGAGCGTTAAAAAGCCGAACCGTGAGCATTATTAAATCATCAAAATCAAGGGCATTGGCCTTCTTTAATTCTTTCTGATATTCATAGTAAACCCGATATACATTTTCCTGAAATGCATCGTGAACTGTGGGGCCCATCTGCTGGGGTCCCTTGAGTTCACTCTTTAACCGGGAAATCCTATTCTGAATGGCAGCGGGCTTTATTTCCCGGGGATCCAGGTTCAGCCTTTTCATTATATTCTTAATCAGCGTTCGGGTTTCTCCGGCATCATAAATAACAAAACCGGGACTATATCCAAGGCGTTTTATTTCCCGGCGCAGGATACGAACCGAAAGAGCATGAAAGGTCCCCATCCACAGCTCCGGGGTACTGCCCCCGATAAGCTTTTTAATTCGGTTCTGCATCTCTTCTGCCGCCTTATTGGTAAAAGTTACTCCCAAAATGTTCCAGGGGTCTATATCTTTTTCCTGAATTAAATAGGCAACTCGATGAGTCAGCACCCTGGTTTTTCCACTGCCAGCACCTGCCAGAATCAGAATGGGACCACTGCCGTGGGTTACAGCTTCACGCTGGGGTTGATTTAAGCCGTCCAGAAGGGACATCTATTGGGACACTCCTTTTTCTATACCTTGACTTTGCCCCCGAGGGCAAGTAAACTAAAAACAACAGATCCCTGGAAAGGAATGGTTTAATTGGCACCGGGACTTAAACTACCCTATACTGGAATTATCCTGGTTTTTATCGGACTTTTTTTCCTGACCCGGACCCTGGGATTACAGGAACAACTCCCCTTTATTTACAGCCCGGAATCATTTTTGCTGATCTGTGGGGGGCTTCTTCTCCTTTTTTACCTGCTGTCGGGCAGAAAACAGGGCTATCTTCTTGGGGGTCTAATCCTACTGGCCCTGGGGGGAACAATTATAATTCCCCACCATCTAACCCTCCCCCCCCTGCTGGATCAGGCCCTTTTTTTTCATCTACTCAGTCTGGCTTTTTTCCTGGTTTTTTTGATCCATACCCGGACCTTTAAATCTCGTTCCCGGCGAAACTGGCCTTTTTTTCCCGCAGTTATTTTATTTGGTACCGGGGTCTTAATCTTTCTCCTGGACGCTGAAATTATTCCTGCTGATTATCTACAACGTTTTGATATTCTCTGGCCCCTGGCCTTAATTGGAGTGGGGCTGTACCTGGTCCTTAATTATCTCGGTCGACGGGGCTCCTGAAGAACTTTTCCCCCAGGGTCTGTTCAAAGCCCCCCAGGTCAAACCGCAAATACCCGTGTAGTTGATCATCATAATTATAGGCAACGCCCCCTACCAGCTCCAGGGGCAGGCGTCCATGCAGTAACTGAATATCCAGAACAGCCTCCAGCCCGGCACCCAGCCGGGTTTCTAAGTCTCCCCCGGACCAGGCTGTCCCGGTTTCCAGGTAAGGTCGGGCCTGCAGGCTATCCAGGAAAAATGGTAGTTCTCCCCGGCCTCTTTTAATATCCAGCAACCGCTGATTATATTCCAGGCGGCTGAGCAGGATACTGTCTCCCTTCAGATCTTCAACATAACTACGCATCCCGGTTTGGACCCGGGAGTACCCCGGGGCCAGTCCTCCCAGGCTGATGAAATTCATTTCTCGGCCTTCTCCCAGGCCCAGGTCCAGGAAAACCCGACCCATCAGATCTGCTTCCCAACCCTCCAGGTACCAGGCTGATCCATCCAGGGAATAGCCCAGGTTAAGATTGAAACGATCCTGACCCCGGATCAGCTGCTGGGTCCAGCCCAGGTGCAGCCCGGGAAAAATAAAGTCGGGGAAATGGTACAGGCCGCCTCCCAGGCGCAAAACACCTACTTCAAAATATTCATGTTTTACCGGTAAATGCAGCAGTAACTGCCCACCATCAAAACGGCTGGGTGGATCCAGTTCCCTGCCTCCAACCCGGCTGGCCCAGCCCCCTTCCGCTATGGTCTCCAGCAGGGCAATATGCCCCTTATCGGGGTAAATCCCAGCAAAAAAACTATATACTGGGGGAATTAAAAAACCCAAGCCGAAACTGGCCTCATAATAAACTAAGTCCAGCGGGTCCCAGCCAATCATGTTAACTCCGGCCAGTCCTCCCCTGCTCCAGGGAAGAACCAGGCGGGGCCTCAACTTATTAAGGAGAGGGTAATCCCTGCTGCTAAAACGAGTTTCCCTGGCCTCCCGGAGTTCCTCGTCTTCCTCGGGAACAAAAAGGGTTAAATCCAACGGCTTCCACTCTTCCCGGGGAATACGATCTTTTTTGATCTGATAACCTTCTGCGGTTAGAACCACGAAATAATCATAATCAATTCCCGGGGCCAGATCAAAAGTCCCATAGGAATAGGAAGTTACCTGCCAGAATTCATCACTTTCATAATCAAAAGCCAGGACCTGGGGCTGACCCCCTATTTTCCCTATTGTATAGAGGAAGGATCCGTCCCGGGACCAGACAGGTCGGCGCAGGCTGCCTTCCTGGACAAAAAATGTTTCCAGGTAACCGCTCTGCTGATCAAAAATCCAGAACCCGCGGGGTCCTCCCTCTTTAAAAATTTCCACAGCCAGTTTTTCCCCATCCGGATCCCAGGCCAGGGTCCCATATTGTAATTCTTCCCGGTCAAAAAAGAGAACCTCCCTGTTCCCGGTTTCCGGCTCATAAAGCACAACCCGATTACCTCCCGCCACATTTTCCACATAAGCCAGCTGTCCCTGGGAAGACCAGGCCGGATATCGACCTCCCCGGCCGGTGGTAATTTGCTCTTCTTCTTCTATCTCCAGATCATAAATGTAGATCTGATGGTAAATTTCTTTCAGCCCCTCTGGCTCCAGTCGAGCCAGGGCTATCTGATTACCATCGGGGGACCAGGCCGGTCGGCCACCCTGAACTCCCGCGGCAGACAGGAGATGTTCATCTCCATCCTCGCTCCAGAGACGGAGGGAGGGAAATAAGTGGCCCTGATGGAAGTACACCAGCCGGTCTTCATTGGGATCTGCCGCCGGATTCTGATTATATCCCCAGGCTGAAGTCAGGATGTTCAGCTCGGGAGGCCTTTCGTCGGAGGCCATGCTTTGCTGCCAATCCTGATAAACCTCCTGTAGATCATCCCCGGTCAGATAATTAAACCAGCCGGTAAATCCCCGGAAGGGGTTTTCCGGATAACGGCGGGCCATTTCAGCGATTAAATCCGAACCATAGATATCGGAAAGATAGGACATAAACCGCCCTCCATAATTATAGGCGGCAGATGGCCCGGGCCAGGATTCCAGATTAAAAAGGCCCTGAATCTGGTCAAAATGGTACAGTTGCTCTGCATCTGCCTGGGCTCTAATCCTATTCTCAATAACAGCGCTGTCAGCCCGGCCCCCCTCGGTTAGCATGGTTTCTGCAGTAATAGCAAAACCCTCAATAAACCAGTAGGGCTGGAAAAGGGTTGGGGGAATAAGATGGGACAGCCAGCCCCAGGGCCATAATTTTTGCGGAGGCAGGGTCAACTGCAGGATATGAGCATATTCATGGGCAATCACCAGCCGCAACCAGCTCTCAAAATCACCAAAACCCCGCTCCAAATCCACCGAACCAAGGTAAATCCCAATTCTCCGGTCCCAGGCAACACTGGCCCATCCCGCCCCGGTATCTCTTTTATCATAAAGAATCAGTTCCGTCCTTTTTTCCGGTTCATAATCGAGGAAGGTGGTCAATTCCTGATGAATCTCCTCGGCAATTACCGCTGCCTGATTGGCCTGACTTTCCCGTCCGGCCTGGAAATATACCCGGAAATGTTCAGTTTCCAGCTGCTGCCAGTCGAAAAAAAGACCGGATTGAACCGGTTGCACTATAAGCAAAATTAAAATAAAACTTAAACCGATAGACTTGAGCATAACCCCCATTCTCCTTCCCTTTACAAAAGATTAAGCAAGTGTTATACTCTAAAGTGAGGCTTAGCGGAGCGTAGCGCAGCTTGGAAGCGCGCTGTCTTCGGGAGGCAGAGGTCCCGGGTTCAAATCCCGGCGCTCCGACCATTTTATTTGCCAGCCCCGGCCCCAAGTGGGACCGGGGTTTTTCTTTTTCTAATCCCGGGCTAACCAGGGTCGATTGGTGCCAAAACGGCTTTTCAGACTGGCCCCCAGGGCCACCATATACAACAGGGCCATGACCACCAGGTGTAAGGGGCCCCCGATCAGGGGGATCACCCGGATTATTTACAGGAGGAAAAAAATACCCAGGAGCCCCAGCACTGCCTGTCCCATAATTTTCTGCTCGGAACGGCCCATTTTTTCCATTAACCACTGGCCCAGCAGATAATATAAACTAACCTGCCCCAATAGAATGGCCAGATAGTAACCTACCAGGATTAAAAGCGCCAGGGGAATACCCAGAATGGTAATCAAAAAGAAGATTACCACCGGGAGCAGGAGAATGAAAGCCAGAAAACCTATCAAAATTGACAGGCCCCATTCCTGCTTCATTGTGGCTGCAGTCCCCCGGACATTGGTAGCAAAGAGAAAAGTAATCAGGAGGGTAAATAGCAACCGATAGAAAAAAATGAAAACTGAACCCCAGGCAGAAATGGCCGGAGGCGGGTGAAAAAAGGGAAAACCCAGTCGAAATGGACCGGTAATATCCAGGGTTCGAAATTCACCCCCCAGATGAACCTGCCTTTCGCCAACAAGGGTGCCCCCCACACGGACAATATTGCCACTGATGCGGGAGCCTTCCAGGAGATTAATTGATCCTCCTACGCTGATCAAATCCCCTGTAATCTGACCCTGCACCACAGTCTCTCCTCCCAGGGATACCAGGTCTCCCTGTAAAACCCCCTGAACTTCTGCTCTGCCTCCAAACACAACCAGTCCCCCGGATACAGTTTCCTCCGGGCCAATTAATCTGCTGCCTCCAAACATGACTCCTCCCTCAGCCTGAACCACTCCAGAGAAAAAAATAAGCATAAGGGATAAAAAAAGGATAGCTCTTGACAGGTAGACCTCCCCCTTTCTTCTATTAGTTTAGACTTTATCCTTGATTTTGTAAAGATTTATTTGGAAGGGTTACCCCCCTCTTCGGGAAAACGATCCAGGCCTCTAAACATAAGATAGAACAGGATGGTGGAGAACGTATAAAAGATGGCGGCCACCTGGAAAACAAGCTGATAACTGAAACTGGCTATGAGCAAACCACTGATGGGACCACAAATTGTCCACCCCAGTTGAAAAACAAGCTGATGCAGGCTGGTAGCCGTTCCCTTCATTTCATCCGATACATTTTCCATCATTAAATTCAGGGTTATAGGGTTAGCCGAGTTCATCAAACCTCCCCGGATCAAAAAAGCCAGCAGGGCCAGCAATAGCAGGTGGGTATTACCCAGGATCAGGAGAAAAATAATGGATCCACCCTGCAGGGCACAAATGGCAGGAACCCGTCCGGTCCTCTGGGCCAGGGGGGGACCCACCAGCATGGCCAGGGCCATGGCGGCCTGCCCTCCCGCCATAATGGTCCCGATTCTGCCGGTCGAAAGCCCAAAAACATGGGCGAAATAAAGGTTAAAATAGGGGACAATCAGGCCTGCTCCCAGACCCAGAAGCAGAGACGCCAGGACAAATTTGCCAATTGTTTTCTTTTCCGGGCTTTCCTTCAGGCGGCGGGCAAAACCGTAATCTCCTGCTTTCCTGGCCCGCTCTTTTTCCCTAATACCGGCGAGAGGTAAAAGAGCTATAATGGATAAAACCCCTGCCAGGGAAAGGGTTATTTGCTTGCTGAGAACTGGAGCCAGACCCATAAGTATTTCAAAATAATCAGCCAGCCAGCCTCCGAAAACACTGCCCAGCATGGTGGAAAACATCATCAAGGACCAGCTCAGGCTGAAGAGATGCATCCGCTCCCGGGGTCCTGAATTCTCAGCAATAAAAGGGGGGTTGGTAACCATAAAAATGGACTGCCCCAGCCCAAAGGCAAAAGAAAATGCCAGGAGGGGAATACTGGCCTGCACAATGGATACCCCAATCAGACCCATCCCTACCAGGAGCACCCCTCCGGCCATAACCAGTTTTCTTCCTTTTTTATCACTGACAATCCCTGCAGGAATCAGAACCAGGACAGCAGCAAGAGCCTTTAAAGAAACGGTCTGGCCCACAAAAGCTTCGGTATATCCCAGATCCCGCAGGTATAAATTAAATATGACCATATGCACTCCCCGGGCCGCAGCTGAAAGACAGAGGGCCAGGAACATCCTCTTAATTCCGGGACTGGCCTGACCCAGGGAATCAATATATTGCCGGACCACCACTTAACTTCCTTTCCCTATTGCAGCCTTTTCTTAATTTCCTTTCCTATGATCCAACCCGAAACCGATGCCTGCATCAAACCCCGGGTTATTCCTGCTCCATCCCCTCCTGCAAACAGGTTCTTGACCCGGGTTTCCAGGAGAGGAGACACCTCAATACAGGAGGAATAGAATTTAACTTC
>SL_8KL_010_SEDDRAFT_10000937_pt1 | contig 25424 bp, 24 predicted proteins | sample SodLakKL_010_SED_4_FD_11160 | JGI IMG/M metagenome (IMG submission 11160) | reverse complement strand
CCTTTTAAGAATATAAGATTTCAAAGGATTGCATGGAAAAGAAATGAGTATAAAAAGGGAGGTGCAGGTTATGCCCAGAGGAAATTTCTGGTATGGCCCTGGTTTTTGGAAGAGACCGGACTGGCATCCCGGAGCCGGCGGCTTTCGGGGTGGCTGGCAAGACCGGGGCCCTGAAGGGGGCCCCGGGTGGGGCCCCGGTTGGTGCCCCGGTTGGTGCCGTGGATGGGGTCCCTGCCACTGGTGGTCCCCGGGTCCTTACTACGGCCCGGCTTTTTCCAGTCCGGAAGATGAAAAAGAGTTCTTAAAGGATCAACAGGAGCAACTGAAAGAAGAGCTCAACGAACTGGAACAGCGACTGGCAGAACTGGAAGAAGAGTCCTGAAAGAATACCGGGGCAGAGAGCTTTCTAACTTCTTGACAAATCGCCACTAACCGAGCGTTTTGCCTGGAATTACGGGATATTCGGCGGCCTAACGGCCGCCGCTTATCCCGGTTGAAGCCTACTATTTATGTTTCAAGGTTAAATTATAACTCGGGGTATTTTCCAAGAAGTATGAAGGGCATTTTTTAGGCTCTAGAATAGTGGTAAAGTTTCTTGAAGAGGGGTTTTAATAATGCGTTTAGCTGTTGCCAGCGGTAAAGGCGGCACCGGTAAAACTACCGTGGCGGTAAACCTGGCCCTGGCCTTGCGCCAAAAGAATTTAACCCTGCTGGACTGTGATGTGGAAGAACCCAATGCGCACCTTTTTTTGAAGCCTGTTTTTTACTTTACGAAAGAGGTCGGCATTCCGGTTCCCAGAATCGATTTTGCGCGGTGTACTTTTTGCGGCCGCTGCTCGGAAGTATGCGCTTTCAATGCCCTGGCTGTCCTCAAGGATCAGGTCTTAGTTTTTGAAGAACTTTGTCACGGCTGCGGCAGCTGCGCTTATTTTTGTCCGGAACGGGCGATTAGTGAGCATGAACGTCCTATTGGGATTCTGGAAAGGGGAAACGCGGGAAATATTAAATTTGGACACGGCCGCCTGAACCCTGGTGAGGCCATGTCACCCCCGTTGATTAACGAAGTTAAAAAAATGTGCAGGCCCGGATTGATCACAATTATCGATGCGCCGCCCGGAACTTCCTGCCCGGTCGTCAGTGCGGTCAGCGATTGTGATTACTGTATCCTGGTTACTGAACCTACTTCTTTTGGCCTGCACGATCTGGATCTCGTTTCCCGGATGGTAAAAAAAATGGGTGTCCAGGCCGGGGTGGTCATAAACCGCAGTGATCTTGGCGATGACAGGGTGGAAGATTACTGCCGGGACAAAGGGCTTCCGGTACTGCAAAAAATACCTTTTGACCGGGAACTGGCTGAATATCAAGCCCGGGGAGAACCGATAGTTAAACACCGCCCTTCCTGGCATGATTATTTTGAAAAAATGTTCTACCGGATTGCAGAAAAATGCGAGGGGGTATCCCGGTGATGAAAACGGTAACAGTTATAAGTGGTAAGGGAGGCACGGGAAAAACCTCGCTTATGGCCTCATTCGCTTCCCTGCTGGCGACAAGATCCGTGCTGGTGGATGGAGATGTTGACGCGGCGAACTTGAGCCTGATCACCGGCGCGGATATGCTTGAAAGCCACGATTTTACTGCTTCTAAAGTGGCGGTGACAGACCTGGAGAAGTGCGATTCCTGCGGGTTGTGCCTGAAACTGTGCCGCTTTGGAGCCATTGCTAATGATTACAGGATTGATCCGGTGGCCTGTGAGGGATGTGCCTTATGTGCTTTTGCCTGCCCGCAGGAAGCTATTGAAATGCGGGACAAAGTGTCGGGCCACTGGTTTGTATCCCGGACTAATTACGGTACACTGGTCCATGCCTCCCTGGGAATTACCGAGGGGAATTCCGGTAAGCTGGTTACCATTGTCCGGAATAAAGGGCGGGAATTGGCCGAAACTACAGGAAAAGAGTTTTTGCTAATAGATGGTCCTCCGGGTATCGGCTGTCCGGTGATTGCCGCCTTGTCCGGGGTTGATGCCGCCCTGGTCGTAGCCGAACCAACAGTTTCAGGTATACATGACCTGAAAAGAATTTTATCATTATGTCATCATTTTGGAGTAATGCCCGCTGTTTGCATCAACCGTTATGACCTGTGCGTGGAACAGGCAAAAGTGATTGAAAAATACTGCCTGGATGGGGGGCTTCTGGTGGCCGGTAAAATCCCCTTTGACCGCGCTTTTATAGAATCATTGGCGCAGGGTATCCCGGTGACAGAATTCAATAAAGAATCCCTGGTGGAAAAAATTGAATCGGTTTGGAATAATTTCAATAAACTCCTTGTCTAGCCTGGTTGTATTTTTGCTTGACTTTTGCTACAATAAAATGCAACTAAATGAATAAGATTAGAGGAGTTTTATTATGCCACGCCCACATAAACCACGCCGGGTCAGCACAATGCCCCGGTATACATATTTTAAGCCAACCGGTATCCCCATGCCTCTACTGGATGAAGTAGTGCTAACAGTAGACGAGGTGGAGGCGGTCCGGTTAAAAGATCTGGAAAAGCTCGAGCAGCAGGAATGCGCTGCCCGGATGAATGTAGCTCAAAGCACTTTGCAGCGCATCCTTGTTTCCGCCCGGGAAAAAATTGCCCGTTCTTTAATCGAGGGTAAGGCGCTACGCATTCACGGCGGGCCTTTTGCTTTAGAGGGTGAGCCCATTTGTCCCCGCTGCAGGCGGCGCAGGATGGGTCGAAAATCTTTGGCCGGTAATGGGCATGAAGAAATGAAGGAAAACTGCCCGGAATGTGCTCGCGAAGAAGAATAGTGGCGATTTTAAAAGGCCGATTATATATTGTAACTCTTGCCCGTTGCTCTTAAAAGTTATAAGCTATAGTTATCATGATTAACCAGGAGAATTGGCTTGATGACAATGCAGCAGGGGTGTTTTACGGTACCTCGGCCTTTGTTTTATGGGGTCTGCTTCCCCTGTACTGGAAACTGCTGGAGGTTGTGCCGGCAGTAGAAATACTGGCCCACCGGATTTTATGGTCATTTGTCGTTGTGGCCCTGGTTGTCCTGGCGACCGGGGGCTGGAAAACCTTCATTAATTCCCTGGCCGATAAAAAAAAGCTTTTTTTAATTTTTTGCTGTGGCTTTATCATCAGCCTGAACTGGTTTACCTATATTTATGCTGTAAACAGCGGTTTTGTAATCGAAGCGAGTATGGGCTATTACATTAACCCCCTGGTTGTGGTCCTGCTGGGAGTGACTGTTTTTAGGGAAAGGCTTGGCCGCTGGCAGTTAAGCGCTATTATTTTAGCTACTGCCGGGGTCCTGCTGATTACCTTTCAGTATGGTCGCATCCCCTGGATTGCTCTCTTGCTGGCCGGTACATTTGCCGCCTATGGTCTGATAAAAAAAATTATCCGGCTTGATCCTGTTTCCGGACTGGTTTTAGAAACCTTTATTGTTATGCCTGTCGCCTTGCTCTATATTTTTAGCCTGGAGCGTGCGGGAGCAGGCGCCCTGGGCACTATGCCTGTTTATACAGGTTTTCTTCTTGCTGGAACGGGAGTAATAACAGCAGCGCCACTATTTTTTTACGCCCGGGGAATAGAGAAGACCACTTTTTCGATGATGGGGTTCCTGCAGTACATAGCGCCGACCATTAATCTGCTCCTGGGCATATTCGTATTCAGAGAATTTTTCTCGCTTACCCACCTGGTCAGCTTCTGCTTTATCTGGACGGCGCTGATAATATTTACCCTGTCAAATGTGGGCGTTTTAAGAGAACCGCTTGCCGCAGACACTGCTGGGGCGGTATTTCGTTCAACCGGCCTGAGGAAAAGGTAGTTCTGCCGCCTTTATCCGATCGATAGACAGGAACCAGATAGAATGCTATAATGGCTTCGGTAAACAACCAAATATAGGCTGCTCAGGTGTCAAAAGACTGAAAAGGGAAGCCGGTGAAAGTCCGGCGCGGTCCCGCCACTGTAAGTGGGATGTGCCCCCTTCAAGCCACTGGTTTTCAAACCGGGAAGGCGGAGAAGCACAGTGAACACAAGCCAGGAGACCTGCCTGACAGCGCGCTTAACCCCTTCGGGTGAAAGGGTAAAGCGGGTGTGAAGACCACGTTTTGCCGTGGTTTTTCTTTTATTGACCCGGTATTTACTTTTTTGGCCAGGGGTTGGCAGCTCGATTATTGAAACAAAGGAGAGATTTTGATGAAGAGAAGCTTATTATTAATGGTAGTCCTGATCTCGGTATTCCTGCTTTTTGCAGTCGGCTGCGAGCAGCCCGAGGAAGCTGTCGACCCGGAAGAACCGGAAGAAGAAATTGACGTTGATGAAGCTGACGATCCGGGGGCGGACGAAGATCAGGTTGTGGTGACCGATCAGATGGGTCGTGAAGTGACTGTTGTCGGTGTTCCGGAAAGAATCATTTCTTTGTCGCCCAGCAATACTGAAGTTAGTTTTGCCCTTGGACTTGAGGAGAGGATTGTTGGAGTAACAGAATTCTGCAATTACCCTCCCGAAGCTCAGGAAAAGGCTATAGTAGGGGGATTTGATTCGCCCAGCATCGAAAAAATTGTAGAACTTGAACCGGACCTGATCCTGGCTTCCACTATACATGATGAAGAAGTGCCCCGTCTTGAAGAAATGGGCTATCCAGTCCTGGTGGTTGAATCTTCCAGGGTGGAAGAGCTTTTTGAAAGCATGGCCCTGGTGGCTGAAGTGGCAGGGGTAGAACAAGCGGGTGAAGAGTTGATTAATTCGATGCAAGAGCGGATCGCTGTTGTTCAGGATAAAGTAGCTGATCTTGATTCCGAGGACAGGGTCCGGGTTTTCTATGAAGTGTATTCCGATCCCCTGATGACTGCCGGCGCAGGCGCTTTTATTGATGAAATAATTTCCCTGGCCGGTGGAGAAAATATTTTTGGCGATGTGGCGGATAATTATCCTCAGATCAGCGCCGAGGAAGTGGCCGACAGGCAGCCGGATATTATCTTGTTCCCCGATTATCACGGCACCTCCAGCATGGTTTTAGAAGAAATGGCCGGCAGGCCGGGGTGGGAAAGTGTACCGGCGGTTGAAAACAATAATATACATGCCATCTCCGATGATACTTTTGCCCGGCCGGGTCCACGCATAGTAGAAGCCATAGAAGAAGCAGCTGAACTCTTTTATCCGGATAAATTTTAACACTGCAGGGATAATTAAGCAGTTGGGATATTCTGCTTTGGAATAAACAGAACCGTCCCCAATATTATCAATATATATTTTAAGGTAAGCGAGGTAGGTTAAGACGGCTGATTATGGCGGAAGAATAAACCATGCTGATGGTAGGGCCGGCCCGCGGAAAAAAATATTAATGGCCGGCCTGGTGGCCCTTTTACTTGTATCTGCGGTTAATGCTATGGTCTGGGGTTCAGTTTCCATCGAGTGGAGGCATGTGTTAACAATCCTTATTGAAGCGCTGCCCCTCGGTATTGCAATTGAGGGGATAGGTGTCCAGGCGGTGCACGAAGATATTCTGCTCCAGATCCGGCTGCCGCGGGTTTTGCTCGCTGCGGCCGTAGGCAGTTCACTGGGCGTGGCAGGGGCCGTTTTCCAGGGGTTGTTCCGTAACCCGATGGCCGATCCTTATGTAATCGGGATTTCATCGGGGGCGGCCCTGGGAGCTGTTTTTGCCATGCTCAGCGGTTTCAGCCTGGCCGTTGGCGGCTTCGGGGCGGTGCCCCTGTTTGCTTTTGGAGGCGGCATTGTCACTATTATGCTGGTTTACAGCATGGCCCGCGTCGGGCGGGCCGTTCCTGTAATGACCCTGCTTCTGGCGGGTATTGCTGTCAGCGCTTTTTTATCGGCCCTGGTGTCGCTGCTTACTTATTTTGCCGGGGAAAAGCTGCACATGGTCGTTTTTTGGATGATGGGCGGTCTCGGTGGGGCTACCTGGCATCAGGTCAGGGTAATGGTTCCCTATGCTCTGGCCGGCTTTATATGTGTAAGCATTTTTTCGCGGGAATTAAATGCTATGCTGCTGGGGGAAGAAACAGCCAGCCATCTCGGGGTTAATACCGAACGGGTTAAAAAAATCTTACTGGCCGGTTCATCGCTGCTGGTGGCAGCGGCGGTATCGACCAGCGGCATTATCGGTTTTGTGGGCCTGGTGGTCCCTCACTTTGTCCGCCTGGTGGCCGGGCCGGATCACCGGTTTTTGCTCCCGGCCTCGGCTTTGCTGGGTGGAGCCCTGCTGATTGCCACCGACACCCTGGCCCGGGTGGTTATAGCTCCTTCAGAGCTGCCGGTGGGGATCATTACCGCCCTGATCGGGGCGCCGATGTTTGTTTACTTGCTGAAAAAACGCAAAAAGTTGCGTTATTTTGGCGGAGGAGGATAAACTGCTGTGGGAATCAATATTGACGTTCACGGCCTGAAACTCTCATACGATGCACAACCGGTTTTGGAAGATACCAGCTTTACCGTGGAGAGGGGTGACCTGGTGGCCCTGCTCGGAGCCAATGGGGCCGGGAAGTCCACCCTGCTTCGCTGTATCAGCCGGATTCTCAAGCCTACCGCGGGCTCGATTTTGCTCGACGGAGAAGAGCTGGATAAGTTTGACAGCAAAGAAGCGGCTCGGAAGATGGCCGTAGTCCCCCAGGAAACGGCGGCCGATTTTGATTTTACAGTGGAAGACATTGTTATGATGGGCCGCTTTCCGTACCTGAGCCGGTTTCAAAAAGAAGATCACCAGGACTATGAAATTGTGCGGCGCGCCATGGAGATGACCGGTGTTTCTCACCTGGCCGGGCGTTCTATTGCCAGCCTCAGCGGCGGCGAAAAGCAGAGGGTGGTCATAGCCCGGGCAGTGTGCCAGCAGCCGGAGGTCATGCTTCTGGATGAGCCGACGGCAAACCTCGATATCGGTTACCAGTCTATGCTGCTCGAGCTGGCTGCCCGCCTCAACCGTGAACAGAAAGTGACCGTTATAGCCGCCATCCATGATATAAACCTGGCCGTGCATCACTTCAACCGCTTTATTTTACTGGCCGGCGGCAGGGTGATGGCTGCCGGGCGGGCTGAGGAGGTCATCACCCCAGAAAATATCAAAAAATCTTATGGAGTGCCGGCTTCGACCTATCGCCACCCCCTGCACGGGGTTCTGCAAATAAGCGTGACCAGGGGAAAAAGCCTTGAGGAGTTTTCGCGCAGCGGTCCGGCGGTCCATGTTATAGGCGGTGGGGAAGAGGCCCTTTCAGTCCTTGAATTGCTAAACCAGAAGGGCTGCCGCCTTTCTGTGGGCCCGGTATCGGCCCAGGACAGCGGTTGCCGCTTTGCCCATTTTCACAGCCTGCCGGTAGTAATTGTCCCGCCCTTTACAAGCATGAACGGTGTCCACAAGGAGGAGCACCTTCAGATGATGCGCGAAGCCGATGTGGTTGTGGTTCCCGCCATTCCCTTTGGCGAAGGCAACCTGCCTATATTCGAAGAAGTGGAAGCAGTCCTTGATGAAGGCAAGCCGGTATACATCATTGACCTGGAGGGCGTGGACCGGCGCGATTACAGCGGCAAAGCCAGGGATCTACTGGAGGGCATGGTAAAAAAGGGAGCAAAAGCACTGGATACTGTAGATGACCTGCACAACATTGTTTGTCCGGACGGAGGAACAGATAATGAATGATCATCATATTAGCGGTTCCCTGGTTTTAATTACCGGCGGCGCCCGCAGCGGGAAAAGCGCCTTCGCGGAAAAGCTTGCGCTAAAAAGCGGTAAAGAGGTTATCTACCTGGCTACGGCCAGGGTTGAAGATGAAGAGATGAAACAGAGGGTTGCCGCCCACAGAGAAAGGCGTCCCGAAATTTTTAAAACGGTGGAAGAGCCGGAACAGCCTCACCTGGTATTGGAAAGGCAGGCGGGAAGCGGTGAACTGGTCCTCCTTGACTGTCTGACCCTTCTTGTTAGCAACTTGATTCTTTCGGAGTTGGAACGAAAAGGCGCGGTTAGGCAGGGTGAAGATATTTATGCTGATGAAGCGCTTCTGGAGGCTGCCGGAAAGCAGGCTCTCGGATATATAAATAAACTGGCTACAGTAGCGGCAAAATGCCCCGCCGATGTACTTGTTGTTACCAATGAAGTTGGGATGGGCGTGGTCCCAAATTACCCCCTGGGCCGTGTTTTCCGGGATTATTCCGGCCGGGCCAACCAGGCAATGGCCGCTGCGGCAGACCAGGTCTGGCTGGTAGTTTGCGGCATCCCTCAGAGGTTTAAATAGGTGGAACGGATCGCACTGAGCACAGCGGCTTTCGCCCTGGCTTACCTGCTGGATTATTGGCTTGGCGATCCCCCCCGGTTTCCGCACCCGGTGCGTTTCCTGGGGGTGATTATAACGGGCCTGGAACAGCTGGCGCGGCGGATATTTGATTCACCGGCGGGATTGAAAACCGCCGGAATCCTGATCGTCATTGTTGCTGCCGGCGGTTCGATGCTGCTGGCCGTATTTTTAATCGAAGGGGCCTACCGCATTCACTACCTGGCCGGCTGGATCCTTGAAGTATATATTTTTTTTACCGTCCTGGCTGGCGGCGACCTGCGCGGACATGTGGAAAAAGTGGGACTGGCGCTTGGTTCCGGAGACCTTGCCCGGGCCCGGTCGGATGTGGCCATGCTGGTTAGCCGGGATACGGGTCGGCTCAATGAGAACGGAGTCTCGCGGGCGGCCCTGGAGAGCCTTTTTGAAAACAGTGCGGACGGCCTGGTAGCCCCGCTGTTCTTTGCCGCTCTCGGGGGCGCTCCCCTGGCTGTTTTATACAAGGCGGTGAATACCCTGGATTCTATGCTTGGTTACCGAACCTTCGACTATAAGGACCTGGGTTATTTTCCGGCCAAAGTAGACGACCTTTTAAGCTATATCCCTTCCCGTCTGACTGCAGTTTTCATTGTCCTGGCTGGAATCCGTGATAAGGCTTCCGGCCGCGGGGTAAGGGCGCTTTTAAAGGATCGCGGCAAGCACAACAGCCCCAACAGCGCCTGGCCCGAGGCTGCTGCGGCTGGTGTGCTCGGGATTAAATTCGGCGGAGCCGATTACTATCACGGCAGGCTGAAAGAACAGCCCCGGATTAACCCGGTCGGTAGAGATGCCAAACCGGCGGATATTGATAGGGGGCTGGCTCTTTTCAGGCGGGTTTCAATAATGGCTTATCTCTTTTTCCTGATCGTATATTTTCTGCTGTTAAGTGGGGAGGTATTTATTTTTTGAAAAGCTACCTGCGTGCGCTATCTTTTTTGACGATCATCCCTCTTCCCCACGTCCAGTTTGGGCCCGGGGGCAGAGAACTGCCAAATTCGGCCGCCTGCTTCCCTTTAGCGGGATTAACAGTGGGTCTGTTCCTGGGAGGGGCAGCTTTGCTGCTTGGCTTTATTTTTTCTCCGGGGCCGGTGGCGGCAATGGCCCTGGCTTTCAGTTTTTTCCTGACCAGGGGCCTTCATTTTGACGGGCTGGCCGATACGGCCGACGGGTTAATTGGCGCCACCGACCGTGATAAGGCTTTTATGGCCATGGAAGATAGCGCCATCGGGGTAATGGGAGCGGCATCAATAATCTTTGTCTGCCTGTTCAAGTATGCACTCCTGGCGGGCTTTGAAAGTTATTTGATTATGCCGGTAGCCCTGCTGTTTATGCCTCTGGCCGGTCGATGGGCCATTGTATGCGCCGGAGCCTGGTTCTTCCCGGCCCGCAACCGCGGCCTGGGTGATCTTTTTCTCCGCGAGCTGCGCTGGCCGGTCCTGCTCAAGGCTACGATTGGGGCTCTTATTGTCATCGCCTTATTTTCCGGATGGCAGCCTGCCCTGGCAGTGCCCATTTTGGCCGGTTGTGTCTTTGCTCTTGCCGGTGCCCTGGTCCTGGCCTTTTATGCCAATTTCAGGCTGGGTGGATTGACTGGGGATATACTGGGCGCTTCAAGCGAGCTGGGAGAAATGTTTTTCCTGGCCGGGTTTTACCTGGCCCTGCAGGTTGCATCATCCACAGGCCCGGCAGAAAAGGTGGTGACCGGTGTTGTCCAGATTATATGATGATGAAACAGGCGGCCACGGAGGGGATTTAACCCGGGCCGCAAAGCGGTGGGACCACGGTGGGGACAGGCTGATTGATTTCAGCAGCAATGTCAACCCCCTGGGACCTCCAGAGGGTCTCCTGGAATATTTGAGCGAAACCCTGCCGGAAATTGTGCATTATCCATCTCCGCAGGCTCGTGAGCTGCGCGAAAACCTTTCTTGCTTTCTTGGCCTTCCCGGAAACAGGATAATCGCAAGTAACGGGGCCAATGAATTGATTCATCTCCTGGCCCTCTGGAAGCGCCCCCGGCGTGTTTTTGTCCCCGCCCCGACTTTTTCCGAGTACGAAAGGGCAGCCCGATTGGTCGGGGCCCGGGTAGAGCGTTTCCCTTTGCCACCCGGGGAAAATTTCGATCCCGGTATTCTTAACAACAGGATAAGCAGCGGGGATCTGGTTGTTTTTTGCAATCCTTCCAATCCGACCGGGATGCTGTATGACCGAAAAGGGCTTCTTGATCTGGTCCGGGTTGCAGAAAAGCAGGGAGCCCTGGTTATGATCGATGAAAGCTTTATTCCACTTACTGGCCAGCCGGAACAGAGCCTGCGCCATAAACAATCGGGCAATTTATGGATTGCCCTCTCTCTGACCAAACTGTGGGCTCTGCCCGGCCTGCGACTGGGTGTTTTAATCGGCCCTGAAAGTGAAATATCAGAGCTGACCCGCTGGGGGGATCCGTGGCGGGTTAATATTATGGCCCAGAAGGCCGGTCTTTACTGCTTGTCCCGGGAAGGCTACCTAGAAGAGTCCCTGGACTTGATTGAAAAAGAACGGCGCTTTCTCATAGATAAACTGGAGGCAACGGGCGGTTTGCGGGTTTTTGCGGGAGCGGCCAACTACCTCCTGGCCCGGGCGACGGTAGCGGGATTTGATGTTGCTGAATGCCAGGATGCCCTGGCCCGCAGGGGAGTGCTGATCAGGCGGGCCGACAATTTCCACGGCCTGGACCGGCGCTATTTACGGGTGGCAGTATTAAACCGCCCGGAAAATATCCGCCTGGCAGAAGAAATGGAAACCTATATAAAAAAACTGCGGGCCGATCACATCGAAGAGGGCGAACAAAAAAGACATGAAAAAGAAAAATCTCCGGGAGGTGAAGGCTGATGAAAGGGATGATCATGTTGCAGGGAACGGCTTCTTCAGCCGGGAAAAGCCTGCTCGCTGCCGCCCTGTGCCGAATTTTCAAACAGGATGGTTACAGCGTTGCACCTTTCAAAGCGCAAAATATGGCCCTCAATTCATATGTAACCGGCGCGGGGCTGGAGATGGGGCGGGCCCAGGTTATGCAGGCCGAAGCGGCCGGGATAGAGCCGGATATCAACATGAACCCGGTTCTGTTGAAGCCTACCTCCGACCAGGGCTCACAGGTAATTGTTATGGGCAAGGCCAGGCAGAACATGCCTGCCATGGATTACATGCAGTGGAAGGAAGCCCTGCTTCCGGTTATAGATGAAGCTTTTAACAACCTGGCCCGGGAACACGACATTATTGTTATAGAAGGGGCCGGCAGCCCGGCAGAAATTAATTTAAGGGATAAAGATCTGGTTAACATGGGTCTGGCCCTGCGCCTGGGCGCTCCCGTTTTGCTTGCCGGTGATATTGACCGTGGTGGAGNTTTCGCTTCTCTGTATGGAACGGTGGCTTTGCTTCAACCCGGAGAGCGGGAACTCCTTAAAGGGGTCATCATTAACAAGTTTCGGGGGGATCTANAGGTNTTGCAGCCCGGACTTAANCAGCTGGAAGATCTGATCGGCANGCCGGTTTTAGGGGTAGTCCCCTTTATGAGAATTAACCTGGATGATGANGACAGCGTNACCGACCGTTTCCAACAACGACCCGGCGGGCGGGGTTTGAAAATCAGGGTCCTGCTTTTACCGCGTATTTCCAATTTTACCGATTTCAATCCCCTTGAACTTGACGATGATATCGACCTGGCCTATATCAGGAAACCGGAGGAAATGGATGAACCGGATCTGTTAATCATTCCCGGATCGAAAAATACGATCGAAGATCTGATTCAACTCCGCCGGGCCGGATGGGAAGGCCCTCTGCAGGATTATGTTGAACAAGGAGGGCTTTTGATGGGCATTTGCGGAGGGTTCCAGATGCTCGGCCGGCGGATTTTGGACCCGGACCGGGTTGAAAGCAGTTATCCGGAAGTGCAGGGTTTCGGGTTTCTGGATATGGAAACGGTAATGGAAAAAGAAAAGTCAACCCGGCAGGTAGAAGCCGCCTGGCGCCACAGCGATGCTGGTTTTTTTTCAGCAATGAGCTCCGAACAGCCCTTAAAAGGGTATGAAATCCACATGGGGCAAACTGAATACCGCTCCGTGGAGCACCCGGTTTATGTAAAAACCACGGGTCACTGGGAAGGAGCGGTTAATGAAAAGGGAAATGTTTTTGGCACCTACCTGCACGGCATCTTCGACAACCTGGCCTGGACCAGGCAGCTGCTCAATGTTTTGCGCCGCCGCCGGGGTCTGGCAGAAAAAAAAGGTCTGCCTTATGAAAATTACCGCGACTTTAAGGAAAAAGAATATGATATCCTGGCCGATACGGTGCGGGAAAGTTTGGATATGAAGAAGATTTATGAGCTGGTGAGGGGCGGGGTTTGCTGAAATCGCAAAGATTACAGCCTTAGGAACACTATATAATAGCAGCCTGGTTAGGGATTGTTTTAACCTGGCAAATGGAAAGGAGTTTTAGAATGAGTGAACAGGAAAGAATGGAGAAGAAGGTTCTGGAAATTATTGAGAACATTAAGCCGCTTGATGAGGCGGCAATTAAGAGGGCCCGCGCGCGCATGGATATTTTAACCAAGCCGCAGGGCAGCCTGGGGAGAATGGAGGACCTGGCTATTCAGCTGGCCGGGATTAACGGCGATTTTTTCCCGGTGGGCTCTCGTAAGCGGGTTGTAGTAATGGCCGCCGACCACGGCGTTACTGAAGAAGGGATCAGCGCCTACCCTTCAGAAGTAACGGCCCAGATGGTAGCCAACTTTACCGGTGGTGGGGCAGCGATCAACGTATTTGGCCGCCAGGGTGAAGTGGAAGTGGAAGTTGTGGATGTTGGAGTCAAGGTTGACAGCAACCTGCCCGGCGTTAAGCGGGTCAGGGTCAAAGCAGGCAGCGATAATTTTCGCCGTCGCCCGGCCATGAGCCGCCTGGAAGCGCTGGAAGCTTTAATGGCCGGAATTGATTGTGCTCAAGAGGCTGCAGAAGACGGAATCAAGGTGCTTGCCACCGGAGAAATGGGGATCGGCAATACTACGGCCAGCAGCGCTGTTATGGCCGCCCTCAGTGGCTATGAAACTTCGCTGGTGGTAGGCAGGGGAACCGGGCTTGATGATGAGAAGCTGCTCCACAAACAACAAGTGGTTAGCGAAGCCCTGGATATGCATAAACCCGATCCGGCAGACCCGATCGGGGTGCTCAGCCTGGTTGGGGGGCTGGAAATATCCGCCCTGGCCGGTTTGATCATAGGAGCCGCCTCCAGACGTATTCCGGTCGTGATCGATGGGTTCATATCCAGCACAGCGGCCCTGGCTGCGGTGAAAATGTGCCCCGCCGCCTGGAACTACCTGGTGCCTTCTCATCTTTCTGCCGAATCGGGTCATGCCCTGCTGATGGATTATCTCAACCTGCAGCCCTATATTCAAATGGGGATGCGCCTTGGAGAAGGGACCGGCGCTGTTCTGGCCATGCACCTGGTTGAAGCCTCTGCCCGGATAACCTTAGAAATGGCCACATTTGAAGATGCCAGAGTTAGCAATAGGGAAGAGGAAACAGCAGACGATCAGGAGGTCGGTTCGAAAAAGAAGGGAGCAGAGCAGTAAATGGAATTGTACCTGGTCCGCCATGGCGAGACCGAATCGAACAAAGAAAAACGCTACCAGGGCTGGATGGAGTCTCCTTTGTCCGAACTGGGCCTTAAGCAGGCTGAAAAAGCGGGGTTATTTTTGGGCGGCAAAAATATTGAAGGGGTTTTCTGCAGCGACCTGCAGAGGGCCTTCCACACTGCCCGGGTGATTGGCGCATGCTGTGGATTAGAGCCGGAGGTCACGGCATTATTAAGGGAAATTAATTTTGGCCTGTGGGAAGGCCTTACTTACGATGAAATTGAGTCCAGCTGGGGTGAGAAAATCAGGCGCTGGTTCGATGATCCCTTTACCCGTTCCGCCCCGGAGGGCGAAACAGTCGAAGAAGTCAGTAAGCGGATGCTGGCTTTTCTTAAAGAACTGGAAGCGCGCAAGCCGGCTTGCCGGCGAGCGGTGGTGGTCAGCCATGGCGGATCGATCCGGGCGCTGCTTCAACATGTTTTAGGCCTTGACCGCGAAAGCTTCTGGAATCTAAAAATTGAGAACGCCTCCATCAGCCTGATCCGGCGGGAGGGTATTAGTTACCAGGTTGTTTACTACAACCGGGTTGATCACCTTGAAACGCTAACAAAGGAGAAATTAACTGATGATCTATAACAACAAATTTGGTGACAGAGTATTTGTTTCCTGGAGCGGCGGCAAAGATTCGTACCTATCTCTGCTTCTGGCCCGGGAACAAGGTTTAAATACGGCCTGCCTGCTGAGCTTTGTCGGAGGCGACGGCCAAAGCCGTTCACACGGCCTTAAAACGGACATGCTTAAATACCAGGCTCAAGCTGGGCATCCCCCTGGAAACAAAAGAAGTAACCTGGGAGAGCTATGAACAGGGTTTTGAAGAAGCAGTTAACCGGCTTAAAGGGTTGTACGGCCTGAGCGGAGGCGTTTTTGGCGATATTAACCTGGAAGAACACCGCCAGTGGGTAGAAAAGATGTGCGATCGCTGCGGGATCAGCTATAACCTGCCTTTGTGGGAAATGGAAGAGCGCAGTGTATCGGAGGAGTTGATCCGGCGCGGCGGAAAGGCCCTGGTGGTGGCCATCCGTAACGACCTTGTAGATAAAGCATGGCTGGGGCGGGTAATGGATGAAGACTACATTGATTATTGCCTGAGCAAGAATATTTCACCCTGCGGTGAGGGTGGGGAAGCCCATACCCTGGTTATCGACGGCCCTCTTTTTAGGGAACCCCTCCGCTATAACCCAGGAGAGATTAAAGACGACCAGACCCGTTCTCTTTTGGAAGTCAGCAGGGACTTAAAAAGAGGCCCTTGATAAGAAGAAGCCGGTGTCTTAAAAAGGCTCCCGCAGCAGGTTAAGAGTTTTTAAGTAGTGAAATACATGCAGGCCCAGGTTTAACTGCAGGGCATCAGCAGGGACCAGCGGGTTGTAACCGGTCATTTTTTCAACCTGTTCCAGCCTGTAGCGCATGGTATGGCGGTGGACGTAAAGAGCTTCGGCGGCTTTTTTAATGCTCATGTGCTTTAAGAAAACCTTCATTGTTTGCAGTAAAGCCCCTTTGCAGCGATGATCATATTCGATCAGGGGAGCGATGGTCTCTGTATAAAGTTCATTTAGGGTTTCAATGTTTTTTATCTCCATGATCAGGCGGTAGAGTCCCAGATTATTGTAAGTTACCAGGCCCATATCATCGAGCAGGCCCAGGCGGGCGGCCTGAAGCGCTTTTGCTGCTTCATTTAATGCCGGATTAAAATCACTGATGTCATTGCGGATATTGCTGGTGCCGATCAAAATAACCTGTTCTGGAAACAGCATGGTTAGCTCACTATAGAGCTGCTTGATTATTTGCTGCTCTGCTTCTGTCTTTTCGCCGGTGAATTTTTGCCCCGATTGGATTAATATGGGAATCTGTTGTTCTGAGGGGCCGACCAGGAAAGGGATATGCCTTTGCATAAGAATGCGGGCGGCGGTTTGTTTTAAAGATGTAATCAAATGTGGTTCCGGTTTGGTTCCGGGCCGCTCCGGCCGTGCTTTTCCCGGTTCTGATTGAATGAGCAGCGTTTGGAAAGGCTTATGGGGAATGATATTAAAATATTTCATTTCAGTATGCAGCTCTTCGGTCTGTTCACTTTCTTTCAGCTTTTGCCACAGCCGGTACATCTGGTTAAGCCTGGCATTAAGCTGAATCTGGGCTTCTGAAAGTTCGCTGCTCCCTGTTTGGGACAATTCATGGCGGACCAGCTCGCTCATCAGGGCCCGGGTCAGCTTTTTGAAGCTTGCTTCGGGCGGTATTTCGATCAGGGGCAGTCGGTACTGTTTTGAATAACGTATTAATGAGGAAGGGATTTCTTTGATATAGTGTCCGGTCTGGATACCCATTGCGGCCAGCTTTCTGTCAGAAAAAAACTCCAGCATGGCCAGCTGTTTATCTTCACTGCTGATATCGAACCCGTGGGCGGTGGTAATCAGGAATTCGCCTTGTTCAACATGGCTAAGATCGTCAAGTATTTCTAAAATGTTGACCCAGTGGATTTCATTCTGCAAACCGGCCTGGCCGGTCAAAAGCCGGCAATTGTTAAAGATCCCTTTTTCGAGGGCTTTCTTGACTGTAAAGGCCATTAAAACAGCTCCATGATGTTAGGTTTGAACGGTCTTTTTATATTTCAACTTTAGCATTAATATTCCTGCCTGTTTATACAAAATGTATAAAATCAGTCTAAAAATTTTAGCCCACCAGACAATGAAACATTGTATGCTTTTAATTATACTATTAATGATTCTACTGCTATCATAATAATTGCGGCTAATAACAAACCAGCATCTCTTCTGCCATCAAATAAAACAAGAACTTCAAGAAGAAACTCTTAAAGCACTACAGCCGCAGTAGAATCTTTCTTTTATATATTTTATTATCAGCTTGAACCCTATTTTTTTGCATAAATAGAAAGTTGCCGGAAAGCTTCAAAATTTAATTCCGGACCGCCCGGGTTACAAACAAAGAAGCGACCAGGCGGAAATGGTTTACCCAAAGGGGTTTACAGTTCATGGGCGGTAAAAAAAGGCCCCGTAATTCCAAAAGCGCTAAAATTATATGTAAACCCGGTGAAGGCACTACCAGGGCAGGCAAATTAGTTTTGCCTGCTTTTTTATTGCGGTCCTTTTTTGATATTATTAAGTTTAAAACTACTGGGAGAAAGGTGGACATCATTGAATAAAAAACAAGAGCTGTACAAAAAAGCCGCCGAAAAGATTAAACGGGATGACATGGTCAAACTCTTAAAAGAACTGATTACCATTAAGAGCCCCTTTTTTTCAGAAACGGAAATAATCGAATTTTTACGGGGCCGCCTCTCTTATTACAACCGCCTGCAAACCGAGGTTCACCGCTACGAAGAAAATAAAGTGACCGGGTTCAAAGGAGAAAACTTAATAGTCCGCCTGACTGGAAAAGGCACAGGTCCGCGGATGCTTCTCAATGCCCATGTTGATACTGTTCCCCTTTGTGACGGATGGACGGTCGATCCTTTTGCCGGTGTAGAAAAAGATGGCCGGGTTTACGGGTTGGGGGCCCTTGACATGAAGGCGGGAGTGGTTATTTGCATCTTTTTGCTGGAAGCCCTGGTTGAAGCGGACATCGAACTCTCCGGGGACATTGTATTTACCGCCGTCAGTGACGAGGAAGGCCCTTTTGGCCTGGGAACACACTATACTATTCTAGACGGCATTGTTGACGGCTGTGACTGTGCTGTAATTACCGAACCTTCCGGTCCCTTTGCCCCGGGGACGGAAAAATTTCCCTGTGTGGCCCTGGGGGGAAGAGGTACCGCCGTTTACTTTGTTAGGGTCAGGGGCAGATCCGCCCACGGCGCTAACCCTGAGAAAGGTTGTAACGCCGTAGAGGATGCGGCCAGAATAATTACTGCTTTAACAGAAAGGCTGGATCTGGGCTCCCATCCTCTGCTCGGCGAGGGGACAATATGTATTACCAATCTGCGTGGTGGCGATAAGTACCTGCTTGTTCCAGAGGAGGCCAGCTTCACCATCTACCGTCACACCGTGGAAGGAGACGCCGATGGGGCTTTAAAAGAAGTTAAAGAAATCATTGAATCATTAAACCTGGAAAGCGAAGTGGAGGTAAAATTACGTGATCTGCCTCACCCGGAAACTTTTTTCCAGCCCTGGACGGTCAGTGAGGATAATCTACTGGTCAATTCCCTAAAAAAAAGCAGTGAAGAGATCCTGGGCAAAGAGCTGCTAACCACGTATTTCCGCTCCGAATCTGATGCCAACCATATCGCTAACAGGTTGAAGATACCGACAGTCCTGTTCGGTCCGGACGGAGCGAACTACCATGCTCCCGATGAATACGTGGATATTGACAGCATGGTTGATTCCACGCGGGTTCTTTTACATACTCTTGTGGATCTGCTTTATTGACCGGGCGATCTCGATCGCCATGTGGATTAAAGCTGTTTTTATAAATTAAGGGAGCCTGCTCTCTAAGATAATGGGTATCAGGCGGTATTCAGGCTGTGGTAAAAAAAATAGGCATTTTATAAAGGATATGCAGACTGGAAAGACTTCATCCCATCATTTTTTTATTTTTACTTGTTGGAAAGTTTCTATGGTGGGTTGATGATAAATTGAAAGAGGGTTATAATATCTGAAATACTTCTTGTTTTACCCGGGATATGTATTTATGTTACAAATATGGAAATTAATGCTGTTTGTGTGGTGTAGATGTTACTTGAGAGGGGTGAGGCCGGAATAGCTGCTTTATAATTATTTGCAGGGGCTCGACATAAGAAAAAAGGAGTGTTCAATGACAATGTTTAATCGTAAAAGCTATGTATTTTTCGTATTGATGCTTATTGCTTTAATGTTTGTTTTTGTAGGTTGTGAAGCTCCGGAAGAAGAACCGGAAGTTGAAGCGGAAGAGCCGGAAGAAGAAGTGGAAGAAGCCGAGCCTGAGGGCGACGGCAGCCTGCAGAGAGTACTCGATGCCGGTGAACTGGTTGTAGTGGGCAGCGGTGGATACCCGCCATTTAACTTCTACGGGGAAGATGATCCCGATACTCCGATCGGGTTTGATGTTGATACCGCAAAAGCAATTGCCGAGCGATTGGGTGTTGACCTGGTTTATGAAACTTCTGACTGGGACGGCCTGCCCGACGGTTTAAGGGCCGGGCGCTATGACGCTATCCTGGGCAGCATGGCTGACACTGAAGCACGCCGTGAAATCGTCAGCTTCACCATCCCTTACTACTACTCCGGCGCGCAGTTGATTGTGCGCGAAGATTCGGGCATTGAAGGCCCGGACGACGTAGAAGGTCTCGATATCGGGGTAATCACCGGGGAAACTTATGTTGACGATGCCATAGACCTCGGCGCTAACGATATCCATTACGCCGAAGTTAATACTATTCTTCTCGAGGTGCGGGGAGGAAGGATTGATGGCATGATCACCGATCGTCTTGTTGCTCTCAGGGGAATAAACGAAATTGCCGGCGGTGATGAGTTGATGATGGCCGGTGAACTGATCCGGACTGAAAACGTAGCCGTCGCATTTCGTCAGGAAGACAATGAGTTGAGGGAGAAGGTCTCAGAAATTCTTGAAGAACTGCATGATGACGGGACCATGACCGAGATAAGCATGGATTGGCACGGTATTGATATAACCAAGCCATAATAATATGCGGGTACGGGCCTTGCGGCCCGTACCCGCATATTACAGGCTTATTTCCCTGCTCTGCAATACTGGTTTAAGTTGATAAGTAATAGAAACGAGAGATTACTCACCTAAGATGGTATTTCGGCAATTGGTGTCTGTTAAGGAGTTGAGTTGATGATAGATTTGCCCTGGGATTTTACGGCAATACCAAGATTTTTCCCCGGTTTTTACGCAGCTGCCCTGCTTACTTTACAGATCACTTTTTTTGGCATTCTCGTCGGCCTGGTCCTGGGACTGGTAACCGGCTTAATGAGGCTTTCGAAGAATCCACTTTTTAATATGCCGGCCAAAGCCTATATCTGGGTAATTCGCGGCACCCCACTCTTATTGCAGTTAATGATTATTTATTACGGACTGATTGACCTGGTCAGTATTGATAGAATGCCGGCAGCGATCATCGGTCTGGGAGTGCATAATGGAGCATATATAGCCGAGATTTTCCGAGGCGCTATCCAATCTGTGGAAAGGGGGCAGCGGGAAGCGGCCCTTTCCCTGGGGATGACAGAATCTCAGGCCATGCGCAGGATTATTTTACCCCAGGCTTTTAAACGCTCTGTGCCCCCGCTGGGTAACCAGTTTATTATTGCTTTGAAAGACTCATCGCTGGCCAGCGCTATAGCGGTGCGGGAGCTGCTGTTGCGGGCCCGCCAGATGGGTTCTTCAACCCTGATGATGCTGGAAATGCTGATGATCGTGGGCATTTATTACCTGATGATGACTACTGTCCTCAATCTATTGATGGGCAGGATTGAGAAACGCCTCGAGGTCAGCGATTACAAAGATTAAAGGTGTGATTCTGCAGATGATCAAAATTAGGGGTTTGAATAAGTGGTTTGGCGATCTCCATGTTCTGAAAGACATCGACATGGATGTATCGCCAAAAGAAGTGGTAGTGGTAATCGGCGCCAGCGGTTCAGGAAAAAGCACCCTGCTCCGATGTTTAAACTTCCTTGAATTTGCCCAGAAAGGAAATATTTATATTGACGGTGTCGAAGCCAATGCAAAAAGTAAAAACTTGCATACAGTGAGGGCTGATGTTGGCATGGTATTTCAGCACTTCAACCTTTTTCCGCATCGGACGGTGATGGGCAACGTAATTGAAGGCCTGACCCAGGTTAAACGGATATCCTACAAAGAGGCTGTTGAACAGGGGGAAGACCTTTTAAAAAAAGTGGGCCTTTCAGATAAAGCCGATGTTTACCCGGCCATGCTGTCCGGCGGACAGAAACAGAGGGTGGCTATAGCCAGAGCCCTGGCTATGAAGCCCAAGATTATGCTTTTTGATGAGCCGACTTCGGCCCTTGATCCGGAGCTTGTTGGTGAGGTTTTACAGGTTATGAAAACTCTGGCCCTGGAAGGGATGACCATGATGGTGGTCAGCCATGAAATGGGTTTTGCCCGGGAAGTTGGCGATCGGGTTGTTTACATGGACGAGGGGTCTATTATTGAAGAAGGACCACCCAGTGTAATTTACAGTAATCCAAAAAATGAACGCACAAAAGCTTTCCTGGGCCAAATCCTGTAGCATGTTCTGGTGCTTGCTTTTGTTATTATTTTAAATATGTTATGATCATATTTGTCCGGTTACCGGTGAAAACTGGCTTTCCGGGCAATATTTTTTGTGAGAAACTATTTTGGGGGCTTCAATGCAGCAATTAATGGCAGATAAAAGAACAGTAATGGCAGATATTTCGCTTGTTTTTGTGGCCCTCTTCTGGGGCTCCAATTTTGTTATTATCAAGCAGGCCCTGGATATAATCCATCCCTTTACATACCTGGGGATCAGGTTTATCATAGCAGCACTTTTACTGGCCCCCTTTTTTTGGAAGCGCCTGGTCCGGGCTTCGGCCCGGGATTATCTGGATGGTTGTTTGATCGGACTGTTTTTGTTTGGTGGTTTTGCTTTTCAGACTGTGGGCCTCCTTTACACTACACCGGCCAACTCCGGTTTCATCACCAATACTGCCGTGATTATCGTGCCCTTTTTATATTTTTTAGTTGCGAAGCGTTCACCGGGTTGGTGGGCTTACGTGGGAGGCATGCTGGCTGCTTCCGGCCTATACCTGCTTTCGGCCAATGAGGTGGCAGGGCTCGGGCTGGGAGATGCTTTGACCCTTGTTTGCGCCTTCCTGTTTGCCGCCCATATTATAGCGATCGGTATGTTCGTAAGGCGCAGTGATGCCATTGTGCTGGCCGTAACCCAGATTGCTTTTACCGGGGTGGCCAGTATGAGCGTTGCTTTTATCTTTGAGCCTACCGAGCTTATGTTCCATCAACCCCCGGCAATCTGGGGCGCTATTTTATACGCTGTAGTTTTCTGTACCATCGGAGCCTTCGTAACTCAGACCTTTGCCCAGCGTTATACGCCGCCGACCCATGCTTCATTGATTGCTTTTGCCGGACTGTTTTCCTACTTGTTCTGGGATGAAATATTTACCCTGCAAAAACTGGTTGGAGCGGTTCTGATTCTGGCCGGCATACTAACTACGGAAATGCGGTCGGTCCTGGTGGCAAAAATATCCGCACGCCGGGCTGCGCTGGCCAGGCGGGGCGCTCCGCCATTAGAATAATCCTTAAGCTGTGTTAAGATGATCTAACAAGGCCTCATCGAGAGCTTTATCAAAATTTCCAGGTTTCAGGTTTAATTAAAAAAGCTGGGATATTTAAACAATGGATTAAATAAATTTGTTGGAGGGGCCGGGTGACAGCTTTAAAAGGATCCACATCTGAATCTTTGAACGAGGCGCTGCGGATACGCTGGATTATGTGGCTGTTCCTCGTATCTCTGCACCTGATCACAAATTTTCACCGGGTTTCCTTTAACGTGGTTGCCGGATTGTTGACGGCTGAATTTAACTTGACCGGGGCCGGTTTAGGCAACCTGGCGGCAGCCTACACTTATACTTACCTGGTCATGCAGATTCCCGGAGGGGCCATGGTCGACCGCCTCGGTCCGCGGCGAATAGCTTTCCTGACTGCTGCGGCCATGGCGGCCGGTTCTGTCATAATTGGCCTTTCACCTGGCGCCGCCCTGGTTTTTGCCGGACGTCTGCTGATCGGTTTCGGCGGTTCGGTAATCCTGATTAATGTATTCAAGTTCCAGGCTTCATGGTTTAAGCCCACCGAGTTTGCCACCGTGTCGGGACTGGCCCTTTTCATCAGCAGCAGCGGCACTCTCCTTGCCTCAACACCGTTAAGTATCTCGGTGAATATGATTGGCTGGCGAGGTTCATTCATCCTGGCCGGAGTAATTACCGCCCTGGTAGCCATAGCCTGTATTCAGATTATCCGCGACAGGCCCGGGGAGCACTGTCAGGCTGTGGATGGCAGCAGTGATTACCAGCTTGATGGGGAACCCTCCGGTCCTGAGGGAGGGCCGCTTTTCAGGGCGCTTCCTGAGATCCTGAAGAATGGACGACTCTGGATCCTTTTTTTAATAAACACTGGTATTTACGGGGGATTCATCGTTTTTTCCGGGACCTGGGGCGTATCTTACCTGGTCCATGTTTATGGTATGGATGTCCGGGAGGCATCATTTTTTATTATACCCGCCTTTGTCGGTTATATGATCGGTGCTCCGGCGTTCGGGTTTATTTCCGACCGGATCGGTTCGCGTAAAAAACCGGCGGCAGTCTCATTTATATTATTTTGCCTGGCCTGGGGAACCATTGCTGCCTGGCCCGGCCTTTTGCCCCTGCCTTTGCTTTATGTGGTCAGCTTCTTGATCGGTTTTGGCACCCCCGCCAACGTCCTCACTTTTTCCATGGCCCGTGAGGCCAGTCCCCCGGGTTACACCGGCCTGGTTACGGCCATGGTTAACATGGGAGTGTTTGCTGGAATGGCCATCCTGCAGCCCCTTTTTGGTTATATTCTGGATTTGGGCTGGGAAGGAGTGGTAATAGAAGGGTCCCGTATCTATCCCCTTGCAGCTTACCGACTCGGATTTCTGATTTGTTTCCTTTTTGCCCTGATGGCCCTGGCGGCAACTCTAGTTTACAGGGAAAACAAGGGATAAAAAAGAAACAGCTGCCTATACGAACTCTGGCAACGACAGGGTTGATTAAGCGCCGGTTCAGATTAAAATGAAAGCGTTTATATTAAAAGGGTTTCTCCCTCGGGAGAAACCCTTGCAACCTATAAAGATACTGTCCAGGAACCTGTTACTGCTTAATTATCAATTAAACCCTGCTCGACAAGGAAATCCCAGGCAACGTCTTCGGGATCTTCTTCATCAACGGCTGTCCTCAGGTTAAGTTCAATCTGGGTTTCCAGGTCCAGTAGGGAAGAAAGTTCCCTCAGGATATCTTCCAGCTCGGGGTTAGCTTCCAGGACTTCTCTCCGGATGGTAGGAGCGGCATTGTAGGCGGGGAAAAATTCAAGATCGTCATCCAAAATATAAAGGTCATACTTGATAATCCGGCCTTCGGTGGCGTCTCCTACACCGATCAGGGCTTCGCCCTGTTCAACCGCCCTGTAAGCCAGGCCCAGCTCCACTTCTACCACATCGGCAAATTCGAAGTCATAATGATCCTGGAAGGGGATCATGCCGTCGTCACGCTCTACCCATTCAGCCGGGGTGGCAATGCTCCCGTATGATCCGTCTCCTTCTTCACGGGCATATGCGGCCAGGTCGGAAAGGGTTTCCCAGCCATATTCCTCCTGGGTTTCGCTGGTTACAAATAAGACGAAAGTGTTGTTGGCCGGAACATAATCGAGCCACTTGATGTCGTTCTCTTCCAGGTCGTAATCATGGATAATCTGGAAGGTTTCCGCTTCGTCGCCGGGCAGCTCCTCAGCATCGTAACCCATGACGTTCATGAGGCCGGTTCCGGTATATTCCCAGTAAAGATCAATTTCTCCCGCTTCCAGGGCGGGGCGGATCACCGCAACTTCTCCCAGCCCGATTTCATTTACCACGTCGTAACCACGGTCTTCAAGCAGATAATAAGTCATCCAGCCCTGGGTAAGAGCTTCCGGGAAAGTTTTGGAGCTTACCACAACCCTGCCTTCTTCAACTTCTTCGTCGGCTTCACAGCCGATCATGGCTGTAGCCATTAGTCCCAGGACCAAAACCAGGAGTCCGAAGATCATTAACTTTTTCATGTTTTAATACCCCCTAAAAAATAAAATTTTAAAAAAGATTATTTGACGTTGCTTTCTCCAGATCTTATTAATCACCTCCATTAAGGTTCAGGATATTTATACAAAGCTCTTATGTTAACTATTTCCGCTTTACATTTTCATATGCGGCGGGGTCAACATGGAATCGATCAAGGTTAAAATCCGGTCTAAAACTATGGCAATTGCCGCAATGATCAGGGTGCCGGCCACGATTAGTTCAGCCCTGAAAAAGTCAATTCCCGCAAAAATTACAGCCCCCATCCCGCCGCCTCCGACCAGGGCTCCCAGGGCGGCGGTGCCGGAAGTGAGGACCACAGAGATCTTTACACCGGCCATGACCACCGGCATACTCAGAGGTATTTCTACTTTCGTCAGCATCTCCCATTCAGACATGCCCACCCCGCGGGCTGCTTCCTTTATTTCCTGGGGAACGCCCTTCAGCCCGGCCAGGGTGTTGCGGGCAATTGGCAGGAGGGCATAAATGGTAAGGGCAAACAGGGCCGGCTCACGTCCCAGGCCCAGAAATGGAAAAAAAACGGCAATGATGGCCAGGGGCGGTATGGTCTGCCCCATATTGAAAAAAGTCATCACCCGGTCCGTATATTTCATGAAACGGCGCCTCGTCAGCATGACGGCCACCGGAA
>SL_8KL_010_SEDDRAFT_10000936_pt1 | contig 25442 bp, 19 predicted proteins | sample SodLakKL_010_SED_4_FD_11160 | JGI IMG/M metagenome (IMG submission 11160) | reverse complement strand
CATAAAACTCCCGTCGAATCCTTGCGCCCCCTTATTAGCATTTACACCTTTGTTATTGGTACTGTCTATCCTTCAGGGCTTTTTCAATCTCCCGGTCCACTGTTTTTTCTTTAAGGGCCCTTCTCTTATCATAGTGCCTTTTCCCTTTAGCCAGGCCCAGTTCTACTTTGATTTTTCCATTCCTGAGGTAAAGCCTTAGAGGTATTAAAGTATATCCTTTTTCTTTAGTTAAACCTATAAGGCTTTTTATCTCCATTTTATGCATCAGTAGTTTTCTGGTGCGAAGGGGATCGTGATTAAATATATTTCCCTGATCATAAGGGCTTATATGCATATTATATAAGAAGAGTTCCCCATTTTCAACTTTAGCAAAGCTATCCTTAAGGTTAACCCTTCCTTCCCTTATGGATTTAACCTCGGTGCCCTGGAGGGCAATACCCGCTTCATAAACCTCTTCAATGTGGAAATCATGTTTGGCTTTCCTGTTTTGGGCAAATATTTTTTCTTTCATTAACAAACGCTCCGGACAAACTAACCCTACCTGCCTTCTCCATGGGACAAATAGGGTTAAAATATTTTTACTCACTAATCCATTATAAATTTAATTACCCTAATTCAGTTTCATATAAATTGTATCATCTGTTATTTAATATGTCAATCCTGGGGGTCTACCAGGCTGAAATCTATGTTCCTCTCCTCCTTGTTTACCTTGTCAACCATTATCCTCACTTCATCCCCTATCCTGTATACCTTGCCTGTACGTTCCCCCGCCAGGGAGTACTGTTTATCAATATAATGGTAATAGTCATCGGTCATGCTGCTCACGTGGACCAGTCCCTCTATAGTGTTTTCCAGGATAACAAACATACCAAAGGGAGTAATGCTACTGATAACGGCAGGAAATTCCTGCCCCACCATTTCTTCCATATACTCCACCTTTTTTAAATCCTGGCTTTCCCTTTCTGCTTCCATGGCTACCCGTTCCCTCTCTGATGAGTGATCGGCCACATCGGGAAGGCTTTTCTTCATTTTTTTTATTCTTTTTTTAGATAACCTTTCATTTAACAGTACATCCCTGATAATCCTGTGAATAGTTAAATCCGGATATCGCCGGATGGGTGAAGTAAAATGGGTGTAATACTCAGAAGCCAGACCGAAATGCCTTTCCTTTACTTCCGAGTAGCGGGCCAGCTTCATGGACCTTAAAAGAATGGTATGGACCACCCTCTCTTCTTTTTTGCCCTCCACCTCTTCCAGTATTTTTTGCAGGGCAGAAGGATGTAGCTTGCTGAGGCTTCCTTTCAGGGTATAGCCAAAGTTAGCGATATAGTCCCGGAATGCCATTATTCTTTCCTCATCGGGGTCAGGGTGAATTCGATAAAGAAAGGGTACATTTTTCCGGTAAAAATTTTCTGCCACCACTTCATTACAGGTGATCATAAATTCTTCAATAATGTTTTCTCCTATGCCCCTCTTCTTTTCTTCCACCTTTACCGGCCGTCCCTGATCATCAAGCTCGATATGGGTTTCGGGAAACTGAAAACCCAGGGATCCCCGCTTTTTGCGGTTTTCTTTTAAAGTATTAGCTAAACTTTCCATATTTTCAAGCATGGGCACAATCTCTTTGTATCTGTCCCTAAGTTCTCCATCATTATTTTCCAGGATTTCATTCACATTCTGGTAAGTCATTCTCTCCTTTATATTAATGATCCCCAGGTGAAATTCATGGTCAATTATTTTACCCTTTTGGTCCAGTTCTATAAGGGCGCAAAGAACCAGCCGGTCAATTTGTGGATTTAAGCTGCAAAGCTGGTTAGACAACCTGGGGGGAAGCATAGGTATAACCCGGTCCACCAGGTAGGTGCTGGTCCCCCTTTTATAAGCTTCCCGGTCCAGGAAACTTCCTTCTTTCACGTAATAGCCCACATCAGCAATGTAAACTCCCAGGCGGAAGCCATTTTCCGTTTCTTCCAGGGAAACGGCATCATCCAGGTCCTTGGCTTGTGCATCATCAATGGTAATTATTGTTTTATCACGAAAATCTTTTCTAATTTCAAATTCTTCAGGAACTATCTCGTCGGAAAACTGTTCCACCTCCGAGATCACTTCGGGAGGAAAACCTTCCGGCAGTTCATATTTTTTAATAATTGATAATATATCTATCCCGGGAATATTTTTATGACCTAAAATTTCAACCACCTTACCTTCAGGATTTCTCCTTTTTTCCGGCCACCTGGTTATTTCCACCACTACTTTATCTCCGTTTTTAGCCCCCTGGGAAACAGCCCTGGGGACAAATACGTCCTGATATATGCGGTGTTCATCGGGGACTACGAATCCAAAATTGCGGCTGGCCTCGTAGGTCCCCACCACCCGATTATTTCTCCTCTTCAGGATTCTAATGATTTCTCCTTCATATCTCTTGCCATTAGCCTTTTGAAAAATTCGTGCCACTACCTTATCCTGATGCATGGCTCCATTTAAATTATTGGCGCTTATAAATACGTCTCCCATATCCTCCCGTTCTGATATTACAAACCCATATCCCTGGGGATGCCCCTGGAACCGTCCTACCATCAGGTTCATTCTTTCCGGGGCACCGTACCGATTATAGCGGGTCCTTATTATCTCCCCTTCTGCTTCCATTTCTTCCAGGAGCTTATTAAATTTTTTAATTTCCTTTTTATCGGTAATATTGAGGGCACTTATCAACTCTTCAAAGGTAAGGGGTTTATAGGATTCTTCCCTTATAAATGCTAAAAGTTTTTCTTTCAATATCATTAAAAATCCTCCTTGCTCTATAACTACCATGTTTTATTATATCAAAAGAAAGTAAAAAAAATAAGGGCTGCCTCCAAATTACTGGGGCAGCCCCTATCCTTATGATCTTTATCCTTATTAACTTGGGAATATAGGTGCAAACACCAGGGCCACGATACTTACCAGCTTGAGAAGAATGTTCAGAGAAGGTCCGGAAGTATCCTTAAAGGGGTCACCTACGGTGTCACCAACCACGGCAGCAGCGTGAACTTCTGTTCCTTTACCGCCATAGGCTCCACCTTCAATATACTTCTTGGCGTTATCCCAGGCACCACCAGCATTAGCCATGTTAATAGCCATACAAACACCTGTTACCAGAACTCCAGCCAGGAGGCCGCCCAGGGCTTCTGCTCCCAGGAAAAATCCTACCAGGAGAGGCACAATTACAGCCATTAGTCCAGGTACAATCATTTCCTTTAGTGCAGCAGCGGTGGCAATATCAACACACCGGGCATGGTCAGGCTTTGCTTTATATTCCATCAGGCCAGGTATTTCCTTAAACTGACGGCGGACCTCTTCAATCATCATAAAGGCAGCCTTACCTACAGCTTCCATGGTCAGGGCGGAGAAGAGGAACACCATCAAACCACCCACCAGAAGACCGGCAATAACTCCTGCTGAACTAACATCAATAACTTCCAGGGCTGCTGCCTGGGTATAAGCCGAGAATAGAGCAAGGGCCGTCAAGGCAGCAGAACCGATAGCAAAACCTTTACCGATAGCAGCGGTAGTATTCCCTAAAGAATCCAGCTGGTCAGTAATAGCACGAACATCAGGGCCTAACTCTGCCATCTCGGAAATACCACCGGCATTGTCAGCAATGGGTCCATAAGCGTCAATAGCAATAGTATTACCAACGGTAGCCAGCATGCCCACGGCTGCAATAGCAATGCCGTAGAGACCGGCAAAGTGATGGGCCACCAGAATAGCAGTTACAATAACCAAAATAGGAAGGGTGGTGGACTTCATACCCAGGGCCAAACCAGAAATAATATTGGTAGCCGTTCCCATGGTAGAAGATTCAGCCAATTTTTTAACCGGTGGATAGTGATCAGAAGTAAAGTATTCAGTAATTCTACCTATAAGTATTCCGGCGACAAGACCGGCAACAATAGCGATAAAGGCTCCCATTCCTTCTTCAACTCCAAGAATTTCCCTGGAAAGGAAGAAAGCAGCAATAATTAATAGAATTCCACTTACATAAGTACCTCTTTCAAGGGCAGAGCTCAAGCGAACTCCTTCCTTCACCCGCACAAAGAAATAACCTATGATAACAGCAATAATACCTGCAGAAGCCACCATTAAAGGTAGCACAGTACCTTCCAGTCCGTGAAACACAATACCCAAACTCAGGGCAGCAATAATGGAACCAACATAAGACTCAAAGAGGTCAGCTCCCATTCCAGCCACATCACCCACGTTGTCACCCACGTTATCTGCAATAACCGCCGGGTTACGGGGGTCGTCCTCGGGGATACCGGCTTCAACCTTACCCACCAGGTCAGCACCCACGTCCGCACTCTTGGTGTAAATACCGCCACCAACACGTCCAAAGAGAGCGATGGAACTGGCTCCCAGGGCAAAGCCATTAACAATTTCCGGGTCTCCATAAATTATATAGAGAACACCTAATCCTAAAAGACCCAGACCTACCACGGCCAGACCCATAACGCTTCCACCGGCAAAGGATATCTTAAGGGCTTCATTAATGCCGGTACGGGCCGCTTGAGTAGTTCTGGTATTAGCCCGGGTAGCAATCTTCATGCCAATAAAACCGGCAATACCGGAACAGATGGCACCAACCAGGAAAGATACCGCAGTACCTATACCAATAAAAGCACCCAACACTATAACCAGTACGATTACAAAGACAGCAAGGCTTTTATATTCCCGGTTAAGGAAGGCCATGGCCCCTTCGTGAATAGCGTCTGAAAGCTCTACCATCCTTTCTGTACCGGGATCAGCTTTGTTAATGATTGTAACCAGGTACATAGCAAAAATCAGTGCTATAACACCAGCAATGGGTGCCAAGAAAAATAAATTTTCCATGTTTTTTCTCCTCCTCCTTCAACTTTAAGATGATTGCAGCAGTAAAACAAAATAAAATGGACAGGGTTAAGCATGAAAGATAGTAATAATTATGGAAAACACCATAAAAATAGCAGCCAAATAAATAGTTGCTTTCCCTAACAGTTCATCCTTACCTTTTTTCTTTCCCCCCAGAGTTTGAGCACTTCCGGTGATGGCTCCAGACAATCCTGATTCATCTCCTGTTTGGAAAAGAATAGCTACAATGAGTCCTATGGCAATTATAAGGTATAGTATGGTAAGAGCTGTTTCCAAAAAATCACCTCCTTGCTAAATATTTAAACTCTGAGGTACATTAGTCTATGTATTCAAAAGACTACAGCATTAGAATAATTCGTAGAAGACATCTAAAATTCCTTCTTTTTTTGATACTTTGTCTATATTTTTTTAAATTACTTGAAATAAAATCTGTCCACTATTATACCTCAAAACCCTCAAATTCTTTTTTGCCAGCATAAAAGGACATACTATCTAGCTCTTCTTCTATCCTCAGGAGTTGATTATACTTGGAAAGACGTTCCGAACGGGAAGGAGCTCCTGTCTTTATTTGCCCCGCCCCCGTGGCTACCGCCAGGTCAGAGATTATATAATCCTCCGTTTCCCCGGAACGGTGGGAAATTATCCAGGTAAAACCATTTCTTTTGGCCAGGTCTATGGCTTCCAGGGTTTCCGTAACAGTACCAATTTGATTGAGCTTAATAAGTATAGAATTAGCAGCCTTTTCTGTAATCCCCTTCTTTAATATTTCAGGATTGGTTACAAACAAATCATCTCCCACAACCTGAATTTGAGTACCCAGTCTATCCGTTAAAAGCTTCCACCCCTCCCAGTCATCTTCTGCCAAACCGTCTTCTATGGAAATAATGGGATAAGAATTTACCAGGTATAAATAATAGTCTACCATTTCTTCAGAATTCTTCTCCAGGCCTTCGCTGGCCAACTGGTACATATTATCCCGGTACATTTCACTGGCTGCTGCATCCAGGGCCAGGTGAAAATCTTTTCCACCTTTATAACCAGCCCTTTTAATAGCTTCCATTATAACCTCCAGGGCAGCTTCGTTGGAAGACAGGTTGGGAGCAAAACCTCCCTCATCACCTACCCCTGTATTTAGCCCTTCTTCCTTCAAAACCTTTTTAAGGTGGTGATATACCTCCACTCCCATTCGCAGGCCTTCCCTGAAACTGGGTGCTCCCGTGGGAAGAATCATAAACTCCTGGATATCCACATTGTTATCCGCATGCATACCACCATTTAATATATTGAACATGGGTACGGGTAGCCGGCAGGTATTTACCCCTCCCAGGTAACGGTAAAGGGGGATACCCAATACACTGGCCGCAGCCCGGGCTGAGGCCATAGATACAGCCAAAATTGCGTTAGCTCCCAGCTTTTCTTTATTTTTTGTTCCATCTAATTTTATTAACAACTGATCAATATTATTCTGGTCCAGGGCATCTTTCCCTTCGAGTTCAGGGGAAATAATCCTGTGGATATTTTCTACAGCCCTTAAAACTCCTTTTCCCAGGTACCGGTCTTTATCATCATCCCGCAGTTCCACGGCTTCCCTTTTTCCCGTAGAAGCTCCCGAAGGAACGGCAGCACGACCAAAACCTCTCCCTTCCAGAAAAACCTCCGCCTCTACAGTGGGATTACCCCTGGAATCTATTATTTCCCTGGCCCTTATGCCTTCTATTTTGGTCATATTTTCTTTACCTCCTTATGATATATAATTATTTTATCAGGCTTTTTCCGGTCATTTCTACAGGTTTTTCCAGTCCCAGGACTTCCAGAAGGGTTGGTGCAATATCAGGTAATCCTCCTTCCTGGTGAAGTTCAACCTGTAAGTTTTCAGAAATAAAGAAAAAGGGAACGTCATTAGAGGAATGGGCAGTATGGGGATCACCTGTCTCTTCATCTATCATCTGTTCAGCATTCCCATGGTCAGCTGTGAGGAGTAAAACCCCCTCCCTGGAAAGGACCTGGTCTACCACCCGGCCAACACATTCGTCTACCACTTCAATAGCTTTAATGGCAGCCTCCATTATTCCCGTGTGGCCTACCATATCGGGATTGGCATAATTTAAAATTATTACCTGGTAACGCCCCTCTCTGATTTTTTCTATTACTTTATCTGTTACCTGGTAAGCACTCATTTCTGGTTTAAGGTTATAAGTAGCTACCTTAGAAGAGGGGATGAGAAGCCTTTCCTCGCCTTCAAAGGGTTTTTCCAGACCACCATTAAAGAAAAAAGTAACATGGGCATATTTTTCCGTTTCGGCAATCCTTAACTGTCTTAAACCCTGGAGAGATAAAACTTCCCCCAGGGTAAAACTTAAATCCTCATGAGAAAAAGCAACGGGCGCATCAATAGCAATATCATACTGGGTAAAGCATACAAAAAACACCTGAGGATGATTCTTCCCCCGTTCAAAGTGGGGGAAGTTTTTATCCACCAGGGCTCTAGTGATTTCCCGGGCCCGATCAGGCCTGAAGTTAAAGAAGATAACGCCGTCCTTATCCTTTATCAAGGCCCGGGGAGACTCCTCCTTGTTAAAGATTACCGTAGGAGTCACGAACTCATCGGTTAAACCCTTTTCATAGGCTTTCTCCACGGCATGGAAAGAACTGGCTGCTTCCTCTCCCTCACCATAGACAAAAGCCCTGTAAGCCTTCTCCACCCGGTCCCAGCGGTTATCCCTGTCCATGGCATAGTAACGACCGCTGACGGTGGCAATCTCCCCTACCCCCAGGGATTTGGTTTTGGCCTTCACGGCCCTCAGGTACTCCTTGGCATTAGCCGGGGGCACATCCCTCCCGTCTAACAGGGCATGAATATAAACCTTTTCTAAGCCCTCCTGTTTAGCCAGTTCCAGGAGAGCATAAAGATGTTCAATGTGGCTGTGAACCCCCCCATCAGAAACCAATCCTAAAAGATGAAGGGCAGAATTATTTTCTTTAACTTTTTTTATGATCTCCAAAAGGACAGGATTTTGAAAAAAACTTCCATCCCTTATGGCCAGACTTATCCGGGTAAACTCCTGGTAAACTACTCTTCCCGCCCCCATATTTAAATGGCCAACTTCAGAATTACCCATTTGACCCTGGGGCAGCCCCACTGCTTCCCCTGAAGCTTTCAAGGAAATAAAGGGATACCTCTCCCTGTAGGAATCCACATGGGGTGTTTCAGCAAGGGCTATGGCATTTCCTTCTCTATTCTCCCTGATGCCCCAACCATCCATGATGATCAATACTACTAACTTATCCTTACCCATAAAATCCATCCCCAGTTTAATTATTTTTTATATTATTTGCGATTTCTACCATTTTAATAAAGGATTCCTCCTCCAGGCTGGCTCCTCCTATAAGGGCCCCATCAATGCTTTTCTTTTCCAGGAATTGACCTAAATTATCAGGCTTTACACTCCCTCCGTAAAGAAGAGGAATCCTCTGGGCTGTCTGGTAACCATAGTACAGGGCCAGCTTTTCCCTGAGGAAAGAAATAACCTGGTCAGCATCTTCAGCACTGGCCGAACGACCTGTTCCGATGGCCCACACCGGTTCGTATGCCAGGGTCAAGGAGGAAGCTTCCTCCGGCTCAATCCCCTCCAACCCTTTTTCCAGCTGCCTATCTATCACCTTGGAAGTAAGGTTCCCTTCCCTTTCTTTCAGGGTTTCCCCCAGGCACATTACAGGTTTTACATTATACTTTAAAGCTGCCTTTATCTTCTTATTAACCCCTTCGTCCTTCTCGCCAAAATAATTTCTTCGTTCTGAGTGCCCAATAATAACGTAATCAACCCCCGCCTGGGACAGCATAAAAGGAGAAACCTCTCCAGTAAAAGCTCCTTCCTTTTCCCAGTGAGCATTCTGAGCACCAATGCAGATGTTACTTCCCCGGGCCTTTTCCACTATGGAGACCAGGGATAGAAAGGTGGGGCAAAGGATAATTTCCACTCCTTGAAAACTCCTGCAGGAGGGGATACACCTGTCCAAAAAATCCAAACTTTCCTCCAGGGTTTTATACATTTTCCAGTTACCGGCAATAACGGGTTTTCGCACCTGCTTAACACCCCTTTCTAAATAATAGAAACAGAAGAAACGCCCTTATAAAATAAGGGCGGAAAACTTAAGCGGTTACTTTCTCCGGTAAAAGAGCCAGAGCAGGGAGGTTCTTGCCTTCCCAAAATTCCAGGGCTGCTCCTCCCCCGGTAGATATATGGGTCATTTTTTCAGCCACTCCCGCACTTTCTACAGCTGCCACCACATCTCCACCGCCAATTACCGAAGTAACGGGAAGGTCAGCAATAAATCGGGCAATCTCCTTGGTTCCCTGGGCAAAAGCTTCTATTTCAATCATCCCCAGGGGACCGTTCCAAACTACCGTCCGGGCATTTTCTAATTCCTCGCAAAATCTTTTTAGGGTTTCAGGACCTATATCCAGAGCCATCCAGTCATCAGGAATAGAACCGGCGGCCACAATCCTCTGGTTGGAATCCTCCGATGGCTCGCTGGCAGCTATTACATCATCGGGTAAAATCATTTTAACCCTGTTCTTTTCTGCCAGCTCCAAAAGCCTTTTAGCCTCATCTACTTTATCATCTTCCACAAAGGATCTGCCCAGGTTATACCCCTTGGCCTTTAAAAAGGTATTGGCCATTCCTCCACCTATCAAGAGGACATCCACTACCCCCATGAAATGTTCAATAAGTCCTATTTTGTCAGCAACCTTGGTGCCTCCCAGTAGAGCTATTAAGGGCCGTTCAGGGTTTTCCAGCATTTCACTCATTATTTTTACTTCCCTTTCCAGATTTAAACCTGCCGCGGAAGGTAATATTCTGGCAACCCCTTCCGTTGAAGCATGGGCCCGGTGGGAGGTTCCAAAGGCATCATTGACATAGAGATCCGCCATTTCTGCCAGCTGTCGGGCAAATTCCGGGTCGTTTTTCGTCTCACCCGGATGGAAACGTAAATTCTCCAGCAATAAAATCTCCCCGTCTTTTAACTTTTCCAGGGCTTCCCTGGGTTCTTCACCTACCACCTGGTCCGTCTTATAAATGGGCTGCCCTAAAAGCTCTGCCAGCTTACGGGCTACAGAATCCAGGCGAAGCTCTTCTTTTGCTTCTCCTTTAGGTCTACCCAGGTGAGTAACAAGAATAACTTTGGCCTCTTTATCTGCCAGGTACTTTATAGTAGGAAGGGCGCTGAGAATTTTATTCTTTTCAATGATATTTCCTTCCCTATCCAGGGTTACATTCAGATCAACCCTGACTAAAACCCTTTTACCTTTTACCTCCAAATCTTTAACACTTACTTTTCTCAAACCTAACCTTCTCTCCTTTCATGCCTTAAAGCCCCTGCTCACCGATGTAAGCAGCTAGCTCCAGGGTTCTACAACAGTATGCCCATTCATTATCATACCAGGCCAGAACCTTCACCATGTTCTCCTGGGTTACCATGGTAGACAGGCTATCCACAATGGAAGAGTAAGAGTTACCCACGTAATCTGCCGATACCAGGGGCTCATCGCTAACGTCAAGTATTCCTTTTAGATAACCTTCAGCTGCCTCTTTAAAAGCCTGGTTTACCTCAGTAGCCGTTACTTCCCTGTTTAACTCCACTACCAGGTCAACCACTGATACGGTAGGCACAGGAACCCTTAAAGCAAAACCATCCATTTTCCCTGACAGCTCCGGCAGCACCTTCCCCAGAGCTTTAGCAGCACCGGTAGAAGTAGGTATGATTGACATACCTGCCGCCCTAGCCCGGCGTAAATCCGAATGGGCCAGATCAAGAATCCTTTGATCATTAGTATACGCATGAACTGTTGTCATTAAACCTTTATTAATAGTAAATTTATCATTAAGTACTTTTGATACAGGAGCCAGGCAATTGGTAGTACAGGAGGCATTGGATATTATTTGATGTTGGGAACGGTAGTTCTCATGGTTTACCCCCATGAGCAAAGTTGCATCTTCATCCTTACCCGGAGCAGTAATAATTACTTTCTTTGCTCCATTCTTCAAATGCTTTTGGGCCTCCTCCCTGCTTCTAAAAACTCCGGTAGCTTCTAAAACTATATCCACTCCGTATTCTCCCCAGGGCAATTTAGCAGGATCCCGATCAGCTAATATATTAACCCTCTTACCGTTAATTACCAGGGCATCCTTTTCAGGAGTCACCTCAGCATCAAATTTCCCATATATTGAATCATATTTGAGCATGTGAGCCAAAGTTCCAGGGTCTTTAGTGCTGTTGAAAGCCACCACTTCTATTCCAGGGTAATTCTCAAAGGCAGCCCTGATACATCCCCGTCCTATACGGCCGTAACCGTTGACGCCAATTCTAACCGTCATCCTAAAATCCTCCTTTTATCATCTAATAAAAACATCCTGTCCTGTCCCCTACCTAATAATTAGTACATCACTTTTGTATATTTATGTTATTCTAATAAAATGCATTCGATATTTTTATTGTAAATTCCTGCCTTGCTAGATTATATTAATTTTTTTTTATCTTTTGAAACCTGACCTGCCAATTTTTCAATTTTTCTTAAGCGATGGTTAACACCGGATTTGCTCAGGGGAGGAGTGAAAAACTCTCCCAGTTCCTGAAGCGTGGCCTCGGGATATTTTACCCTTAGCTCCGCCGCCTGCCTTAAAGATTCGGGTAAATTATGCAAGCCTATTTTTTGAGCAACGGTTCTTATACTTTCCAGCTGGTTTATGGCCGCATTAACGGTTTTATTCAGGTTAGCCGTTTCGCAGTTAACTATCCTGTTTATCTTATTCCTCATATCTTTGAGAATTTTGGCGTTTTCATAGGAAAAAAGAGCCTGATGGGCCCCCACCACATTTAAAAATTCTACAATTTTCTGGCTATCCTTTAGATAAACCCTAAAATTATTTTCCCGAGAAACCATCCTGCCTTTAATGTTAAAATATTTTAATATGTTAACCAGCTCCCGGGCTTGCTCCTCATACTCGGTGATCATTTCCAGGTGGGTGGAAGAAGAATCAGGACTGTTTATAGAGCCCTTAGCCAAAAAAACACCCCTGAGGTAAGACCTCTGGCAGCATTTTCTAGCTAAAATATAGGGGGATACCCTTCTACTGAACTGGTTTTTTCTGGACATTATCTCCAGCTCCTCCAGCATTTCCCGAACTTTTTCCTTCCGGGATACTTTCACCAGGTACCGGTTAATTTTTTTTAAACGGGTACCCTTTCGAACCAGCAGCTCACTATTTTCACCGAATAAGTTTTTAATTAAAAGAAAAATTCTCCTGGCNGAGGCCGGGTTATCGGTAGTAATATTTAATTCCAGCTGGCCTCCCGTTATCNGCAGGCTTCCGTTAACATGAATAAAAGCTGTCAGTTCTGCTTTCTGACAGCATTTCTTTTTTAACTCTTTCCTGGCCAGTTCGTTTTTAGTTTTAGCAGTAAAAGACACTTTCTCACCTTCTATTTTTCCTCTTTGTTTACATCCCTGTGCTCCAGGGTAATGAGGTAATTCTTTTCTTTTAAAAGATGGCTTAACTCCGTAGAAATTGTTACAGATCTATGCCGACCCCCCGTGCAACCAACGGCCATCACCAGCTGAGTTTTACCTTCTTTAATATAGCATGGTACCAAAAATTGCACAAAATCCTTTAGCTTCTGAAAAAATTTCCGGGTAACAACCCACTGCCATACGTAATCCTTTACCTGGCAATCATTACCCGTCAGAGGACGAAGGGAATCCACATAATGGGGGTTGGGTAAAAATCTCACATCAAAAACCAGGTCTGCATCCATGGGAATTCCATGTTTAAAGCCGAAGGATATAATAGTTATTAATATGTTCTCCTGGGATTTATCCCGGGAATACACCGATGTTATATGTTCCTTTAATTTTCTAGGAGCCAGGGTGGTAGTATCAATAATCAGGTCAGCCTTACCTTTAATTTTTTCCAGGAGACTTCTCTCTTCTTCTATCCCTTTCATAATGCTGCCATGCTCCCCCAGGGGGTGCCTTCTCCTGGTTTCTTTGAAGCGGGTAATTAACTTTTCATTGGTGGCCTCCAAAAAAAGTATCTCATAATCCATTCCCATTGTTTCAAGGGTTTGCAGGGACTCAAAAAGATTATTAAAAAACTGTCTTCCCCGAATATCACATACCAGGGCAACTTTATTTATTTTCCCATCAGAGTGGGAACACAGCTCTGCAAACTTGGGAATAAAATTGGGAGGCAGGTTGTCCACACAAAAATAACCCAGGTCTTCAAAGCATCTTATAGCTTCTGTCTTTCCTGCCCCGGAAAGACCAGTTATGAGAACAAAGCGCAAGTCTTCCATATTAACCTCCCGTGAAAAAACCAGGAATTAAACTACAAGAATTTAACTACACGTTATATTGTATCAATATAACAGGAAACTTTAAAGGGCGAAAAATTTCTTGCCTTGCAAAAAAACATAAAATATAGTATTATGTAAACAAGGGGATACGTCCCTCATCATTATTTACCTCCTTTAAAATATCTTTTAATAATCGGGCATAGAAATCTTATGCCCGTTTTTTTTTAATTCTGCTTTTAACAGGGGAACTAACGGGCATTAATTATTCTGTCTTCCCCTAATCCCAGACTTAAGGCCAGCTTTAGCCCTTCTTCCAGATCACCAACCTCCTCGGGAGAGTGAGCATCACTGTTAATAACAAACTTTCCCCCCCAGGGAAGGGCTGCCGCCAGGTATCCCCGGGTTTTTTCTCCATGGGAGTTGTTAATCTCCAGGGCTACCCCCCGGGAAGCGCATTCTTTAGCCAGGCTGGGAGTATCAATGCTTAATTTTAGTCCCGGATGTACCACCATGTTGACGGGGTATTTTTTCAAGGAATTGATAAGAGCCAGGGTATTTGTTCGGCGAACCTCCTCTTTTATTTTCCGGTTAAAAGGTGCACTCCAATTTTTTAAAGTCAAGTTTATTAAACTGTTAAAATTCCCAGGAATTATTCCGGGGTGAAGACCTACCAGAAGTAGGTCAAGTTCCCTTAAGTAACGGTAGGATATATCCAGGCTGCCTGAAACAGTAACAATGTTAGCCTCTATTCCTAAAAGTATCTTAATGGAGGGATATTTTTTCTGACAGTTATCTATATCTTCTTTAATTTTTTTTAATGTTTTCANCCCCTTNATCCCCACAAAGGGGTTGGCCGGCCCGTGATCTGTAATGGCCACCTCTTCAAGGCCTCTTTTAAGGGCTTCCTTAACATTATCCTCCACCCTTCCCTTCCCATGGCTGAAACGGGTATGGGTGTGGTAATCGGCAAACAGCTTCATTTTTTTCCTCTCATCTTCGCAAGTATTATTTATTCTATTATTATTAATAAAGGAAATGTTATTCTCCTTACCTGAAAATAAAAAAGCCCCTTAATTATCAGGGCCTGGTGGAAAGTTCCAAAAACCTCTTCCTTCCCTTATTTATAAAATGTTTATTGATACTCTCCAGGGAAGAATTTATAACATCTTTTTCCGTCAATCCCGCTTCTTTAACAATTTCCAGGGACCGGTCAAATTTACCCACATCCTCATCTATGTGGGCATCACTACCAATCACCACTTTGGCTCCCAGTTCCCTGGCCAGCGGGCAATATTCTGGCAGTTTTCGCAGCTTCCTATACGGCTTACCGTCAGGGAGCTGTTATTAATTTCTATGGGAGTATTATACTTTATGGAGGCCTCCATTACTTCCCGGGCATTAATGGGAAACTCCGGGTTGCCGGGATGCACTATTACATCAATATGGGGATTTTCCATAGCCTTTATCATGGCCCGGGTATTTTGCTCCACTGTCCCCCCCGGGTAACAAACTGCATGAAATCCTGCTAAAATAATGTCCAGCCTTTCATAATAATAGGAAGGTAAATCTATATTCCCCTGATAATCTATTATATTGGCTTCTATACCTTTCAGGACTTCTATCCCATGGATCTTCCGGGGCAAAACATGCAGATTTCCAAAGTGGTAAGCATGGGAGGCCCCCGGCATGGAAGGACCGTGATCCGTTATAGCTACCATTTGTAAGCCCTTTTCCGATGCTGCCCGGGCAATTTCTTTAATGGTACTGTAGGCATGCCCGCTGGCAATAGAGTGGGTATGAAGATCCGCTACTAGTTTCATGGAATTCACCTTCCTTTAAGAAAGAATAAATCTTTCCACAACTTCCGCCACTCCATCCTCCTGGTGGGAACTGGTAATATAGTCGGCAGCCTCTTTAACCTCCTGGCGGCCATTTTCCACTGCCACACCCATGCCCGCCAGCTTGATCATATCAATATCGTTATAACTATCTCCCACAGCCATAATCTCTTCCCTTTTAACTCCCAGGGAGTGAGCTAAAGAGCTTAAGGCCTGCCCCTTGGTAGCCCGGGCGTGGGTGATTTCCAGAAAGTATGGCCTGGAGAGGCCTATAGACAGCAACTGTCCGTATCTTTCTTTAAAATTATCCCAAAGCTGGCGCAGCTTAACTTCATCCTTGTTAATAATGGTCATCTTGGTAGGTTCTTCCTTCAGGAACTTGCTTAAATCCCCCACACTGGTAAAATCCACATTGGCAATCTTGACATAATAACGCGTAAGATGGTTATCTTCCCGAACATACAGGTTGTCATTAACATACAGGTTTAAATGACATCCCCTTTCTTCCAGGTAAGCNGTTATCTCCTGGGCCTGATCCAGGGGCACAGGACAGTGATATATTTCTTCTCCNGAATAGGCTTTTTTTACCAGAGCCCCATGATAGGTTATCAAGGGCACGTCCAGGTCCAGCTCCCGGGCATAAGTGAGGGCCGAACGGAACATTCTGCCTGTAGCCAGGGTAACCGTAATACCTTTACGGGTTGCCTCCAGAATAGCCTCCCTGTTGCGGGGGGAAATAGCGAACTTATCATTTAAAAGGGTATCATCCAGATCCAGGGCCAGCAGTTTAAAACTCATTATAAATAACTTCACTCCTGTTTTTAAATTAATAATTCTCCATCAAACTTTTCCTTACCTTCCCTTCTACAAACGGCTGTCCTTAATAAAGAAAGTAAGAATTCCACTTATAATACTCATCACTATAGCTCCAAAAATACCTGCAAAAAATACATTTTCCACGTAGAACCCTGCAATGGTTGTGGATACCACCCACAGCATAAACCCATTTATCACAAAGGTAAAAAGACCTAACGTTAAGATATTTATGGGCAAAGTCAAAATACTTATTATCGGCCTTATAAAGGCATTAACCAGTCCTAAAACCAGGGCAGCCAACAAAGACGCTAAAAAACCTTCCAGTTCTATTCCTTCAATCAGGTGGGCAGTTAAATATAAAGCCAGTCCGCTCATTACCCAACGAACTATCAATCCCTTCAAAGATTATTCCCTCCCTTTCTCCTGTTTTGAATAAAATATCCTTTTCCTGCTAAATTATTCGACGCCTACTCAGTATATACCTTTATTTAAAAAAAAGGCTCATACTTTAACAGGTTGGGTTAATAATATATAAAAAAACCAGGGGGGTTGCCTGTGATAACCATAACACCGGATAAATTAACTAAAGGGGAAACGATCCAAAAAAGCCTGGAATACCTGGATCAATCCCTGGACTTTGTCATGGATAAAAGTATTGAGCAGGATTATAAGTTAAAGATAATATTTTCCTCGGGCAAAAGGCTATCAGAGGAGTATAGCCNGCTGCTGAAGGAAAGTACCATTAAGTGTCGNGGGGTTATATTAGTAGATGATTGGGCCGCCTGCAGGCTCCTGGTTTTAAGGCTCCTGGTTAAAGCCACTCCCTGTCCAGCTCAGCTAAATATTCACCCGGAGAATAAAATTATTTTTCATTATCTTTACAACCTCAGGTTTCTTCGGGAATTATTTTCCCAGATGAACCCCCTTAACCGTCCACACCTTCTTCCCAAGGATTTTATTTTGGAAACCCTGCTGGAGGTAGAGTCCAGGGGCTTTAACCTGGATTGTCTTTCCATGAATGGTTATCCTCTACTCCTGTGTTCCCTTCCCTACCAGGGAGATAAAAGTGGATATTATCTGCCTTCCTTTCATACCGTTACTCTCTTTGCCAACTCCTACCCGAAAAATATTAAACGATTTGTAATAATTCACGAACTTGGTCATGCCCTTTACCACTTAAATAATTTAAAACAGCAGGGACAAAAACTGCCAGGGGAAGAATTTGAAAAACTCCTAAAATTACTGAAGTTAAAGTACCCCCCCAGCAGGGTCACCACCCTCAAAACCTTAAAAGAAAGGCATACAGAAGAAGCCTTTGCCAATCTCCTGGCTTCCTATCTCCTCGGTCATAGGAAAAAGGATAGCCAGGAAAAGGAAGTTGAAAAATTACTTATAGTATACTTAAAAAGCCTGATGAAATCCTCCGCCCGGTAAAGATTTTAATTAGCCTTTTTGAAAGTACTGATATACAGCTTCGGCCGTTCTCCTGTCTAAACCGGGAACAGCTAATAATTCCTCCCGGGAAGCCTTTTTTATTCTTTCCAGGCTTCCAAAACAAGTCAGGAGGATTTTTTGTCTTTTTTCCCCTATCCCTGGAATTTCCTCCAGGAGGGAGTTTACCGTTCCCCGGTCCCTCAAACTGCGGTGATAAGCCAGGGCGAACCGGTGGGCCTCATCCCTAACCTGTTGTAACAGCTTAAGGGAGGAAGAATTCCTGGGAAATGCCAGGGGTTCCTTTTGCCCCGGCAAAAAAACATATTCTTCTCCTTTAGCCAGGGAAATCAGGCTGACATTATTAACGTCTAAACCCTTTAAAACTTCCTCTGCTCCCCTTAACTGGCCCTTCCCTCCATCAATAACCACAAGTTCAGGTAAAGGTAAAAACTTTGTTTTATCTTCATCTAAAAGCCCTTCTTCTACCTCCCTTTTTTCCCGCAGGGCTCCCTTCAGGCGCCGGGAAAAGGTTTCCTTAAGGGCCTTGTAATCATCAGGTTTTTCAAAGCCTTCTATTTTAAAACGCCGATAATTTTCTTTTACAGGGATTCCTTTTTCAAAAACCACCATGGAAGCCACGATTTCCTTCTGATAAAGGTTGGAGACATCAAACCCTTCAATCCTATAAGGTGGTGCCTCCAGCCCCAAATCTTTTCCCAGCTTTTGTAGAATCTCTTCCCTTTTTTCCATCCCCTCTTTTTCGGCTTTTAAGAAAAAACCGGCATTATCCATGGCCATATCCAGAATTTCCTTCTTGAGGCCCCGCTGGGGCCGGTGAAAGGAAACTTTTTTCCCCTTTCGCTGGAAAAGCCAGCTTTCCAGGACTTCCCTATCTTCAATTTCTACAGGAATTAATATTTCTACCGGAAGAAAGGAGGAAGAACTGTAGTACTGCTTTATAAATGCCGTTAAAATTTCCCCTTCTTTCATGTCCCGGGTTTTAGCCAACATAAACTTCTCCTTACCTACTATTTTACCCTCCCTTATTAAAAAAACCTGGAGGCAGCTTTCCCCTTCTCCCCGGGCATAACCTATAACATCCTGATCCTTTAACCGGGGGGATACTACCTTTTGACGGGAAACAACTCCCTGGAGGGCTAAATATTTGTCCCGTAAAACAGCTGCCCTTTCAAACTGTAAATCCTTTGAAGCCTGTTTCATGTCATTCTCCATTTTTTTAAGGAGCTTTTCCTGTCTCCCCTCCAGGAATAAAGTCAAATCTTTAACCAGTTTCTGATATAATTCAGGGGAAACCTTCCCCCGGCAGGGAGCAAAACAGTACTGCATATGATAATTAAGGCAGGCCCTTTCTTTACTGCCAGGTGAAATCTCCCCTTTACAGCTTCTCAAGGGGAATATTTTTTTTAAAGTCTTTAAAGTGCTCCGCAGGGCTGTTACATTGGTATAGGGACCGAAATAGCGGGAACCATCCTTTTCCAGCTTCCGGGTCAAAACCAGCCGGGGATACTCCTCCAGGGTTAGTTTCAGGTAAGGGTAATCCTTGTCATCCTTGAGATTAGCATTATAACGGGGTTTATACTGCTTTATCAGGCTGTTTTCCAGGATAAGGGCCTCAACCTCCGAAGCAGTAACAATATAATCCACCTCCTGGATATGCCCCACCATCGCCTGGATTTTGGGCTCCAAATGACGGCTGTTCTGAAAATAGGAACGCACCCTGTTCCGCAAAGAAAGGGCTTTACCCACGTATATAACTTCTCCCCTTTTGTTTTTAAAAAGATAAACCCCTGTCTTGTCCGGCAGGTTCATTTTTTAACCCTCCATTGCCGCAGCCTTGCCCTTCTCCTCCTGGGGCAAAACTTTCTTCAAAAACTGCCCCGTATAGCTTTCAGGCACCAGGGCCACTTCTTCGGGAGTGCCCCGAGCAACTAATCCTCCCCCCAGATCTCCCCCTTCAGGACCCAGGTCGACAATATAATCGGCAGATTTAATTACTTCCAGGTTGTGCTCAATAACCAGCACCGTATCCCCTGCATCTGTCAACCGGTTGAGGATGTTTAAAAGATTTTGGATATCATGAATGTGGAGTCCCGTAGTAGGCTCATCCAGTATATAAAGGGTTTTCCCGTTGCTTCTTCGGCTGAGCTCTGCCGCCAGTTTCACCCTCTGGGCTTCACCCCCGGAAAGGGTGGTCGCAGGTTGACCCAGTTTCATATAACCCAGTCCCACATCTGCCAGGGTTTGAAGTTTCCTTTTAATGCGGGGAATGGCCTGGAAAAAATCCAGGGCTTCCCATACGGTCATATCCAGGACCTGGGCAATGTTTTTTCCTTTATAGTAAATCTCCAGGGTTTCCCGGTTATATCTTTTACCCTTACACACCTCACAGGGGACATACACATCTGGCAGAAAGTGCATTTCAATTTTGATTATACCATCACCCCGGCAGGCTTCACAGCGCCCTCCCTGAAGATTGAAACTGAAACGCCCCGGCTTATACCCCCGGGCCCGGGATTCGGGAACCTGGGAAAATATTTCTCTTATACCTGTAAAGGCACCCGTATAAGTTGCAGAATTTGACCGGGGAGTTCTGCCGATGGGGGACTGGTCAATCTCTATTACTTTATCCAGGTGCTCTACTCCCAGGACCTCATCATGTCCCCCCGCCCTGCTCCTGGAACGATGGAGCTTTTGGGCCAGTTTTTTATAAAGGATTTCATTAATCAGGGTACTTTTACCGGAGCCCGAAACCCCCGTTACACAGACAAAAACCCCCAGGGGTATAGAGACGTCTATATTTTTCAGGTTGTGCTCCCGGGCCCCTTTAATATTTAGTTCTTTATCTCCGCTACTCCTTCTCTCCCGGGGAACAGGTATCATCCTTTCCCCTGACAGGTACTGCCCCGTAATAGACCGGGAAACCCCGTTTACTTCTTCCACACTTCCTGCAGCAACAACTTCCCCACCCTTTTCTCCAGCCCCGGGGCCTATGTCAATAATATAATCACCGTTACGGATGGTTTCTTCATCATGTTCCACTACAATCAAAGTATTCCCTAAATCTCGCAAGTCTTTAAGGGTATTTAAAAGCCTTAAGTTATCCCTCTGGTGAAGGCCTATGCTGGGTTCATCAAGGATATAAAGGACTCCCGTCAGACCAGAACCAATCTGGGTCGCCAGGCGTATCCGTTGGGCCTCCCCTCCCGAAAGAGTTCCCGAAGTACGGTCCAGGGTTAAATAGTTCAAGCCCACATTAATTAAAAACTCCAACCTTTCCTTGATTTCCCTCAGAACCAGACGGGCAATGACCTTTTCCTTTTCCGACAGTTCCAGGTTTTGAAAAAACTCCAGGGCCTCCCTGATACTCAAGGAAGTCACCTGGGATATATTCAGGTCTCCCACCGTTACCCCCAGAATTTCCTTCTTAAGCCTGCTCCCCTGGCAGGAGGGGCAGGGCCTGCTGCTCATAAACCGGGAAATTTCATCCCGGATGTACTCGGAAGTGCTTTCCCGGTAGCGCCTTTCCAGGTAGGGAATAACCCCGGGAAAAGAAGTATGGTACCGGTGCACCCGACCCGAAGAACTTTGATGGGAAAAATTAACCTTTTCCTCCCCTGTACCATAAAGGAGAAGGTTAAGGTCTTCTTCCTCCAGGTCTTTCAGGGGCATATCCGGGTCAATATGATATTGATGACAGACCTGTTCCAGGAGCTGCTGAAAATAACCCCCATGCTTGGTCCGATTAAGGGGAGATATAGCTCCCTCCCTGATGGAAAGGTCCCGGCTGTTAACAACCAGGTCCGGGTCTACCTCCATTTTTATCCCCAGGCCACTGCAAAAACTGCAGGCTCCATAAGGGCTGTTAAAGGAAAACATCCGGGGGCTTAACTCTTCAAAGCTAAACTCGCAGTCAGGACAGGCAAAGTTTTGACTGTAAATATCCTCCCTATCCCCCATGACAGAAAGGATTACCAGGCCTTCCCCTAATTTTAGAGCCGTTTCCAGGGAATCGGCCAGTCTCTTTTCTATCCCTTCCTTTACAATTAACCGGTCTACCACCACTTCTATGGTATGCTTTTTATTTTTATCCAGGGTTATTTCTTCCTGGACCTCCCGGATTTCTCCGTCAACCCTTACCCGGACATAACCCTGGGTTTGGATATCACTGAATACCTTCTGATATTCTCCTTTTCTGCCCCGGACCAGGGGAGCCAGTATTTGTATTTTAGACCCCGTGGGGTAGGAAGCAACCCGGTCTACCATCTGCTCTACCGTCTGCTGGGTAATAGGGTCCCCACAGTGGGGACAGTGGGGTCTTCCTGCCCGGGCAAAAAGAAGGCGCAGGTAATCATATATTTCCGTTACGGTGCCTACCGTAGAGCGGGGATTTTTACTGCCTGCCTTCTGGTCAATAGATATGGCAGGAGAAAGTCCTTCTATACAGTCCACATCGGGTTTATCCATTTGCCCTAAAAACTGGCGGGCATAGGCAGAAAGGGATTCCACATAACGTCTCTGCCCCTCTGCATATATAGTATCGAAAGCCAGGGAAGACTTGCCAGAACCGCTTAATCCCGTTACAACTACCAGGTTATTCTTTGGAATGGTTAAATTTATATCTTTAAGGTTGTGTTCCCGGGCTCCCCTTATAATAATATGACTTTGCATTTCCTTTTACCTCCTGGCTGGCCTTTTAAGCTCAAAAATAATATCTCTTATTTCCGCTGCCTTCTCAAAATCTAAGTTTTTGGCTGCTTCCTTCATTTCCCCTTCAAGTTTTTCTTTAACCTCTTTTATTTCTTTATTAGACATCTTGGAAATTTCTTCTTGAGAGAGGTAAGGAGCAGGATCTTCGGCTACTTTTGTAGCTTCAATGACCTTTCTCACTGCTTTTTTTACTGTTTCGGGAGTGATTCCATGGCGGCGGTTGAACTCAATCTGTTTTTCCCGGCGCCTTTCTGTTTCCTCCAGGGCTGCCTTCATGGATCTGGTTATAACATCTCCGTACAGTATAACCTTTCCGTGGACATTACGGGCAGCCCGGCCAATAGTCTGAATCAAGGAGCCTTCAGACCTGAGAAAACCTTCCCGGTCTGCATCCAGAATAGCCACCAGGGAAACCTCGGGAAGATCCAGTCCTTCCCGCAGGAGGTTTATGCCCACCAGGACATCAAAAACTCCCAGCCTCAAATCTCTGATAATTTCCATTCTCTCCAGGGTATGAATTTCCGAATGGAGATACCGAACCTTTATATTTCTTTCCTTAAAGTAGTCCGTCAAATCTTCCGCCATTTTCTTGGTAAGGGTTGTAACCAGGACCCTTTCTTTGGCTTCTACCCTCTTTATTATTTCCCCGTAAAGATCTTCTATCTGTCCCCGGGTAGGCCTCACCTCCACCTGGGGATCCACCAGCCCTGTAGGCCTGATAATCTGTTCCACAAATCTGCTGTTAATTCTTCTTTCATAGGAACCGGGAGTAGCAGACACAAAGACTATTTTATTTATCTTACTTTCAAATTCATCAAATTTCAAAGGCCGATTATCCAGGGCAGAGGGCAACCGAAAACCATGGTCTACCAGGGTTTTCTTCCGGGAACGGTCCCCTGCATACATGCCCCCAATCTGGGGAACAGATACATGGGATTCATCTAAAAAAATAAGAAAATCCCTGGGGAAAAAGTCCAAAAGGGTATAAGGCCTGCTGCCTTCAGGCCTTCCCGTCAGGTGACGGGAATAGTTTTCTATCCCTGAACAAAAACCTACCTCTCGGAGCATTTCCAGGTCATACCTGGTGCGCTGTTCTAGTCGCTGGGCTTCCAGGAGCTTATTTTCCTTATGAAGCTCCCTGAGACGCTCCTCCAGCTCCTCCTCTATATCTTTAATAGCCCGGTTTAAATTATCCTGGGAAGTAACATAATGGGAGGCAGGAAATACTGCCGCATGTTCCCGGTCTCCAAGGATTTCTCCCGTTACCACATCAATTTCTCTGATCCGTTCAATTTCATCTCCAAAGAATTCGACCCTTAAAGCTTTTTCCGTAAAAGAAGCCGGGTATACTTCCAAAACATCTCCCCTTACCCGGAAGGTGCCCCGGGTGAAATTAATATCATTACGGGCATACTGCATGGCCACCAGCCTCTTTATAACTTCATCCCGGTCCCGGTTTGACCCCAACCGCAGGGAAAGAACCTGTTCCTGGTACTCCTGGGGAGAACCCAGGCCGTAAATACAGGAAACACTGGCCACAATAATAACATCCCTTCGTTCCAGTAGGGAACTGGTAGCCGAATGGCGCAGCTTATCAATTTCATCATTTATGGAGGAATCCTTTTCTATATAAGTATCTGTCTGGGGAATGTAAGCTTCAGGCTGATAGTAATCATAGTAACTTACAAAGTATTCAACAGCATTTTCCGGGAAAAACTCTTTAAACTCACTACACAGCTGGGCTGCCAGGGTCTTGTTTGGAGCCATGATCAAGGCAGGCTTTTTAACCTCCTGGATTACATGGGCCATAGTAAAAGTTTTTCCCGAACCGGTAACCCCCAAAAGGGTCTGGTGGGAAAAGTCATTTCTTATTCCCTTGGCCAGTTCCTTTATAGCCTCGGGTTGATCTCCTTTAGGAGTGTAATCAGAAACAAGTTTAAAAGACATAATAAGCACCTGCCCATAAATGTTAACATAATTACAGTATCTTATATTATAGCAAAAAAACCAGGGTCAGACAAAAATTTTATTTAAAACTATAACCAGGCATTTTAATCATAAAATAAAGGGAGATACCCCAAAATGGGTGCCTCCCTTTACTTAAGCTCTATGCCAGTAACTTATTTCCCCTAATTTAATATCCTCTACTCTTTATGTTTTAACAGTAGTAGTATCTCCCATATCTTCTTCAAAAAGCTCTTTGGGGGCCTTCATGGTAAGGGCCAGAATAATCCCCACCACACTCAAAACAGCAGAAACCGTGTAGGCAATTCCGTATGTGCCCGTCATATCACGAACAATGCCACCCAAGAGGGGACCGAAAACACCGCCGCCGCCCCAGGCGGTAAAGACCAGGCCGTAATTAACCCCCAGGTTTTTAACACCAAAGTAATCCGCTGTAATAGCAGGGAAAATGGTAAGCATTCCCCCAAAGGTAAAGGCAACTATAGAAGTACCAATAAACAGGGGTGCTGCCGTAACAAAGGTGGAGAAGAGGGCAAAGGTTACAACCTGTAGGGCAAACATGAGCATCAATGTAAGGCGGGGGCCGATTTTATCGGATATAATCCCGCATCCAATACGCCCAGCCCAGTTAAACACTGCGTATACAGAAATTAACCAGAAAGCCATGTCGCTGGAAAGTGCTGCCTGCTCCAGGCCAATGGAACGAAGCTGCCCGATAATGAGAAGGCCTGCCAGGGTTCCAATACAAAACATGGACCATAAACCATAAAATTGAGGAGTCTTCAATATCTGGCTATACTCGTAATCCACTATCACTCCTTTGGCTTTAGCAGCAAACTTACTGGCCAGGTGTGGTGGAGGGGGCTCCGGTTTATAATCAGGGGGAGGATTGGATATTAGCTGCGCCAACACCAGAATAACTATACCGTAAGCAATACCCAGAATAACAAAAGTCTGGGGTAGGCCAAATGCATCTAACAAATACCTGGCCAGGGGTGCTATGTAGAGTCCAGCCAGACCGAAGCCGCTTACTACAATACCAGAAACAATGCCCCTTTTATGGGGACCAAACCATTTTACAGCTGCAGGAGTAGGCGCTGCATAGCCAAAGCCCATGGCCAAACCAAAAATAATACCAAAAGATATTGATAACCCCAGGGGAGTTATTAAATAACTAGATAAAACCAGGCCCACAAGAGCTGCAACTCCCGCCAGCATAATAACCGTCCTGGGTCCAATCCTGTCCTGGAGACGACCTCCGGGAACCATGGAAATAGCAAAAATGAAACAGGCAATCATATAGGGAATTTGCGTTTCAGTTGCAGACCAGCCATAGGTTTCAAACAGGGTAGTCTGGAAGGCACCCCAGGAATAAAGGACACCCAGGGCCAGGTTTATCCCCATACCTGCAAAAGCAAC
>SL_8KL_010_SEDDRAFT_10000935_pt1 | contig 25450 bp, 27 predicted proteins | sample SodLakKL_010_SED_4_FD_11160 | JGI IMG/M metagenome (IMG submission 11160) | reverse complement strand
GGTTGAAGGATTTTTCAAATTGGATGGGTTGTGACTAGATTAATATCTTACAGATATATGAAAGAGATGTCTAAAAACCCTATTATCTCTACTCTTTTTGGAGTAAAATAGAGGTCTAAATAAATTCATTTGTTTGCAAACTAAATATACCTCTTTAATATAAGATTTTACTTCATCTTATCCTTTTAGCATAGACCCTTTTTATGTCTTCAGCGACCGCTTTTCCGTCCCTTTTCACCTCGTCCTCTGTCATTATCTTGTGGATCACGGCTTCTTCTCCATCTATCTCCAATCGGTCGTTAACAAAAAATTCTTCTTCTGGTGCGACCTCTTGGATTTTAGAAGTGCTGCTTCTACCTTTGTGAATTGTGATCTTCACTCTGACTTTTTCGTGCTTCTTAGCCCATAAATTCTTGATGTCTTCCACCTTAGCAGAATCAGTCCTTCCCTCTTCCTTTTCAATTGAAGTAACTTTTACCGTCGTCCCGTCCAATATCAGTTCGTCTCCCTTATGTATCCACTCTTCCGGATACAGAGATATCTGATCTTTTTTTGATTCATCCCTCCAACTCACTACGATAGGAACATCGATAGCCTTCTTCTCTCGGATAGTCTTGTGTTTTGTTGTACCGCATTCTTCACACTGTACCACACCGTCTATAGTGACTTCCTCTCCTTTCGTACCTATTTCTCCTTTCAATATTTCGTGGAGTGTTTCTTCACCACAAGCTGAACATTGGAGGTAGTACGAGTTTGGAACTTTCATTGTGAACACCAAGGGGTTTACTTTTACGGAAGCGAGTATATTAATCTTCCCATATTTCAAAGCCGCAATTCGTACATCTTTCGCTATCTAATTCTCTTTTACACTTTGGACATCTTGATTTCTGGATAAGATGTTCGGCCCATGCTTCTTTTACATCTCTTTCATCAGCGTCTATCACCCTTTGATATATCTCTCCTTTTTCTTCATCATCGACTAGTTTTCTCAGTTTATTATAGTCTCGGATAGGACCTCCATCCCTCTCAGCTATTCCAGCTTTCTTCGCGTAATATGCGAGAACTATACCTCCAGCCAGACCAGTAAAATGGGCAGCATGAGCTATGTTTCCAGTTCCTGCAAAGAGAGCTATTCCCGTCTGGATCATTATGAATGCTCCAACTGCCAGATCAACTCTCACATTAGGCAAGATCATAGGCGGTATGATCATCGTTATCCTATCTCTAGGATAGAGGAATACAAGCGATCCCATGATACCGAACACAGCACCTGAGGCGCCCAGATTAGGTATGAAAAGTATCTCTGGATCTGCACCACCCAAACCGAACTGAAGCCATGTGAAAAGGTACTGTCCTAGTGTGGCGATCAATCCTGCAACTATATAAAAGATAAAGGTCCATCTCTTCCCGACTCTATCTTCCAAAGGCATGCCTATGAAGAAAAGAACGATGATGTTACCGAAGACGTGCATTATACCACCATGGATGAACATCATCGTTATGAATGTATATCCTCTCGCCAAAAATAGACCAGGATCACCAACATATCTCGCCTGACCTGCTAGATCTCTATATATCACCTGTGTGACCCCTGGATTGTACATCTCCCCTCCCAACATCGCGATGAAGATCACCATATTGATTATTATCAGAACCTGGGTCAGATACATATCATACTTGAAGGCATATATCAGCCCGATAAGTATGATCGCGATTATCAAGTAGGAGAGCCAAAACATTGTTCTCTTATTTTTCTTTAATAATTTAGTATTATCCCTTTAACTCTCACTTTCACTAACGACTCCTTTGGTAAAGACTATAAACCGATTTTATGATTAGGGTCTGTATGGTAAGGTTCGCTCATCTCGCAGATTGTCATCTAGGAGCTTTTTCTAGGAATCAGGTACTAAGAGAGTATAATCTAGAAGCGTTCGAGAGAGCTATAGATATAAGCAAAGATAGAGATGTAGATTTTATAATCATCGCTGGAGACTTGTTTCATAATCCTCATCCAGATATGGAGATAGTTGATAGAGCTGTTAAAAAACTGATGGACGCTAGAAAGGAAGGCATCAACATCTACTCTGTATACGGCTCTCATGATTATAAGATATCGCAGGCATCACTCATCGATGTGTTAGCTAGCGCAGATGTATTCAAAAAAGTGGTCACCTATCTGGAAGAAGAGAACGTTTTAGATCTAGAAGAGGATCCATCCGGCGTTTCTATAACAGGATTGAGCGGAAGAAAGAATAGGGCTGACGTAAGCTACTTTGAGGAATTGAATTTTCCAGAGCCTGAAGGTGAAAGCATATTCGTGTTTCATTCTCCTATTGCGGAGTTGAAACCCGCAGATATACACGAAGATCGCAGTCTGCCACTTTCCTTGCTTCCAGATGACTTCAGCTACTATGCGGGAGGACATATACACGAAAAGATAGAGTATGATAACCAGAAAGCTATATACTATCCAGGTCCAACTTTCGGAGCAAATTATACTGATTTAGAGAGGGATCAGCGCGGCTTCTATATAGTAGAGGATTTTCAACCGGAATACATAGAGTTTGATGAGCCTCATATCATCAAAAGGCGAATAGATGCGGAAGGTCTAAAAACGGACGAAGTTAGGGAGGAACTAAACAAACTCCATGATGAAGAAACCCATGGCGATATCTTATTATTAAAGATATCAGGGACTCTTTCGGAAGGGGTTCCTTCAGATATAGATTTCAGTGAGGTTAGAAGGAAATTCAGGGACAAAGGATTCAAAACGGTTTATTTGAACCGGAGGGAGTTGGAAGGAAAAGATATCGAGAGGATAAAGGTAAAAGAGGAAAGGGAGGAGGAAGTCGAAGCTAGACTGCTTGAAGAGTCTAGTAGTGAAACTGAAATACCGGTCAATTTTCAAGAGCAACTTTTGAGCATACTGAAAAGTGACCAGAAAGGCGGTGAGACCACAGCTGATTACGAGAACAGGATATGGAACGGATCTTGGGAGTTGATAAAAAGAAGAGAGGAGTATGATGTTGAAGAAGATCAAGATAGGAGTGAAGAAGAAAAGGAACTAGAGAGCGAGGATAACGTAAAATTAGGAAAGGATAGGCAGATATCCTTGAACGATTTTGGAGGGAACGAACGATGAAGCTCGAGAGCATGGAGATAGAGAACATAAGGAGCTACAAGCATCAAAGCATCGACTTTGAAGAAGGAGTTCTCCTTTTCCAGGGAGACATTGGTTCAGGTAAATCATCCATCTTATACGCTCTAGAGTTTGCTTTGTTCGGAGCTACTCAACAGAATTTTTACGATAAGATATTGAGGCATGGCGAAAAGAAAGCTAGTGTTGAACTTAAATTTGAGGTCAAGGGAAAGGAATACACTGTTTTCCGCTCGATCAAGGAGAGGAGCAGTGATTGGGGAAAGGACTCTTACATGGAGACCGACGGAAAAAGGATGGAATTATCATGGACCGAGATGAGAGAGTTCGTAATCGACCTTCTCGGTTTAAGAGAGACGTCGAGCGGAAAAGTAGAGACCTTTCACATGGGTATTTACACACCCCAAGAAAGGATGAAAGAGATATTGTCGATAAACGAAGAAGAGAGACTTGAATCTATACGGAAGATCTTCAATCTAGAGGATTATAAACGAGCGGCTGAAAATGTCAAAATCGTGAGGAACGGTTTGACGAACGAGATAGGAAAGCTTGAAGTCAAGGCGGAGAAGATAGAGCAGTTGGAAAAGGATATTGAGGAGAAGGAAGAAAAACTAGACGAAAAGAAAGATGAAAGAGAAATGGTTCTCGAAGAGATCAAATCCTGCGAAACGGAGAAGGACAAGATAGCCGAGGAGAAGAAAGAATTTGAAAAGTTGGAACAGCAGATAAAAGATTCGAAGAGCGAAAAGAAGAGAATAGAGGACAGGATATCTTCTTTGGAAGAAGACCTTAAAGAGATCGAAGAAAAGTTAGAGCGGATAGAAGAAGATGAGCAGAGATTGGACGAAGTACGTAAGAAGAAAGAAGAATCCGAGAGTGTAGAGAAGAAGCTTGAAAAAGTTAGAGAGGAACTTGATAAGAAAAACCGGAAGGAAAGCAAGAAAGAAAATCTAGAACTCAGACTTGAAGCAAAAGAGGATGATCTCGAAGAATTGAAGGAAAAAGAGAGTAAAATTAACGAGTTGGAGGAAGATATTGAAGAAATTGAGGCTGGTGTAGAAAAATTAGAAGAACTTAAGGAAGAGAGAAGTGAGCTGAGAGAAAAGATCAGTGATGTTAGAGGGGACATAAGATCGATAGATAAAGATATGAAAGATATAAAAGAGGAGCTAGAAGAGTTCTCCGACTTAGAAGGTGAAAAGGAGTGTCCTAAATGTAAGCAACCACTGAAAGGAGAACATCTTGAAGAGATATTGAACGACCTGAAAAAAGAGAAGCAGGAATTGAATGAAAATAAAAATAGATTGAAGAAAAAGAAGGGAAGATTGAACGAAGAACTTGAAGATTTAGCGGAAGAAATACAAACTCTAGAAAAAAAAGAAAAAGAGCTCGATCATAAAAGAAAAGAGGTCAAGAGACTCGAAAAGGAGATAGATGAGAAAGAGGGGCTGGAAGAAGATATTGATAGCTTGAAAGAAAAGATCAGAGGATTGGAAGAAGGGATCGAGTCCTTCGAACACGGTAAAGAAGACCTCGTAAGGTTGAAGGAGAAAAAGGAAGAGCTCCAGGGTTTCAAGGAAGAATACATAGAGATAAAGGAGAGATTGAAGAATAAAGGCGATCTGATGCGTAAAGAAAGTGAGGTCAAAAAAGACTTGAAGAATACGGAAAACGAGAGAAAGGAAGTTATAGAAGGATTAGAAGAGCTTGAAGGAAGATATTCGGAAGAGGAACATGAAAGGGTAAAGAAAAGATATGAAGAGTTGATCGAGAAAAAGAGCCGCCTCGAGGAAAAGAAAACTCATCTCAAATCAGAAATAAATAGACTCAAAGAAGAGGTAGAAGAGGCGAAAAAGGAGCTTGAGGAGAAGAAAAAAAGTCGTGAAGAGGCGGAAGAGTTGAAGAGTTTTAAGTCTTGGATATCTAACGAATTCAAAGAGACGATCAAGAATATAGAGGAACATCGTTTGGCCCAGATCAGATCAGAGTTCGGTCGTTTCTTTCGGATGTGGTTCGATGAGATTTTAGATGAACCGGATATAAGTGCAAGGTTAGATGAAAAATTCTCTCCGATAATAACTGTTCAGGGTAATGAGACGACTGTTGATGACCTCAGCGGAGGAGAAAGAACATCAGTGGCTCTAGCTTATAGGTTAGCCTTCAATAATATGATAAAAAAAGAGTTAGGGCTTGAGAGTAATCTCCTTGTTTTAGATGAACCTACAACTGGCTTCAGCAGAGAGCAGTTGACTAGATTAAAAGACGTGATAAACAAGGTCTCCGCTGATCAAGTGATTATCGTGTCCCATGAGAACGAAATATTGAATCTTGCGGATGTTGTGTTCCGCGTAGAAAAAAGAGACGGTGTTTCTACCGTGGAAAAGTCCAGATAAAATTTTTGTTACACTAGAGCCCTAGTATCTCCTTCATCCGGAGGCTGTCTCTATCTAGTTCTGGAGTCTCGCAAATTATGGTTATATCGTAATCTTTTTCTTTGAGGATAGGCGCCAACTTCCTGAAATCGGGTTCGTGTTCTTCAACGTTCAAGTGCTCTTTTTCTCCCTTATCTGTGTATTCTATGGAGGAAAAGTGCGAATGTAGAGGACCGTCATGGATGGACTCGTATTTTTCAATAAGATCTCTGAAGTCTTCCTCTGTTTCTAGAGCGCCATCGAACCTTGCATGATAGTGCGCGAAATCGAGAACAGGTACGGCTACATCAGTCCTTTCTATAACTTTTTCAATTTCATCCAAAGTTCCCCAACTTTTCTCTTTTCCCATCTGTTCTAGACCTATCTTTACGTTTAGGTTTTCTTCTTTTATCTTTTCCGCACATTCCACCACACCGTCACCTATTATATTCGTTGCTTCTTCGCTCGGCATCCCAGAATAGTAACCCGCGTGTACCGTAATTATCCACGCTCCCATCGCGTCGCTTAAGCGAGCACTTTTCATGATCCTTTCCTTGCTCTTCTCGATGGTTTCTTCCTTCTCTGAATTGAGATTGATGTAATATGGAGCGTGGATGCTGAGCAGTATATCATGCTTTTCCGCTTCCTCTCCGATTTCTTTTGCGGTAGACTCTTTCATCCTTGCCCCTCTAACGAACTGTACTTCCATCGCATTCAAACCTTCTTCGGAAAGATACTTCATGCTGTCTTTCGTGCCTTTGACGCCGTGTGGTGTTCCTCCTGGGCCTAGGTATATCATATTGAGGCATGATCTTCTGATCTAAAATAATTTTTGCCGTTTAGTTGTAAATATATATTGCTAATATGATTATCCAAAAAAGATAAGTATATCTCTATCTTATAGTTCTTATAAGATTGATAAAATGTATGACGAAATGAAAAAACTTGGAATTGTAGTTCTAGTGACCCTATTGATAACTGCGCTACTAATCCCAACTCCAACCTCTGCTCAGGCTCAACAACCTGAATGGGAGGAAGGAGATGCCTGGGCTATGGGTTCAGAAGGCGACATACAGGAGATATTCTCGCCTGCCTTGGATAGATTAGATGATATGATTGAACAAGAGGTAGAAGAAGAGGAAGATCTAGAAGAGATCGATTATGATATCGAAGGAGAAGTCGGCTTTTACCAGATATACGAAGTGGTAGAGGCGAACGATGACGGATACGTGATGGAATTCGAAATAGGCGGTGGAATTCAAGCTTCAGGCAGTTTTGAAGCTACCGGTGAATTAGAAGAAGCAGGTGAATACGATACTGACGAGGACATCCCAAAAGAAACCAAGACGATCTCAGCAGAAGCAGAGATATTCTTCATGATAGATATACAGGGAACGGTTCAATACGACGAGGACCATGCTATCGAAGAGATCGAGTTGGAGTATAACTTAGAATTCTCTGCTGAATTCAGCATGGAAAATTTCCAGTCTAGAGATTATGATTGGGAAAACGATACAGTTACTATAGAGTATGAGGATTTCTCAGGGTCTATCTCTGTAGAAATAGGCATACAAATCCAGATGGAATTTGAGCCGGCGTTGGATCTGTTCAACTTCCCGATAGAGGAGAACACGGATTGGGTCGCCGAATCGGAGATGACTGTCTCTGGTAGTTACGAAGGTGTGATAGATATCGATGATGAAGAGATGCCAGAGGAATTCCAGGAGATGATCGAAGAGATCGAAGAGGAATTAGAACAAGAATTCCCGATAATACTGGAGGACATCGACACTGAAGAAGACGAGATTAATTTCGGTGAGATCGAAGAGACGACAGAAGATATCCACATTCCAATGAAATGTACTGGAACAGATGAAGTCGTACTTCATGACGGTGAGACCACTGAAGTCTATATCCTTGAATTCAGTGTTGATGACGATTTTGTTCCCATGGATGTAGAAACTCAACAATACGGTCCCTCGATGAAGATGCTGTATTCCGCAGATGCCGGATTCATAGTGTCCCAGGAGATGGATCTTGGCCCTGAAATAGGCGGAATGCTCGGAATGCAAACGATGGAAATGAGATCTATGGATCCAGAAGAAGCCCGTGAGAGCAAAGAGGAAGCACAGGAAGAAGAGGAAGACGATGGAATACCTGGATTTACTCTAGCCTTGTTAGGACTCGGAACAGTCATAGCTGTAGCGATCTATTACAAGAAAGAACAGTAAATCTCCAGAACAAACTACAAAAACCCCTTTTTATCTTTTTAATTTAATCAGAAATTATAAGCTGTGAACAATATGAAAAAATACCTAGAAGTTGAAAGGCTTGGAAATACGAGAGACGGTTTTGCCCTAGAAGACGTATCATTGGAGATATATGAGGGAGAGATCGTATTGCTCGGAGGACGTAACAGTTCTGGAAAAACCACTCTTCTTGAAACTTTGTGTTTCGTTAGAAAACCCCAAGAAGGAAAAATAATCTTTTTTGATAGACAAGTTTTTCATGATGAACTCAAAAAGAAAAATTTACGTCAGATAAAATCACATTTAGGCGTTCAGTTTCAGGGGGATAGCCTTTTCAAAAACTTGACTGTCACGGAAACTTTCAAATTGTTTTCTAAAAATTATGGTTTAAATGGTATACCTGATATTGTTTTTCAATGTCCTTTTTTGGAGGGTTTTCTAGAGAAAAAAATATCTAATTTATCTGAAGGAAAAACCCAACTTGTAAAATTCATATTGAGTATAATCCATGAGCCAAAGATAGTCTTTCTCGATGAACCGGTATCGAATCTAGACGGTGAAACTCGAAGCTGGGTTTACCAAAAAATAAAAGACATGAGGTCGAAAGGGACTTCATTTTTGATAACATTGAACGAGTTGTGGAGGATCGCCGACACTTCTAATAGATTGGTAACTCTCTCTGATGGAGAAATATATGAGGTTGTCGATAACTTTTCTAAGTATTATAAGGGATGTCTCATCAAAATATCTGATGAAAGGAATATAGAAAGTATCAGGGATGAAGGATGGGTTTTAGAGATAGTCGAGCGGGACGGATATCATGATGTTTATTCGGAACTTCCTATGAAATCTATCATCGAAAAAACTGAGATACCGTATTTCGAGATAAGAGATATAAAGTTGAGCGACTTTTCTTCTGGGGTGGGTAGATGAAAGATAGATTTATGCAGATCTGGATTTTCCTTAAGAGTCATTTCATAAATAGAGTGAGGACAAAAAAATTTCTCATCTGGGTTATCATAACTCCCATGCTGCTGATAGGTTTTTTGAATCTTATCGGTGGCGAGGACGATATAAGGGCTAGTGTTGCGGTTCTAGATAGAGATAACTCTTTCATCTCTAATACAACTATGAATGTACTAAGAAATGAAGAGAGATTGGAGATACATGAGGTGAACCAACTTGATGATGGTGTTGAGCTTTTGAGAAAGGGGGATGTAGAAGCGTTCCTGGTGATTCCAGATGATTTTTCGGAGAAATGGCGTAGGATTAGAAACGATAGTGAAGATCACGAGACCATAACTTTTGACGTGTATCATGTGAGCGGCGATCAAGAAGATCTTATCGAGACAGTATTGAAAGGCGTGACTGCGGATATAAACGAATTCATATTAGGGGACGATATGAAGAAACCTATCGAGTTGGTGAATAGACCTCTCCAGATCCGTGAAAGAGAATGGTCCTTTTCCGATCTACTTTTACCCGGGGGGATAATGATAGTGATCCTGCAGTCCGGTTTCTTCGCTTCTAGCGATAATGCATCAGCTATCACGGAAGCGATGTTAGATAAAAGATTGAGAATTTCTCCTTCACCGCGAATTTACTCGATCAGCGGTATGGTGATGATGGATGCTTTGTTTACCACCTTCTCGGGGATTGTCGCATTAGTAACAGGTTTGGTTTTGTTTGAGATCTCACTTCCATTGATGAATTTCCTAGGGACGATACCTATCATCTTTTTATCATCGTTGGTATTCTCTTATCTCGGTTGCTGTATCGGTAAATTTTCATCTGATAGAGCCTCTACTCAGGGATTATCATCTATGATGGTTTTTCCTCTAGTGTTCTTCTCACAGGCCTATTTGTTTTCGATGATGTTTCCTGACTATGTTACCGCAATATCACGATGGCTTCCTATCTATCCGGCTGCTGATATGACGAAACAATTGTTGTTTTATTCGCCCTCTCTAACATATTATGGAGTAAAGGTTGGTCAATCTCTGTTGTGGTTGATCTTCGCTTTTATCATCTTCCTTTACTTCTATAGGGACTAAAAGAAAAAGGTAATAAGAGACCAGGAAGGTTGTTAGCAAAAGGAGACCGACACCGATGAAAGAGATGGAAAAAGAATCCGTTTACAAAGGAAAACTGCCTGAAGGTTGTAAACACTGCGCTAAGGGTAGTAAGATGGTTTTACTAGTAACCGGAGAATGTGAAGGGAGATGTTGGTACTGCCCGCTTTCTGAGAAGAAAAAAGATAAGCCTGTAGTTTACGCGGACGAAAAGAAAGTGAGCTATAAAGAAGAGATCTTAGAAGAGGCGAGAGCTATAAGCGCTTCGGGAACGGGAATAACCGGTGGCGATCCTTTGTTAACTGAAGATACGTTGGAATTCATAAAGTTGTTAAAAGATGAATTTGGAGAAGAACATCATATACATCTATACACACAGAGTATCGATCTTGAACATATAATTGAGCTTGAAGAGGCAGGACTTGACGAGATAAGGTTTCATCCTCCAGTTGAGAGATGGGAACAGATAGAAGAAACTATATTTCCCTCTTTACTTAGTGATCTTGAAGATGAAACCAACCTGGCAGTAGGCATAGAGATACCGAGCATCCCAGGCAAGGAAGAGGAAACGGTCCATCTCATCGAAGAACTCGCATCTCTTTTAAAATTTGTAAATATAAACGAATTGGAGTTTTCATCTACCAATACAGAGCAACTTCAGAATAGAGGCTACGAACATAAGAGCGACATTTCTTCCGCTGTAAAAGGTAGTGAAGAGTTGGCGTTGAAACTTCTAGATATGGACTTCGATGTTGATCTCCATTACTGTTCTCTTGCGTTCAAAGACGGCGTGCAGCTCACCAACAGGATAAAGAGGAGGGCAGAAAATGTAGCTAGAGAAAGTGACGTGGTTACTGAAGAAGGTACTTTGATAAGAGGTGTGATAGAGACCGAGGATTCTGAAAAGCTGTGTCAGGAGCTTAGAGATGAGTACGACATAGAAGAAGATATGGTCTGGTACGATGAGAGAGACGATTGTGTAGTTTGTTCTTTAGCTTTCTTGGAAGAGATTTGTCCTACTATCGATGGAAAATGCTTCGGCGTGGAAATCTATCCTACCTCTGATCGGTTAGAAGTCGAAAGATGGCCCTTGAAGTAGACACAAATCCTTTTTATGTGACCCGATATTTTGATTGAACATGGACGAGAGAAAGGTAAAGAGTCGTTGGAACGATCTACTAGAATGGTACGAAGATAACGATATCGAGAGAGCACTTGTCGCTTTTTCAGGCGGGAAAGACAGCACACTAGTTTTAGATTCCGCTGTTGAAGCAGTTGGAGAAGTCAAAGCCTTCATAATAAACGACGTCATGTATCCTGACTGGGAGGTTGAAGAGGCCATATCAAGAGCTGAAGATATCGGAGCGGAATATGAGATAATAGAGACTTCTAAACTCTCTAATAGAAATCTGAGAGAAAATCCGGAAAATCGTTGTTATCACTGTAAAAAAGAACTTTTCTCTTCTATCGATGAAGAGGGGACTGTACTGGAAGGAACTAATGCTTCTGAGGTCGAAGGACACAGACCAGGTTTGGAAGCGGTAAAGAAATACGGCAGAGCGCCTCTTCTTGAGACCGATATGAAAGAAGAGGAGATAAGAGAGATGTTGAAGTGGAGAGGCAGAGAGGTTTGGGACCGCCCCTCTTTTGCTTGTTTAGCTAGTAGATTTCCTACAGGTACTGAGCTGACTGAAGAACGTTTGAAAAGAGTAGAGAAGCTCGAAGATAAGATTTTTGATTTGGGAGTAAGGCAGCTTCGTGTACGAGACTTTGGTGAAACCGCTCGTATAGAGGTCTGGCCCGAAGATATGGATAAGATATTAGAGGAAAGGGAGAAAGTTTTAGGATGGTTTGAGGGCGAAGGGTATGAGAAAGTATTTTTAGACCTACAAGGTTATAGGACAGGCTCTATTTCACAGTGATATATATGGATGATTTGGATGAATTATTGGAGAAGTATAAGGCTTCAGAGTTGAGTAAAAAAGAGTTGAAGGAATTGATTTTGGATCTACCCTATACCGATTTCGGAGATACGAAGGTAGACACTTTTAGAGAATTGAGAAAAGGACTGCCTGAAGCGGTCTTTTGTCCCGGTAAAAGTGAAGAACAGCTGAGGAATATAGCGGGCGAAGGCGATAGATTTTTCACTCGAGCTACTGAAGAGGATTACGAGATAGTGAAGTCGGTTAGAGAAGATACTGAATTTCACGAAAAGCCAGGTATAATCGTTGTAGGCGATGTGAAACAGAACGTTGAAGGTGATGTTGTAGTAGTAACTGGAGGCTCGACTGACGTTCCTGTCGCTGAAGAAGCAGCCGTAACTCTTGAAGAGATGGGTTTTGATATCGAAAGGTTATACGATGTTGGCGTCGCTGGGATACACCGTCTTTTGCCTCATGTCCATGTTTTAAGAGATGCTGATGCCGTGATAGTCGCTGCAGGCATGGACGGAACTCTTCCAGGGATAATAGCAGGGTTGATAGGTACTCCAGTGATAGGCATCCCTACCAGCGTCGGTTATGGAACCGCAAGAGAAGGTAGGTCCGCGTTGGAAACGATGTTGAACAGCTGCGCTACGGGGCTCGCAGTCGTTAACATAGACAACGGTTATGGAGCCGCGGCTTTTGTCCACCACATGCTGCAGGATTGAAAATATGAAAAAGATAGCTTATTTCGAACTTTCATCCGGTATAAGTGGAGACATGCTGTTGGGGAGTCTAGTGGATCTAGGTGGAGATGTGAAAGTTTTGAACGATGTTATAGATGAATTAGAACTAAATGATGTTCACATTGAGATAACTAATGAAGAACGGGGGATAGCTGGAAAAAACTTGAAGATCAAATATAAGGATCAACCTCACAGAAGCGTTGTGGAAATAATCGACAGGATAGAGGATTCTAGTCTTGGAGAAAAGGTTAAGGAGAAAAGTGTAGAAGCTTTTCGATTGTTAGGTGAAGTTGAAAGTGAAATACATAACGTGCCTTTCGAAGAACTTGAACTTCATGAGGTCGGGATGGTCGACTCTATTATCGATGTAGTAGGAGGTGTGGCTTTGATAGAAGATCTGAATATTGATGAGATCTACGCCTCTACGGTTCATCTTGGTTCTGGATACACTGAATGTGCACATGGCAAGATTCCGGTTCCGGTTCCCGCTACCGAAAAGCTGCTCGAGGATTGGAAAGTGAAATTTACCGATAAAAAAGGTGAGTTAGTCACTCCTACGGGAGCTGCGATGTTGAATGTTTTGGCTGAACAGTCTAATCCTCCGGATATGAAACTCGAGAAAGTGGGAGTAGGATTTGGCGATAGAGAGATGGAAACACCCAACGCGCTGAGGATCTTTCTGGGCTTTCAGAAGAATTTACATGAAAATGTAGATGTTCTAACTTTTTATGTAGATGACATGTCTCCAGAGTTGTTAGAATATGCTCTTGAAAAGATCAGAGAGAAAGCTTTAGATGTTTATACTTTGACAGCCGCTGGCAAAAAAGGAAGAGAGGGTTGGGAAGTCAAGGTGTTGTCTAAAAAAAGTCAGACCGAAGGAGTTGTTGAGACTATATTCAAACAGACCTCTACTCTCGGTCTTCGAGTCGAAAAGGTAAGAAGGATAGTTTTAGATAGAAGTGTTGAGAAAGTGCTGACAGAATGGGGAAAGGTAAAGGTGAAGGTCTCTAGCGAAGGAGTTTATCCGGAGTACGAGAGTTGTAAGGAGATAGCTGAAAGAGAAGATATCTCTATAATGAAGGTTTACAACGCCGCAAAAGAAAATTACGAAAATGAAAAATAATAGTGAAAAGGTGTTGTGGATGCGGAAAGCCCGATTAATGTAGTCTGGATATCATGAAGGCTTGCGGAGCCTTCTACCGGGGTTCGAATCCCCGATCGGGCATGATGATGGATTTGAAGAGAAGGTTCAATTCTCTTCTATATCTTTTAAACTCTTCTTGTTTTCTACCTTAGCCGATTCGTGGATCTTGAGTTCTTTTGCTTTAACGTTCTTTATCTTGCAACCTCTTCCGATTATTACTTTATTTCCTGTAACACTTTCTGCTTTCGTATTTTCCAAACTTATATCGTTTCCTTTAATACTCTCGACTTCTAAAGAGCCAGACTTTCCGAAGCCGAAAGAAAACAATCCAGAACCACCGCTTTCCACAACAATGTCTCCTCCTTCTATCTTGTTAATCTTGCTCTTACCAGAATTATTCAACATGATCTCTTCGCCTTTAAGGACTCCCTGTATCTTCACCATTCCGCTGGTATCCATACTAGTACAATTCACATCGCCTTTAACGCTAAAAGAACCAGAGGAGTCGATAAATTTTACATCTAGACCATCTTCAAATTTTGCAGATCCGCTCAAGTCTAGTTTTTTACCTTCGCTCTTTCCAAGTACTTTTAAAGCTCCGCTCGAATCCAATTTCTCAAAATACGCGTTTCCATTGATCTTCGTCGCTCCGGAAACGTCCGCATCATCCGCTTTCAGATCTCCATTGACTTTAGAAGCTCCCGCTGCCCTGAATATCTCGCAGTTGCAGCCGTCTATCTTCGAAGCTCCGGAGATGCTCACCCGCTCCGTTTTTTCTTTCTCTTCCTTCTTCTTTTTCTCTTCAGCTATCTCTTCTACGTCCTCGCTCATATCTTCGCTTATTTCCAGGTCCTCATCATCCTTATACTTGGATACTATCTCTTTGTAGAGTTCTTCAGATATCTCACCTTTAGCTAACCTTTCATCCAATTTTTCTAATATCTTATCTTTTTCGCTCATGGTTTCCACCTTTCTAGATATACTAAAGCAGGGTCTATATTTATATCTATCTTGAATATAATTTTAGATAAATTCAAGATTTTATTGATTAAGTTCAACTCTAAAGTTGAAAAAGCTAAATAACTCTTGTGCGATAACTATCTGATGAAAGATTTCACCAAGGAAATGATCGGTATCTTCTCATCCGAGACGAGATGTAAGATATTGGAGATGCTCGGAGAGGGGTACGATCATCCTGACGAGCTTGCCGAGGAACTCGGACTTACTCGACAGGCTGTAGATAAACATCTTGTCGAACTCCACGATTGGGGTGTTGTCGAAAGGAATGCTGTTTTCCCGCATGAAGGAAGACCGAAGATAGTGTATGAGTTGACTAAAGAGGGAAAGAAATTGATGAACACTTTAGACAATCTCGCTGAAAGGTATAAAGAAACGATGTTAGAGAGGGCGGAAGAGGAAATAGAACAGCTAGATATGAAGCTCGCGACGGGAGATCTCTCTGAAAAGATCTATCGGAAAAAGGTAAAAGAGACCAAGAACCGTTGGAATTATTCGGAGTTGAAGAGTGGAGAGGATTGAATAACTTCGTCGTTTTTCTTTGTTTTTTGTTAGCCAGTAGACTTTTTCAACTGTTCTGTTGAAGTACTTTATCGCCTAATTGTACTTATCTATTTTTATTTTCAAGAATAATATATATAGATGCCTCCCTATGCCTCTATTAGTGAGAAAGATGATGCAAAAAAAGAAGTTCCAAAAAACAAGGGCCGGATATCCGAGTTACGATCATGCAAATCCCTTTGCAGTCTTCATAGGAAGAAGATGAGGCCCGAATCAAAATCTCTTACTTTTTTTCTTTTATCTATATTTCAGCCGAAGAAGAAAACGATTGTTATTCAAAAGGTTTAAAACATAAGGCTGTTATAATGTAATAGGTGATTGAATATGTCTGAAAATAAAATGGTCTCTTTTGAATCTGAAGTTGATAGAAAGGGAGGCATGGAATGCGAAGCAAAGATGGGCGATTTTTCATTGACTATAGACGAACCAAAACATATGGGAGGAACCGATAAAGGACCGAATCCATTAGAAATACTTCTTAGTGCGATAGGTGGATGCTTGAATACTACGGGAACTATCGTTGCCCAGGAGATGGACCTTGATCTCAAGAACTTCAAAATGAAGATCGATGGTAAGATGGATCCACGAGGCTTTAGAGGCGATCCTGATGTGCCGTCAGGTTTTCAGGAAATCACTGTGAAGATAGAGGAGATAGAGGGTGTACCGGAAGAGAAAATGGACGAGTTCGTTGAACAGATAAAAAACAGATGTCCCGTTGAAGGTACGTTAGAAAGCAGTTTAGAAGTCGATATAGAGAGATGAATATATGACGGTAAAATATTAATGAGAGTAAGAACATTTTATTGTTTAAAAGGAGTGATTTATGTGGCTAAAGAAGGAAACTTGATGATGTTTTATGGTAAAGAATGCCCTGAATGTAAAGAGGCTATTGAAAGTTTAGAAAGACTCCAAGATGAGGAAGATATAGAGGTTAAACAGTACGAAGTATGGCACGATTCTAACAACCAATCTCTTATGATGAAATATGCGGAAGAGAGATGTGTAGGAGTCCCTTTCCTTTTCAATAAAGAAACGAACGAATACATCTGCGGTCCTAGTTCTTATGAAAAGATAAAGAAATGGGCCAAGGGGGAGGAACTCGAAGAGGAGGTGAAAGAATGGGAGTAGAATTGGATAAACCTGAAAGTCCAGAAATTTTTCGAATACTTGACAAAGACGGAGAACTTGTCAACGAAGAACCAGATATAGACGAAGATAGATTGAAAGAAATGTACTGGTGGATGTTCTACGCCAGGAAAGCTGATGAGAAGGCTTTGAAATTACAGAGACAGGGTCGGATGGGGACATTTGCCCCAATCGAAGGACAAGAAGCCGCTCAGATAGGAGCTTCTATGGCAATGGAAGATAAGGACTGGTTGGTTCCCGCTTTCAGAGAGTTGGGAGCTTATCTGTTGAGGGGTATTCCCCTTGAGAGGAACTACGAGTATTTCATGGGAGATGTTAGGGGAAATAAAATTCCTAAGGGTGTCAACAATTTTCCTATCGCGGTTCCTGTAGCTACTCAAATCCCTCATGCCGTTGGTATCGCCTGGGGCATCAAAAGAAATGAAGATGATGGAGTCGTCCTCTGCATCTTCGGCGACGGCGCAACTTCTGAAGGTGACTTTCACGAAGGATTGAATTTTGGAGGAGTTTTGAATGTTCCTGCGGTATTCTTCTGCCAGAACAACCAGTGGGCGATAAGCGTACCTTTCGAAAAGCAGACCGCATCTGACACAATCGCTCAGAAAGCTCATGCGTACGGCTTTCCCGGTATTTACGTTGATGGGAATGACGTTTTAGCTGTTCATGAAGCTACTAAAACCGCTCTAGAAAGAGCTAGAAATGGAGAAGGTCCAACTCTTATCGAGGCTTTGACTTATCGGTTGAGTATGCATACTACTGCTGACGATCCGACAAGATATCGAACCGAAGAAGAACTCAAAGAGTGGGAAGAAAAAGATCCTCTAAAACGCTTTAGAATATACTTGAGTGATAAAGGGATCTGGACTGAAGACTGGCAGCAAGAGCTGGAAAAAAAGGCTAAAGAGAAGATAGACGAAGCTGTAGAAGCTGCTGAGAGCATAGAAGAACATTCCGTAGAGGAAATGTTCGAGCACATGTTTGACGAATTGCCTAAAGACCTGAAAGAACAGATGGAATATCTCAAAAGGAGTTTAGAGGAAAAAGAGATCGAAGAAGAAAAGGTCGAGATTAAGGAGGGATTCCCATGACCGAAGTGAACATGGTGGGAGCGATAAACGACGCTCTTCATAATGAAATGGAGGATGATGAGGACGTTATGGTCTTGGGTGAAGATGTCGCCGAGAATGAAGGTGTGTTCAGAGTGACTGAGGGCCTTTTAGACAAATTTGGAGAGAAAAGGGTTCGCGACACTCCTCTTGCTGAATCCGGTATAGTCGGAGTTTCCATAGGCTTGGCTTTATACGGTATGAAACCAGTAGCGGAGATACAGTTCATGGGTTTCATGTGGCCTGCAGTAGACCAATTGAGTTCTCACGCCTCTAGATACCGAAATCGTAGTTTAGGTCAATATAACGTACCTATGGTCTTGAGATCTCCCTATGGTGGTGGAGTCAAGGCTTTGGAACATCATTCAGAGAGCTTCGAAAGTGTGCTAGCACATATTCCCGGTCTCAAAGTCGTGATCCCTTCAACCCCAAAAGATGCAAAAGGCCTTCTTATTTCAAGTATAAGAGATCCCGACCCCGTAGTTTTTTTGGAGCCAAAGAAACTTTATAGAGCTTTCAAACAAGAGATCCCCGACGGTAGTTATACTGAAGAGATAGGAAAGGCTAACGTGGTCAAGGAAGGAGAAGATATCACGTTGGTGGGTTGGGGAGCTATGATCCCGAAGATTGTTAAAGCTGCTGATCACGTGGCCGATGAAGGAGTCAGCGTAGAAGTAATAGATCTGAGGACTATCTATCCTTACGATGAAGAGACTGTCCACGAGTCAGTTAGGAAAACGGGTAGACTAATAGTTGTGCAAGAGGCTCCACGTACTTTAGGTTTCGCGTCCGAAATCGTAGCGAGAGCTGTGGATAAAGAAATGCTTAGTCTAAAATCTCCTCCTTTAAGAGCAACTGGTTTTGATGTGCCGTTCCCGCTATACAAGATGGAGGATTGGGCTATTCCAGACGTGGATAGGATTGTCAAGAAGATAAGGGAGGCGATAGAATGGTAGATTTTTTTAGACTTCCAGATTTAGGTGAAGGAGTTACCGAAGGTACTGTTATAGAACTTACAGTCCAAGAAGGCGATGTTGTCGAGGAAGACGAGAATATAGGTAAAGTGGAGACGGATAAAGCTCTTGTTGATATCTCCTCTCCCTACTCAGGAACCGTTCTCAAAGTACCGGTTTCCGAGGGCGATGAAGTAAAAGTAGGCGAAGTGATAATCGTAGTCGGTGAAGAAGGCGAAGAGATACTAGAAGAGGAGATGGAGAAAGAAGAAACAGAAAAAGTGGAAAAGCCTGCGAAGCCAAAGCCGAAAGATAGAGGCGAAGAGATCAAAGCTACTCCACGAGTGAGGAAATTGGCTGAAGAGAAAGGTATCGATCTGACCGAAGTAGAAGGTACAGGATCAGGAGGTAGGATAACAGAGGAGGACTTGGAAAAAGCTACAGAAGAAGAGAAACCGCCTAAAGTCAGGTTGAAGCACGACTTTTATGGCGATATAGAACACATCGAATACGAAGGTGTCAGGAAGACAATAGGAGAAAAGATGTCAGAATCTAAGTTCTCAATTCCGCACGCTGGTGCAATGGATGAAGCGGACGTCACTGAACTTTGGGAGTTAAGGAAAGAGTTGAAAGAAGAGAGTTCTTCAGGTCTGAGCTTCTTGCCTTTAGTAACTAAAGCTGCGATAGAAGCTTTGAAAGAGTATCCATTACTGAACGCCGAACTCGTTGAAGAGTATGAAGATATAATAGTCAAAAAATACTACAATATAGGTATCGCGGTCGCCACGGAAAATGGACTCATGGTGCCTGTTGTGAAGCGGGCCGAGTTGAAAGACGTCTTTGAGTTGTACGATGAGATCGCAGAATTGGCTGAAAAAGCGAAAGACAGGACTGTAGATTTGGCAGAATTGAAGGGAAGCACTTTTACAATAACAAATTACGGCTCCATCGGAGGCACTTACGGAGTCCCAATAATAAATCCGCCTAACGTCGCTGTTCTTGGCACAGGGAAGATAAGAGAACTGCCTAGAGTTGTTGAGGGAGACATAGTTCCGAGAAAAGTGATGCAATTGAGCGTTTCTTTCGATCATCGAGTTGTTGACGGAGCTGACGTAGCTGGATTCATGAATACATTGATCGAATACTTGGAGAATCCGGAGAAAATACCTTTAGAGGGAGCTAAGGCTTGAGATTCCAACTCTCCTTCCCATATTTTTTATTTACCAGTTCTTCTGCCTCTACGAACTCTTTATCTGAAAGCTGTTCGGTAAAGTATTCTTTTCCACTCAAAAATCCATCTTTTAAAGCGCTGTAAAGTTCTGAGAAGGAAATATCGGTTACTCTAGAAATCCCTCCCACAGGAGACATGTTGGATGCTATATACTTATCCGAGGAATCGTTTTTTTTCAAAACGGAGAACATCTCTTCCTCATTTGGCTCGTATAGTACAGTTCCATGTTGAAGTAATGATTTTTTTGCAATCTTCTGAGCGCTTCCAGAAATTTTCTTACCATCAATGAAAACACTGTTCGGTTCAACGAACTCAGCGCTGATTTCAATTTTTCTTAATGTCTTAACGAGCATACCGCATATCTCTCTATATATCTTCGTAATATCATCGGGAAAATGATCTCTAGGCGCAATTACACTATATACGAGTTCTCCTTCAGGAGTATGATACATACTCCCTCCGCCGCTAGGTCTGCGTATCACGTTTATGTCCCGAGCACGGCAGAGTTCCAAATTAACTTCGTTACCTACTTTCTGGCTCCTTCCTATGGTGATGGCTTTACTTTTCCACTCCCAAAATCTTATCGTAGGTGTTCTGTTTTTTGAAACTTTGTTAATTAAAACTTCCTCTAGAGCGACAGCCGTATATGGGCCCATTTTCTTTTTAGGGACAAATCTCCACCGCATCTAGTTTTGAATAGATATAGTGAATAAATAATTTAGCGTAGGATGTTATCATTTTTTGAGTGCAGGTGATAGAGTTTTTATATGTTTAAACAAGATAGGTGAAACATGTACGATAAGGTCATCGTTCCTACAGACGGGTCTGAGGTAGCTGAGATTGGCGTAGAAGAGGGCTTACAGCTTGCAAAAAGTCTAGATATACCCGCTCTTTGTCTCTACGTGATCGACATCTCAACGCTCGAAGAGCTGGATGGCGGAGAACAAGAAAATGCACGGAGAGGGATAAAGAACGTAGGTGAAAAAGCGTTGGAAACAGTCAGGAAGAAGGCTCATGAGATGGGAGTCGATATTGAGACCAAGAATCTTGTAGGTAAACCACACAAAAGGATCCTTGACGTTTCCGACGAAGGAGATATAATCTACATGAGCAGTCACGGTGCATCTGGTTTCTCAGAGTTGGTTTTTGGAAGCACTACCGAACGGGTCATACAGAATGCAGAGTGTACTGTAGCCGTCGTAAAAGCTAGGTGATAGGATAAAACTACATTCATACAAAACACTATTTATACTATCACAAACATCTATACTTATCTGAAGGGGTGAGAATCCATGCCTAAAAAAGAGATGGGTGCCTGCGGCCTTGTTTGTCAAGAGTGTTCCATATTGAGAGCTTCATTTGATAGAGAAGAAGCAAAAAAGTTCAGAGACTGGTTGCTCGATGTCGATCGTCTTGATGAATGTATTGATGTTGACGAATTCATGCAAAAAGGACCTTACTGTACAGGTTGTCATGGAGACGTTAAAACTCATTGGGCGCCCGACTGCTGGATTCTTGAATGTTGTGTGCATGACAAAGGTCTAGAAAACTGTAGCCGATGTGATCATTTTCCTTGCGATAGATTGATAGAATGGGCGAAAGAGAGTGAAGATTATACTGAAGCTATTGAAAGATTGAGAGAGGAAAAGTCGAAGGCCGCGGTCAACCCTTTGATCGGATAGTTGCCACTTCTGGTGGTTCTCCATATTCGAGAACAACCTCTATTCCTTCACAACTTGCTCCTACCAATAGATGTAACAGTGCTATCCCACAGTCCAAATAGGGAGATACGCTCTGTTTTTTCTTCTGAATTGCAGACGTGAGTTTCAATTTTTTCCCTTCGAATTCAAAACGCCATGGCTGCCTGTTCATTGCAGAAGGAGCCAAACGGGCTAGTTTTACAGATCTCTTCGCCCATCTTTTGGCTTTATCAGAAAAATCTTCATCACAGAGTTCTGACAATGATTTTCTTTTCTTACTGCCAGAGGCTAGTTTAGCTAATCGTTCAGTTATAGTTAGTGAATCTTTAGCTTCACCAACTGGAGTTATCGCCAATATTTCTTCATCTTCTTCGGTTTCTACTTCAGATGAGACTTCTTTCCTGTCAAAGAAACCCCCTATCCAACATGTGTTCAAGCCTAAAGAAGTTGCTTCTAGTATCAGGCCTTCTCCGACAACACCAGCATGGATATTAGCCTTGAAATTATCTTCCGACGTTTTTCCCGTAATACAGCATAACTCGAAGCACCAGTTATAAGGCCATAAGAACCGATTATATTCTTTGAAACTTCACTGAATCCTTTTTGTTTAATGATCACCCGAGATAGTGGGAATTCTTTCTTCAATACTCTCACCGACTTTCCTAAAATATTGCGATCTTCTTTCTCTATAGGTTCAGGATAATACTTCCGTCTAGAAACTCTCCGCCGGACAGCTTTTTTCCACCGTTTGTAAGGTATATCTATTTTCATCCCAACGTTCCAACATTTTATCATAAGTGATCGAACTTATAATTGTTCTCCATCTTTACCAAGAACGAACCAGACCCTTTCTGTTTCTTCATCAGCTTCCGTTTTTTCTTCAATGTCTTTCCAACAACCGAGCTCGTCAAATCCGACATCTTCGAATATGTCCCTTAACTCATCAAAACTATACCCTCTCTCTCGATGCACTTCTTCTATTTTTCTCCATTTCCCATCATCTTCACGTAAGAAAGAGGTCAATTTTATACTAGTTATGTGTTTTTCTTCATCATAGTTCTGTTCAATCACGTCGAATATTTTTCTTGAATCTTCTTTCACCATGGTCTGTTCATCCCAGACCTCTTCCATCACATAGATTGTGTTCATATCGAATACAAATATCCCGCCATTCCGAAGGGAATTATACACGCTCTTGAAGACCTGTCGTAAATCTTTTTTATCTATAATGTAGTTTAAGCTGTCATACCAACAGGTGACCACATCGAATCGCTCTTGAAAAGAGAGTTCTCGCATATCCTGGACTTTAAAATCGATCTCTTCATCCGCATCTTTTTTCTTAGCGATCTCGATCTGTTTAGGAGATAAGTCTATACCCACTACGTCATACCCCTTCTCTGCCATCTTCACAGCGAAAGTTCCTTCTCCACAGGCTATGTCTAGTAGATTTTTACCTTCAACGTCGAATCCTTCTAACAGTTCTAGAATTATGTCTGCCATTGCCTTACTGAATTCAGGGTACTTACCAGAACTATAAACTTCTGCAAAATCTTCGTATATTTTCTTGTTTGATCTTGCCTCTTTGACTTTTATAACATCCTCAGAACATACTCTCATGCATTCCCCACAAAATATGCATCTATCTCTATCTATGATTAGATGTTCCTCAATAGTTATCGCATCTCTCGCACACCAATTCACACATCTTCCGCAGAGGGTGCAATTTTCTTTCTCGACTACAATCCTATTCCGATCCATGATTACACCAAGAAGAGTAAAAGTGTATTCAGATGCCTTTGTAGAAAGGCAGCATCGGACATGTCATCCCTGCATCTCCTTTCCAGAACTCTGAAATATTCACTTTGACCACAGTATATCCTGCCCCCTCAAGAATCTTACCTGTCTTCTTATAAGCTTCAGGAAGTAGGATTTTCCCATTACCTACGTAAAGCATGTTTATCGGTTTGTTCTTGTATTTAGTGTCCTGTTCATCCTTCTTCATCTTCACAAGGTCAAAACCTTCGAAATGATCTGTATCTACTATATCGGGGCAGATAGCAAGCGTGCTGTTCCCTATGAAGTTAACACCAGACAGAAGATGAAATACTTCTGAGACTGGGATTTTAACAAATTCAATATGAGGGAAGTGCTCAGAAAGCTGGTCTATACCATCCTTGTTAGTTCTCTCTGATACCCCTACGAATATTTTATCCTGATCCGTTACCAAAATATCGCCTCCCTCTAATGTACCTGGAGGATCGATCCTTTTTACCTCATAACCTTCTTCAACAAAGTATTCCTCTATACTGTCCTCTTCACCTCTTCTTTCCGCTACACCAAACCTACACATCACTGCAGTTTTTGATTTTTCACCAACAAGAGCAGTATCCTGGATGAAAATGCTATCTGGATAAGATTCAAGAGTGGGTAACTTCTCAACTTTTATACCGCTTTCCTCTAATAGATGTACATACTCTCTATGTTGATCTAGAGTACTTTTAATATCTATAGTATCGTGAAGAGGATTCTTAGAGAGGCAATCCTTATAACTTTGGCCAGGTGATCTTACTAAGACTTTATCGAATAACCTATCCATGACTTCCACGGGATAAAAGAAGATTCTCCGGATATAAAATTATCTGAATAACCTTACTTTAAACATTCAAAGAAGTCTCTCAACTTTTTCAGGGATCTCCCATATGGTCTCGGCAACCTCTACACCGGCGTTTTCGAAAGCCTTGATCTTACTCTCGAGCGTCCCTTTACTGCCTCTAACTATCGCTCCAGCATGTCCCATCTTTTTTTGCCTTGGTGCAGTTCTACCGGCAAGAAAACCTACTACAGGTTTTGTCCCCTTTTCCCTTATGAATTCACTAGCCTCCTCTTCCATACTACCCCCAATCTCACCGACCAAAACAATCACTTCTGTTTCATCGTCTTCTTCCAGCATCTTTACGGCCTCGACCATCCTAGTTCCCACAATAGGATCTCCACCTAAGCCCATGACCACACTTTGACCGATACCTATCTCGGTCAATTCTTCGGCGATCTCTCCGGTTAAACTCCCACTTCTCGAAACGATAGCTACATTTCCAGGCGTCATCACCGATGGTGAGGAAAGCATACCTAGCGCGATCTCGTTAGGAATAGTGATACCTGGAACGTTAGGACCTATATATCGGAAATTTTCACTTTCTTCCGCAGATTTTTTTATCTTCATCTCGTCTTGGTATGGAACCCAATCTGTGATCACTACACCGAATTTTATTCCCGCCTCTATCGCCTCGTTGACCGCATCTTCTACGTATGGTGCCGGGACGTAAATGGTGGAAACCTCGATATCGTGATGCTCGAGAGCCTCTTTAACAGTATCATAAACTGGTATTTCTTGAACACTTTCTCCTCCTTTTCCCGGAGTTACTCCAGCAACGATATCCGTCCCATATTCTAACATGAGCTTCGTTTGTTTCCTACCGAGTCTCCCAGTGATGCCCTGGACCAAAACTTTTGATTTAGAATCTATGAGTATTCCCATAATTCTCATCTCCTTGAAGGCTGTTCTGTAGCTGCTCTTATGCCTTCCTTAATATCCGTGAATAGATCTATATTCGAACCTTTCAAGAGTTCTTTTGCCTTCTCCACATAACGCTTCCGCCCTCGCACCACTAACACGATAGGGACATCGACATCCTTTTTTTCTTCAATCGCATCCATAAAGCCTTTTACCATCGCATCAGGGGGGCTTATCATGAAGCGTATATTGACAAGTATTGCTTTAACTTTTGACTCTTTTTCCGCTTTTTTAAGCAAGAGAGTTAAAGCATCTTTCATCCTCTGCTCGCTGAGTCCTCCTCCAGTATCTAGGAATGCTGCTGGAGAATGCCCTTCACTGCTTATCAAATCCATCAGCGCCATGGCCAAACCAGCACCATTAGCCATAACGGCTATGCTTCCGTCCAAGTCCACATAATTTATTCCTTTCTCGCTACCCTCTCTTTCAAGAGGATTTTCGATGTGACGACTTTTCTTCTTTTG